>Ga0180432_10003049_pt1 | contig 24329 bp, 13 predicted proteins | sample SS_ome_10_FD_132414 | JGI IMG/M metagenome (GOLD analysis project Ga0180432, IMG submission 132414) | Hypersaline lake sediment archaeal communities from the Salton Sea, California, USA - SS_1_MS_2 metaG | ecosystem: Environmental > Aquatic > Non-marine Saline and Alkaline > Hypersaline >... | reverse complement strand
GGTGTCGGCGGGGATGGCGGCAACGGGGGTATCGGGTTTAGCGGTGCGGCCGGCAGCGGTCAGGACGGCACTGCTGGTGGTGCCGGCGGTACCGGTGGTGTCGGCGGGTATTCGCAGTTCGGGGATGCCGGTGCCGGTGGTTTCGGCGGTGATGGTGGTGATGGCGGTGACGGCGCCTCGGCCACCACCGCGAGCGGTAGCGGCGGGGCTGGCGGTGCCGGTGGGGATGCCGGTGCCGGCGGTAAGGGCGGCACGACGGTCTTCGGTAATGACGGCGACGGCGGGAACGCGGGCTCTGCCGGTGATGGTGGTGACGGCGGTGACGGTGTCGACGGCGGTGACGGTGTCGATGGCGTTAATGCCGGTGATGCCGGCAGCGCTGGTGGTGTCGGCGGTAACGGCGGCAATGGTGGTGCCGGTGGTGCCGGCGCGGCCGGCGGCGCGGCCGGCGGGCCCATCGGCAACGCGGGGCTGGATTCCTTCGGCGGTAACGGTGGTGATGGCGGCAACGCCGGCAAGGGCGGTAACGGCGGGGACGGCAAGGCCGGGGCGGCGAGTCAGACAGCGGGTGTGGCCGGTCAGGCCGGCGGCGCCGGCGGTGCCGGTGGTAATGCCGGGACGGCCGGGAACGGCGGCGCTGCCGGTGGCGGTCCGCTGTTCTCTGGTTTTGATGGGGTCGGCGGTAACGGCGCCGATGGCGGCAACGGCGGCAACGGCGGTAACGGCGGGGCCGGGTTCAGCGGAACCGCCGGCAGCGGCACCGATGGCACCGATGGTGGTGCCGGCGGTGCCGGTGGGGTGGCCGGGACCGGCAGCGCGGGAGGCTTGGACGGCGCCGGTGACCCCTCCGGAGGCTTTGACGGGTTCGGCGGCAACGGCGGATCCGGCGGTGACGGCGGCGCCGGCGGCTCCGGCGGTTCCGGGGCCACGGGTGGATTCGATGGCGGCGCCGGCGGTGACGGCGGGGCCGGTGGGGCCGGGCAGTCCGGGGGCAGCGGGCCCGGCGGCGCCGGATTCGCCGGTAACGGCGGCGACGCCGGTGCCGGCGGGAACGGTGGTGACGGCACCGACGGGGCATCCGGTGCGGGCCTGAGCATCGGCGGCGGGGACGGCGGCGCTGGCGGAAACGCCGGAGCGGTCGGCACCGGCGGAGCCTCCGGAGACGGCGGTCCCGGCGCTGACGGTGCCGGCGCTGACGGCGGCAAAGGCGGCAACGGTGGGGCCGGGCTGAGCGCGACCACGAACAGTGCGACCGGAGGCACCGGCGGTGACGGCGGGGCCGGTGGTTCTGCTACAGGTGCCGGTACCGGCGGCGCCGGCGGGACCGGTGGTAACGGCGGCGACGGCGGCGACGCGGCGGTCGGTAGCGGCAGCTTCGGCACCAACGCCGGGCGCGGCGGCAATGGTGGTGCCGGTGGCGCGGCGGCCGACGGGACCGCCGGCGCCGGTGGAGTCGGCGGGAACGGCGGCACCGGCGGGGACGGCGCCTCGGCCACCACACCGGGCGGATCCGGCGGACAAGGCGGATCCGGCGGCGACGCCGGCGCCGGCGGTAACGGTGGCACCAGCACCAGCGGCACCAACGCCAACGGCGGTAACGCCGGCACCGCGGGCAACGGCGGCACCGGCGGCAACGGCGTTGACGGCACCAACGGCGGCGACGGCGTCAACCCCGGCGATGCCGGGACCGCCGGCACCGCCGGCGGTGACGGCGGCGCCGGTGGGGCCGGCGGCACCGGAGCTGCTGGCGGCGCGGCCGGCGGTGCCGGGGCCAGCGCGGGTACCGACTCGGCCGGCGGTAACGGCGGAACCGGCGGCAACGCCGGCAAGGGCGGTAACGGCGGTGACGGCGGTGACGGGGCGGCCGGCACCCTCGCCAGCGTCAACGGCCAGGACGGCGGCGCCGGCGGGAACGCCGGTAACGGTGGTGCTGGTGGTGCCGGGGGTGCGGCCGGGGTCGGGGGCGGTGCGGCCGGTGTCGGGGTCAATGGTGATGGTGGTGATGGTGGTCTCGGCGGTAACGCCGGTGACGGCGGCACCGGCGGGGCCGGGTTCGCCGGGGCGAACGGTTCGGGTGCCGGGGCGGCCGGTACCGATGGTGGTGACGGCGGTAACGGTGGTGACGGTGGTGTCGGCGGTGCTGGTGGTGCCGGTGGCGCGGCGGGCGGCACTGTCGGTGGCGGCGGCAGCGTCGGCACCAATGGCTCCGGCGGTAACGGCGGCCAGGGCGCCGACGCGGGCACCCCGGGTGACGGCGGCAACGGCGCGGCGGGTGACTTCTTTAATCCCAACGGCGGCAACGGCGGCAACGGCGGCGACCGCGGCACCGGTGGCACCGGCGGGGCCGGCGGAGCCAAGGGCACTGGCGGCACCGGCGGAACCGACGGCACCGACGGGGCCGACGGCTCTGACGCGGCCAACGGCGGCGACGGCGGTGACGGCGGTGACGGCGTGACCGGCTTGGTCGGGGGCATCATCCGGGGCGGCAACGGAGGTGCCGGCGGCAATGGCGGCGCGGGGACCAGCGGTACCGGCGGCACCGGCGGTAAGGGCGGAAACGGCGGCGCCGGTAGGACCGGCCTGACCGACGAACTGGGCACCGACGGCGGCGACGGCGGCACCGGTGGCACCGGTGGTGCAGCCACAACCGGCACAGCCGGTAACGGCGGCGCCGGTGGCACCGGTGGTAACGGCGGTGACGGCGGCGACGGCAGCGCCCCCGGCGGGGCGGGTCGCAATGCCGGCAGTGGCGGTGACGCTGGTGCCGGTGGCAACGGCGGCACCGCGACCAGCGGCACCGACGGCGACGGCGGGGCTGCGGGCCTGGCCGGTAACGGCGGCAAGGGTGGCACCGGCTGGGCCGGCGTCAACGGCGCCGACGGCGTCAACACCGGCGACTCGGGGACCGCGGGCACTGCTGGCGGCAACGGTGGTGCCGGCGGGGCCGGTGGGGACGGGGCTGCCGGTGGTGCTGCTGGTGGTGCCGGTGGCATCACGGGTACCGATTCGGTCGGTGGTAACGGCGGTACCGGTGGCAACGCCGGCAAGGGTGGTGACGGCGGTGACGGCAAGGCGGGGACGCCGAGCCTGGTGGCCGGTGTGGCGGGCCAGGCCGGCGGTAACGGCGGTAATGCCGGTGCCGGTGGTGACGGTGGTAACGGCGGTGCGGCCGGTGCCGGTGGCGGCAAAGCCGGTGCGGGCACCGCCGGTGCCGGCGGTGATGGCGGTGTGGCCGGCAACGGTGGTACCGGTGGTGCCGGCGGTGCGGGTTATACCGGTATGGACGGCAGCGCCACCGGTGCGTCCGGTGAGGCCGGCACCGATGGCGGTAACGGTGGTGTCGGTGGTGCCGGCGGTAAGGGCGGCGCTGGTGGCGCTGCGGGCGGGGCCGGTGCCAGCGCGGGTACCGACCGGGTCGGCGGCAACGGCGGAACCGGCGGCAATGCCGGTGCCGGCGGCAGCGGCGGCGATGGTGTGGCGGGCACGCCGAGCCTGGTGGCGGGTGTCAACGGCCAGGCCGGCGGTAACGGCGGGGCCGGCGGCAATGCCGGCACCGCCGGCAACGGTGGGGCTGGCGGTGCCGGGGGCGGCAACGCCGGGTCCGGGGCTGGCGGTGCCGGTGGTAACGGCGCCAACGGCGGTAGCGGTGGTGACGGCGCCACAGGTGGGGCCGGGTTCAGCGCGGCGGCCGGCAGCAGCGCCGATGGCACCGACGGCGGCAACGGCGGCGCCGGCGGTCTGGCCGGGACCGGCAGCGCAGCCGGTCTGGATGGCAGCGGTGCACCCGGGACCGGCACCAACGGCATCGGCGGCGACGGCGGGAACGGCGGGAACGGCGGGGCCGGCGGGAACGGCGGGTCGGGAGTAACTGGTGGCTTCTTTGGTGGAGCCGGCGGTGACGGCGGCGACGGTGGAGCCGGGCAGTCCGGCGGAACCGGACCCGGCGGTGACGGCACCGCCGGTGCCGGTGGGAACGCCGGCGCTGGTGGTGACGGTGGCGACGGCAGTACCGGCACCAGCGCGTTCCGCGATGGCGGGTACGGCGGTAACGGCGGTGATGCCGGGGCGCTGGGGGCCGGCGGGGCTACCGGGGCCGGCGGCCCCGGCTCCGACGGCACCGGCGGGGACGGCGGGGACGGCGGCAACGGCGCGGCGGGTCTGAGTTCGACCGGCGTCGGAAGCGGCGGGGACGGCGGGGACGGCGGGGCCGGCGGGGCGGCCACCGGGGCGGGCACCGGCGGAGCCGGTGGCGACGGCGGGGCTGGCGGGGCCGGCGCCGACGCGGCCGCCGGCAGCGCCGGTGCGGGCACCCGCGGCGGGGACGGTGGGGCCGGCGGTGCCGGTGGGGCGGCCGTGGACGGGACCGCCGGTGCCGGCGGGGCCGGCGGCAACGCCGCTAACGGCGGTAACGGCGCCTCGGCCACCGCCAGTGGTGCTCAAGGTGGCGCTGGCGCCTTCGGCGGGGACGCCGGGGCCGGCGGCAACGGCGGCACCGCGACCGGCACCGGAACCCACGGCTCCGGCGGGAACGCCGGAACCGCCGGTAACGGCGGCAACGGTGGCAACGGCGCCGACGGCACCGACGGCACCGACGGGGTCAACCCCGGCGATTCCGGCACCAACGGCACCGCCGGCGGCTTCGGCGGCTTCGGCGCCGGCGGCGGCAGCGGGGCTGCCGGCGGCAAGGCCGGCGGTGCCGGGGCCAGCGCCGGCACCGACTCGGCCGGCGGCAACGGCGGGGCCGGCGGTAACGGCGGGGCCGGCGGGGACGGCGGCAACGGTGTGGCCGGCACGGCGGGCACCACCGGCAGCGTCAACGGTCAGGCCGGCGGCAACGGCGGCAACGCCGGCAGTGGCGGTACCGGCGGCAGCGGCGGCACAGCCGGGACCGGGGGCGGCAACGCCGGATCCGGCACCCAGGGCGCCGGCGGCAACGGCGGCAACGGCGGGGTCGGCGGGACCGGTGCCAACGGCGGCATCGGCGCCAACGGCGCCGATGCGGTGATCGCCACAGCCACCGCCGCCCAGGCCGGCGGCACCGGCGGGGCCGGCGGCAACGGCGGCACCGGCGGCAATGGTGGCTCCGGCGGCGCCGGCTCCACTGCTGGCACCCAGGGCGCCGGCGGTAACGGCGGGGCGGCCGGCAGCGGCGCCGACGGTGGCAACGGTGGTAGCGGCGCTGACGGTGTCTTCTCCCCCACCGCCACCCGTGCCGGGGCCGACGGTGGTGCCGGCGGTAACGCCGGCATCGAAGGCCAGGGCGGCAGCGGCGCCACCGTCGGCACCGACGGCGCGTTCGGCAACGGCGGTGACGGCGGCGACGGCGGACGCGCCGCCATCCAGGGCGGCGCCGGCAACAACGCCGGTAAGGGCGGCAACGGCGGTGCCGGCGGTGACGCGACCGGCGGTGTGGCCGGCGACGGCGGCGACGGCGGAACCGGCGGAACCGGCGGTAACGGAGCCGTAGGCACCATCGGATCCCCCAACGGCAAAAAGGGCGGCACGGCTGGCGTCGGCGGCAACGGCGGCGCCGGCGGCAATGCCACCACCGGCACCTCCGGCAACGGAGGCGACGGCGGCACCGGCGGCAACGGCGGAAACGGCGGAAACGGATTCACCGCGACCGTCGCCGGAGCCACCGGCGGCAACGGCGGCAACGGCGCCGCCGGCGGAACCGGCGGAACCGGCGGCGCAGCCGGCACGGTGACGACCGGTGTGGCGGGTACCGACGGTGATGGCGGTGCCGGCGGTGCCGGCGGCAACGGCGGAGTCGGCGGTGACGGCGCCTCGGCCACCGCCGCCGGAGCCACCGGCGGCAACGGCGGCAACGGCGGCAGCGCCGGCAACGGAGGTGCCGGCGGCACCGCCACCGGGACCGGGACCGGCGGCACCGGCGGCACCGGCGGCAACGCCGGGGCCGGCGGCGACGCCGGTGACGGTGCGGCGAGCAGCGCGGCGAAACTGACCGGCTTCACCACCTACACCACCGCCAACGGACTCGGCGGCGACTTCGTGCACGGGGTGTACGCCGTCGGCAGCACCATCTACGCCGCAACCGATGGCGGGCTCAGCGTCTCCCCGAACAGCGGGGCCACCTGGACCACCTACACCACCGCCAACGGCCTGCCCAGCAACGAGGTGCTTGGCGTGTACGCCGTCGGCAGCACCCTCTACGCGGCAACCACTGACGGGCTCAGCGTCTCCGCCGACAACGGAGCCACCTGGACCACCTACACCACCGCCAACGGACTCGGCAGCAACAACGTGAGAGGGGTGTACGCCCTCGGCAACACCATCTACGCCGCAACCGGCGGCGGCGGGCTCAGCGTCTCCCCCGACAACGGAGCCACCTGGACCACCTACCGGCCCTCCGACGGCACGGGCTTCGGCAACCTCATCGTCAACGGGGTGTACGCCGTCGGCACCACGATCTACGCCGCCACCAGCGGCGCGTTCAGCGGGGGCGGGCTCAGCGTCTCCACCAACAACGGAGCCACCTGGACCACCTACACCGACGCCAACGGCCTCGGCGGAAACGACGTGCAAGGCGTGTACGCCCTCGGCAACACCATCTACGCCGCAACTGAAAGTGCTGTTTTCCTCGGCGGCGGGCTCAGCGTATCCCCCGACAACGGAGCCACCTGGACCAACTACACCACCGCCAACGGCCTGCCCAGCAACCGAATGCTCGGGGTGTACGCCGTCGGCAGCACCATCTACGCCGCGACCGTCGACGGCGGGCTCAGCGTCTCCCCCGACAACGGAGCCACCTGGACCACCTACAACACCACCAACGGCCTGCCCAGCAACGCCGTGCCCGGGGTGTATGCCCTCGGCAGCAGTGTTTTCGCCGCAACCAGCCGTGGGCTCAGCGTCTCCTTCGTCGACGGCGCCGGGGGCAACGGCGGCAGAGGCGGGGACGCCGGGACGGCCGGCAACGGCGGCGCCGGGGGCGTTGCCGCCACCAGTGGCGCCGACGGCGCCGGCGGTGACGGCGCCGATGGCGGAAGCGGCGGCGACGGTGCGGCCGGTGGGGATGGCAACAACGCCACCCCCGGCACCGGCAACAGCGGCGGCAACGGCGGCAGCGGTGGCGCCGGCGGCGCGGGCGGAACCGGCAGTGCGGCCGGCCTGGACGGCAGCGGCGCACCCGGGACCGGCACCAACGGCAACGGCGGCGACGGCGGTGCCGGCGGCGACGCCGGTAACGGCGGTAACGGCGCCTCGGCGACTACCGCGGGCGGTGCCGGCGGGGCCGGCGGCAAGGGCGGGGACGCCGGGGCCGGCGGTAGGGGCGGCTTCAGCACCGGCGGCACCAGCGGTTCCGGCGGTAACGCGGGTGCGGCCGGTAACGGCGGTTCGGGCGGTAACGGTGTGGCCGGTACTGATGGTCCCGACGGCATCAACACCGGCGACTCGGGGACCGCGGGCACTGCTGGTGGTCACGGTGGCGTCGGTGGCCGGGGCGGGGACGGGGCTGCCGGTGGTGTTGCTGGTGGTGCCGGTGGCATCGCGGGCACCGATTCGGTCGGTGGTAACGGCGGTACCGGTGGCAACGCCGGCAAGGGCGGTGACGGCGGCGACGGCAAAGCCGGTGCCGATGGCACCGCGCTCAGTGTGAACGGCCAGGCCGGCGGTAACGGCGGCAACGCCGGGTCCGGTGGTGTCGGCGGCGCCGGGGGTGCGGCCGGTGCCGGCGGCGGCGCGGCTGTCGCGGGTACCGCCGGCAACGGTGGTGCCGGCGGTGTGGCCGGTAACGGTGGTGTCGGCGGTGTCGGCGGTGTCGGGGCCGCCGGCGCTGACGGCTCAACGGGGGCTTCGCCCAACCTGGTGAGATACACGTTCGACAACGTCACTTTCGACGACGGCGGAACTCTGACCGGTTCGTTCGTGTTCAACCCCGACATCGTCTGCAGCATCCCCAGCTGCTACAACTCGGGTCAGTACACCTCGTTGTCGATCACGACGTCGGGTGTCGGCACCGGCTACTTCCAGAACGGGTTCACCTACAGCACGGGCAATCTGGCGAATACCACGGACGCTGACCGGGTCGTTGCGGCGAACGGCGCCATTTTGTTCATCAGTTTCAGTACTCCACTCGGGTCTTCAGGGCCGGTTCAGCTCAGTGGTCCTGAATACTCGGGCGCGGGCGAGACCCGCCGCATCACCGGCGGTGCAGTCGTCGGCGTCTCGGCACGCGACGGCGCCGCGGGCGGCGACGGTGGTGCTGGTGGTGTCGGCGGTAACGGTGGTTCCGGTGGCGCGGGTGGTGCGGCGGGCGGGGCCGGTGCCAGCGCGGGTACCGACCGGGTCGGCGGTAACGGCGGCAAGGGCGGCAACGCCGGTGCCGGCGGCAGCGGCGGCAATGGTGTGGCGGGCACGCCCAGCCTGGTGGCCGGTGTCGCGGGCCAGGCCGGCGGTTCCGGCGGCAACGCCGGTAGCGGTGGAGCAGGTGGCAACGGCGGCGCGGCTGGTGCCGGTGGAGGCAATGCCGGGACGGGCACCGCCGGGAGCGGTGGTAACGGCGGCAACGCCGGCACCGCCGGCCATGGCAAGGACGGCGGCAACGGCTACAACGGCCTGAACTCCCCGAGCGGGACAGGGAATCCCGCGGAAGCCGGCACCGACGGTGGTAACGGCGGTAACGGCGGCACCGGCGGTAACGGCGGCGCGGCAGGGAAGGCCGGTGGGGCGACCGGGACCGACGGCACCCAGGGCAATGCCACCGACGGCGGCGATGCCGGCAGCGGCGGCCTCGGCGGCAACGGCGGCGACGGGTTCAGTGGGGCGGTCGTCAATACCGCCAACCGTCCGGGTGCGAACGCCGGTAACGGCGGCAACGCCGGTGTGGAGGGCAAGGGCGGTATCGGTGCGAACGTGACCACCGCCGGGGCCTTCGGTAACGGCGGTGATGGTGGTGACGGCGGCAATGCCGGTAACTCCGGCGGTGCGGGTAACAACGCTGGCAAGGGCGGTAACGGCGGCAACGGCGGAACCGCGACCGGCGGCACTGCGGGTGACGGTGGTGTCGGCGGTAATGGCGGCCAGGGGGGTCCTGGGCAGTCTCCCGCGGCGGGTACCGGCCAGAACGCCAGCACCGGCGGTAAGGGCGGTGCCGGCGGTAACGGCGGCAGCGGCGGATCGGCGACCACGGGTATCGGCGGTAAAGGCGGTAATGCCGGCACCGGCGGTGCCGGCGGTGCCGGCGGTACCGGTGCCAGTTCCACCATCGCGGGTACCAGCGGCGGCAATGGTGGTGACGGTGGTGTCGGTGGCGCAGGTGGTAACGGCGGTGCCGGGGGCAGCACCACCGGCGGCACGGACGGCAGCGGCGGCAGCGGCGGCACCGGTGGCGGCGCCGGAACCGGTGGTAACGGCGGGGCCGGCGCCGCGGGCGTGATCGGCACGCCCGACGGTTCGGCCGGCGGCAACGGCGGAACTGAAGGCACCGCGGGCGCCGGTGGGGCTGCGGGCGCTAAGGGCACCGGCGGCACCGGGGGCACCGACGGCACCGCGGGCACCATCGGCGCGACCGGTGACGCCGGTGACGGCGGTGCCGGCGGGGCTGGCTTGTCCTCGACAACCGCCGGTGTGGCCGGCGGCAACGGTGGTGCCGGCGGCGCCGGCGGTTTGGGCATCAGGGGTGACGGTGGTGCCGGCGGTGCCGGCGGCGCCGGTGGCGCCGGCTACACCGGTGCGGCCGGAACCGGCGAGAACGGCACCAGCGGCGGCAACGGTGGCGCCGGCGGCGCCGGCGGTGGCACCTTCGTAGGTTCCTTCTCCGGAGATGGCGGTGCCGGTGGCAACGCCGGGGCGGGTGGTTCCGGTGGCTCCGGTGTGATCGGCGGCGGTGACGGTGGCAACGCCGGGGCCGGCGGTAACGGTGGTGCGGGTGGCAGCGGGGGAACCGGCGGCTTCAACGGCAACGGCGGTAACGGCGGCAATGCCGGGGCCGGCGGCGTCGGCGGTGCCGGCACCAACGGTGCGTCCGGCGCGATCAGCATCGGCGGCGGCGATGGCGGCAAGGGCGGCGATGGCGGAACTGCCGGGGCCGGCGGGGCCGGGTCCACAGCCGGTAACGCGGGCGACTCCGCCAACGGCGGTGACGGCGGCAACGCCGGCAACGGTCTGAACTCCACCTCCAGCGGTGCCACCGGCGGCAGCGGCGGTGCTGGCGGTGACGGTGGCAACGCCTTCGGAACCGGTAATGCCGGCAACGGTGGTAAGGGCGGCAACGGCGGCGACGGCAGCTCCGACGGCCCCGGCACCGGCTTCATCGGCACCGCCGGCGGCGGCGGCGGTAAGGGCGGCGTCGGCGGCGACGCGGTCGACGGCACGGCCGGCACCGGCGGCACCGGCGGCAATGGCGGCACCGGCGGCACCGGCGGCTCGGGTCAACCCGGGGGTCCGAGAGAGGACGGCGGCAATGGCGGCAACGGTGGCAACGGCGGTGCCGGCGGCGCCGGCGGCGATGCCACGGGCGTTCTGGGCACCAATGGTGACGGCGGTGACGGCGGCAACGCCGGCGCTCCCGGTGACGGCGGCGATGGCGCTGCCGGCATTGCGGGCCTTCCCAACGGTGGCGACGGTGGTGACGGTGGCGATCCCGGTACCGCCGGCGCCGGTGGTGGCGCCGGTACCGGGGCCGGCGCTCCCGGTAAAGCCGGCACTGGCGGAGGCGCCGTCACCTCCGGCGGTAACGGTGGTGACGGTGGCGCCGGCCTAATCGGCACTGGCGGCAACGAAGGCGGTGACGGCGGCGTCGGCGGTGACGCCGGCGACTACGGCAACGGCGGCAACGGCGGGGCGGGCGGCAACGCAAGCGGGCTCACGATTGCTCGCGGCGGCTACGGCGGCGACGGCGGCGACGGCGGATCAATCGCAGGCAACGGTGGCAAAGGCGGCGTCGGCGGAAATGCCGTCAGCGAGGACGAACGCGCCATCGGCGGGAACGGCGGTGCCGGCGGCACGGCGAGCGGCGGCGACGCCGGCGACGGCGGGAACGGCGGATCCGCGAACAGCCCCAATGACAGAGCCAGTGGTGGCGACGGAGGTGTAGGCGGCACCTCCGTGGATGGCACCGGCGGTAAGGGCGGTGACGGCGGAAGTGCCACCGGCGATCTGTTCGCTCTTGGCGGGGACGGTGGCGAAGGCGGCGCATCGACCAACGGCAACGGAGCCGACGGCGGCACTGGCGGAAATGCCGACAGTGTTTCCGACGGGGCCACCGGCGGTTCCGGCGGAGTGGGCGGCGAATCGACCAACGCCAGCGGGGGCAACGGCGGCGACGGCGGAAACGCCAATGGCCTTGACGGCGGGTTCGGCGGCGACGGCGGTGCTGGCGGCGATGGCGCTATCAATGGCGGTGACGGCGGAACAGGCGGTCTACACACCGTAACCGCGCCGGGTAAAACATCAACCGGCGGTAACGGTGGTGCTGGCGGCGATGCCGGCACCGGAACGGGCGGCCAAGGTGGTAACGCCGGTAAAGCAATCTCCGATGCGGGCTATGCCTTTGGCGGTGTCGGTGGTGAGGGCGGCGCGTCGACCTCCGGGGACGGCGGCGACGGCGGCGACGGCGGCGATGCGGAAGCCAATGCCAACTTTGTCGGTATCGACGCCACCGGCGGCAACGGCGGGGCCGGCGGCGCCGGCGGCGGCACCGGCGGTAGCGGCGGCAAGGGTGGCCTCGGAACCGCGCTGGCCAAGGGCGGCGATTCCCAGGGCGGCAACGGCGGCGACGGCGGCCAGGGCGGCAGCGGCGACGGCGGTGCCGGCGGTGCCGGCGGCGAGTCCTACGCAAACGATGTCAACCTGTCCTCCGGCGGCTCCATCGGCGGCAACGGGGGTGCCGGTGGTGATACCACCGGCGGGACCGGCGGTGCTGGCGGAAACGGCGGAAACGGCACCACCGAGGGCGGTGAGGTGGTTGGTGGTACCGGCGGCGCCGGCGGCACCTCGACCAACGGGCCTGGCGGCATCGGCGGTGACGGTGGCGACGCCACCAACAACACCCTCGGTTTCGCAACCGGTGGCAACGGCGGCGACGGCGGCGACGGCGGCACGGTTGGCGGGGCCGCCGGCAAGGGCGGCAAAGCGTCCCTGGCCACCGGCGGCACCGGTGTCGGCGGCGACGGCGGTGTCGGCGGTGACGGAAATACCGGAAACGGCGGCGACGGCGGCGACGGCGGCGACGTTCTGGGCTCACCGGATGTGGGCACCGGCGGTGCCGGCGGCGCGGGCGGCGGATCAATCTCCGCTGACGGCGGCAACGGCGGCAAGGGCGGGTCGGCGACCGCCAGTGGGGTCGACGAGTCCGCCACCGGCGGCGATGGTGGCGCAGGCGGCGCCTCCGTGGACGGCGGCGGTGGCAATGGCGGCGACGGCGGCGACGCCACGGGCAACGGCGTGGGCACCGAAGCCTATGGCGGCCTTGGTGGCGACGGCGGCGCCTCGGTGAACGGCACCGCCGGCAACGGCGGCGCCGGTGGAAGTGCCACCAGCGAGGACTACATCGCCTACGGCGGCTCTGGCGGTGCCGGCGGCGACTCGACCAACGCCGACGGCGGCGACGGCGGCAACGGCGGCGCTGCCGTGTCGAACACCGACTTCGGCAGCGTCGCCGGTGGTGACGGCGGGATCGGTGGCACCGGCGGCGGCAACGGCGGTGACGGCGGCAACGGCGGATCAGCGAAAGGCGCGCCGGATACCGCTGAGGCCTTCGGTGGATCCGGCGGCGACGGTGGCGCCGGGACCACCGGAAACGGCGGCACCGGCGGCACCGGCGGTAACTCCGAGGGCGGGCAGGAGAGTTCCGGCGGTGACGGCGGCACGGGTGGCGGGTCGACGGACGGTGACGGCGGTAACGGCGGCGCTGGTGGGCTCGGGTTCGGGGATTCCGCCTGGGGCGGTGCCGGCGGTTCGGGCGGGTTAGCCGGCGGCGCCGGGACCGGTGGTAACGGCGGCAAAGGCGGGACCGCGATAGGGGGTTCCGTCAACAACGCCACCGCCGACGGGGGCGTCGGCGGCGGCGGCGGTGACAGCGTGTCCGGTCAGGCCGGCAACGGCGGTGACGGCGGCAACGGCGTCATCAACGCTGTGAGCAACCCCGGCGTCACCGTCGTCGTCAGCGGTGGTGCCGGCGGTGACGGCGGTGACGGCACGGCCGGCAATGCGGGCAACGGCGGTGACGGCGGCACCGCTCAGGCGATCAATGCCACCACGGGTAGCGGGACGGCTATCGGTGGCAACGGCGGCAACGGCGGACTGGTGTCCGGCGGTGTCGGCGGCAAGGGCGGCACGGCCGTAGGCAGTGGCGGCGGCACGGCCACCGACGGCACGGACGGCGTCGACACTCCCGCGTCGGTCGTCAGCTTCACCAACTACACCACCGCCGACGGGTTGGGTTCCAACTCCACCCGGGCTGTGTACGTCAGCGGGGCAACGGTGTACGTCGCGACCGCCAAGGGCTTGAGTATCTCGACCGATGGCGGGCTGACGTACACCAACTACACCACCGCCGACGGACTGGGCTCCGACAGGTTGGGGGGTGTGTACGCAAGCGGGGCAACGGTGTACGCCGCGACCTTTAACAAGGGCTTGAGTATCTCGACCGACGGTGGGCTGACGTACACCAACTACACCACAGCCGATGGGCTGGGCAGCGACTGGCCGCTCGATGTCTACGCAATCGGCACAACGGTGTACGTCGCGACAAGCCAAGGCGTGAGCATCTCGACCGACGGTGGCCTGACGTACACCAACTACACCACCGGACTGGGTTCTAACGTCGTGTCGGGTGTGTATGCGAACGGCACGACGGTGTACGCCGCGGCCGAGGGCGTGAGCATCTCGACTGACGGTGGGGTGACGTACACCACCTACACCACCGCCAACGGGTTGGGCTCCAACATTGTGCGCAGCGTGTTCGAAAGCGGCGGAACCATCTACGCCGCGACTGAGGGTGGGTTGAGCATCTCGACCGACGGTGGGGCGACGTGGGCCAACTACAGTAAGGCCGACGGGTTGGGCTCCATCGCTGCAGAGAGTGTGTACGTCAGCGGCGGGACGGTCTACGTCGGGACCCGTTCGGGGGGCGTGAGCATCACGTCCGACGGTGGGGCGAGCTTCACCACCTACACCACCGCTGAGGGACTCGGCTCCGACTTTACTCGGGGTGTCTACGCAAGCGGAAGCACGGTGTACGTCGCGACCGGTGGCGGCATGAGCATCGCCACGCTGCCGTAGGCCCCTCGGCACCCGGCCGGGGCGTCACCCCGGCAACGCTATCGGCCCCCTCCGTCGGGAGGGGGCCGAACGCGTCGGCGTCGCGCAGGTATGCGACACCGCGTCGAACAGCATCTCGTCGATCTCTACCGCTACATCGCAGGGGCCAGCTCCCCGGAAGCCGCTGCGCGGTAGGTGGATTCGATCGTGATGTTCTGTGAGGATTTGGCATCGTTCCCGCTTCGGGGCAGGGTTCGCGACGACATCAGGCCGGGGCTTCGGGTAATCGGCGATCGCCGACGAGTGGTCGTTGCATTCGCCGTTATCAACCAGGGCATGTTGGTCGTCGGCATCTTCTCCAGCGGCCGGGATTACGAGCCGGTGCTGACCGAACCGGAGATGGCACCGGCATAGTCGCAACGGCAATGGCCGCCGATCTCAGGCCCACTGGACGAGATCATCGCCGGTACAGCTGAGCGTGCTGATGCGCTGCAGTCACAGTTGAAAACCGACCGTTCCCGTCACACCTTTTCGCGCCTCGGCAGCGTCCACCCCGGCCGCGGCCAGTGGCAGGTGTAGCCATTGGGGATGCGTAAAAGGTAATCCTGGTGCTCCGGCTCGGCCTCCCAGAAATCGGCGGCCGGAACCACCTCGGTGACCACCTTCCCGGGCCACAACCCGGAGGCGTCGACGTCGGCGATGGTGTCCATCGCGACGGCCTTCTGTTCGTCGTCGAGGTAGAAGATCGCCGAGCGGTAGCTGGAGCCGACGTCGTTGCCCTGGCGATCCTTGGTGGTCGGGTCGTGGATCTGGAAGAAGAACTCCAGCAGCGCCCGGTAGTCGGTCACCGCCGGGTCGTAGACGATCTCGACGGCCTCGGCGTGGCCGGGGTGATTGCGGTAGGTGGCGTGGGCGTTGCGCCCGCCGGTGTAGCCCACCCGGGTCGAGACCACCCCGGGTTGGCGCCGGATCAGATCCTGCATGCCCCAGAAGCATCCGCCGGCCAGGACCGCGGTCTTGTACTCACTCATCTCGGTCTCCTTGTCTGTGAACAACGTTCGGTAGTGCCCGTAGCCCTGCTTCTCCAGATCGTCACGATGCACGAACCGCAGCGCGGCGGAGTTGATGCAGTAGCGCAGCCCGCCGCGATCGCGTGGACCGTCCTTGAACACATGCCCCAGGTGGCTGTCGGCATGCGCCGAGCGCACCTCGGTGCGTGGGAACAGCAGATGGAAATCGCGCTTGGTGGCGACATTGTCCGGCGTGACCGGCCGGGTGAAACTGGGCCATCCGGTGCCGCTGTCGAACTTGTCGATTGAGGAGAACAGCGGTTCCCCCGAGACCACGTCAACGTAGATCCCCGGTTCGTGGTGGTCCCAGAACTCGCCGCTGAACGCGGCCTCGGTGCCGTCGCGCTGAGTCACCTGATACTGCTCGGGGGTCAGTGACTCGATCGCGGCGGGATCTCTGTGATAGCTCATCGCCTCCCAGTGTGCCCTCGGTCGGGCGACCCCCGGCCCGCCGCGGTTCAACGGGTTACCGATTTGTCATGACCGGTTGCCGCAGTCGACCGCCACCGCGAGTGCCGCGCACACCTGGCGCATCCGATGGTCGGCCAACCGGCCGATCCGGTCCACCAGGACGGCCACCGACACGCTGTCCGCCGAGTCCAGATTGATCACGCATCGGCGGGGAATCGGATCCTCCTCGGGCTCGAGCAGCACCTCGCTGGGCAGGTCACGAATTGTTGTCGTGCACGGTGCGACCAGTGCCCGCCGGAGCCGGGGAATCGCCGCGTCGCGGGAGAGGACGACGACCGGCCGCCGCCCGATGTCGGCGAAATCGCACCACCACATCTCGCCACGGGCGGGCAGCGAACTCACGAGGCGTCCGCCGCCCGTCGCCACGCGGCGAGGTCGCCCCACTCGTCGGGTTGATCAGCGGGCTGCTCGTCGTAGGCGGCGTAACTTGCGTCGATCTCCGCCGACCGGAACCGATCGAGCAACGCCCGGAGTGCTTCGTCCACCAGGGTGGCGTCGGTGCTCCCGGCGTGGGTCCGCCGCGCTTGGGTAAGCAGATCGGTGTCGACGGTGGTGCTCAACCGTGTGCGGTTCATGCCACAACTATGCCATTGTCGAACTCTGGACATGCGCCGATCCATCTGGTCATACTTGTGACCAGTGGCCCAAGTCAACTCGATCGCCGAGGTTAAAGCGCATCTGTCGGAGCTGGTCGCGCTTGTCGGCGCCCAGCACGAGCGCATCACGGTCACTGTCCATGGTCGGCCGACGGCGGTCCTGGTCTCCGTCGACGACCTCGAGGCCCTCGAGGAAACCATCGCCGTCCTCTCGGACCCGGCTGCCCTACGGGCGTTGGGCCGTGCCGACGCCGAACTCGCCGCCGGTCAGGCCGAGAATGAGGCGAGTCTCGCCGCGGCCATGGGGGCCCGCCGGGCGCAGGCTTGACCAGCCGGTACACGCTGCGCGTCGCACCGACCGCGGGGAAGCAACTGGCAGAGGAATTACCGGCATCGATCGCCTTCGCCGCGCACGAGTTCATCGTCGGCCCACTGCTCGACAATCCGCACCGAGTCGGCAAGCGGTTACGCCCCCCGTTGGCGGACCGGCACAGCGCACGCAGGGGCACCTACCGTGTCGTCTACCGAATCGACGACGAGAACAACCGGGTTGACGTGCTGGGTGTCTTCAACCGCGCGGACGCCTACCGTAGGCAATCGTGAGCGCCGAACCGCCCCGCTTCTCCCGCGCCGAACTCGCCGACGCTTTCGCAACGTTCGAGGCGACCGTGGACACCGCCGCCCGCACCCGAGACTGGGATGCCTGGGTGGGCCACTACACCGACGATGTCGATTACATCGAGCACGCTCTGGGCGCCATGAAGGGCCGCGGGCAGGTGCGGGACTGGATCTACCGCACCATGACGACGTTTCCGGGCAGTCATATGACGGCGTTCCCGTCGCTGTGGCATGTCATCGACGAGGACACCGGCCGGGTGATCTGCGAACTGGACAACCCGATGCGCGACCCCGGCGACGGCACGATCATCAGCGCCACCAACATCTCGATCATCACCTACGCGGGCGACGGGTTGTGGAGTCGGCAGGAGGACATCTATAACCCGTTGCGGTTCCTCAAAGCCGGTATGAGGTGGTGCCGCAAGGCCGCCGAACTCGGCACCCTCGACGACGAGGCCGCCGCCTGGATGCGCGCCCAGGGGGCCAGCCGGTGAAACTCGTCATTGGCGCCAACGGGTTCCTCGGCAGCCACGTCACCCGCCAACTGGTCGAGGCCGGCCACCGGGTGCGGGTGATGGTCCGCGAGGGCGCCAACACCATCGGCATCGACGACCTCGACACCGACCGCGTCGTCGGCGACATCTGGGACAACGACGCCCTGGCCGCGGCGATGACCGGATGCGACGACGTCTACTACTGCGTGGTGGACACCCGGGGTTGGCTTTCCGACCCCGCCCCGCTGTATCGCACCAATGTCGAGGGAACCCGCAATGTGCTCGACGTGGGCGTCGCGGTGCACCGCGCAAACCCGTTGCGGCGCTTCGTGTTCACCAGCAGCTACGCCACCGTAAACCGCCGCCGCGGACACGTCGCCACCGAGGCCGACGAGATCACCGACGAACGCGGCCTCACCGACTACGTGCGCTCCCGGGTGCAGGCCGAACGGATGGTGCTGGCCCGTGCCCGCGCCGGGGACCTGCCCGCGGTAGCGATGTGTGTGTCCACCACCTACGGACCCGGGGACTGGGGCCGCACCCCGCACGGCGCGATCATCGCCGGCGCGGCGTTCGGCAAACTGCCGTTCGTCCTGGGCGGCATCGAGTTGGAGGCGGTCGGGGTCGACGACGCGGCCCGTGCCATGCTCCTGGCCGCCGAACACGGCCGCCCCGGACAGCGCTACCTGATCTCGGAGACGATGATCAGCAATGCCGAAGTAGTTCGGATCGCCGCCGACGCCGCCGGGGTTCCGGCGCCGACGAAGACACTCCCACTGCCGGTGTCCTACGCACTGGCCGGCCTCGGTACCGCCAAGTCCCGGCTGCGCGGCAGCGACGAACGACTGACGCTGAACGCGCTGCGGCTCATGCGCGCCGAAGCGCCGGTCGACTGCTCCAAGGCGCGGCGCGAATTGGGTTGGCAGCCCGCGCCCGTGGCCGAGTCCATCCGGGCGGCCGCTCGGTGGTGGGTGAATCTGCGCGTCGCCAAGCGGGGTGCTGCGTCGAGCTAGACGGCTACCCGGGTTCTTCGGCGTCAGGCCGGAGTAGTTCTTCGGGGTGGTGGTAGTGATTGATCCTGCTCTGGCCGCGGTCGAGGTGGGGTGGGGGGATCCACTCGGTGCGGTTGTCGCTCGGGCGTTTTCGGGTGGTCCACCCGGAGGGGGTGTCATCGACGAGGCGGTTGTCGCATCCGCAGGCCAGGGTGAGTTCGTTGATGTCGGTGTTGCCGCCGTGTTGCCAGTCGCGTGCGCCGTGGTGGACCTGACAGCGGTCGGGTGGGGCGGTGCAGCCGGGTTTGGTGCACCCACGCTCGAGGGCGGCCAGGGCCAGGCGTTGGCCGGGGCTGGCGGTGCGGCGGGTACGGCCGTAGTAGAGCTGGATCTGGTGGGGGTCCTCGAACAGCGCGAGGTAGGGGTGGGTGCGGCCGGCGGCGGCCATCTGGATCAGGGTCGGGATGGGCAGTCGGGTACCGCCGCCGGTGTGGGCGGTCCCGGCGGCGGCGGTCAGCTCGGCCAGGGTGGTGGTGGCCACGATGGTGACCGGCAGCCCGTGGTGCTGGCCCAGTGTCCCGGATGCCAGCATTTCCCGGCACACGGTGTGCAGGGCGTCGTGGGTGCGTTGGGCGGGGCTGCGGGTGTCGCCGCCGATCTGCTCGGGGGAGGGGCTCGGTTCGTCGGGGTTGACGGATCCGGGGGCGGCGAGTTTGGCGAACAGGGCATCGAGGGTGGCGCGCAGTTCGGGGGTGAGCCATCCGGTGAGCCGGCTCATCCCGTCCAGGCCCTGCGGTCCGAGGGTCAGGCCGCGTTTGCGGGCGTGTTCGCGCTCGTCGTCGAGCGTGCCGTCGGAGTCGAGGTAGCCCAGCAGTTGGCGGGCCAGTTGACGCAGACCCTCGGGGGTCAGCCCGCCGGCGAGCCCGCCGAGGTGGGCTTCGGCGGACTCCCGCGTTGCCGGGTCGACAGCGGCCGGGAGATGGTCGATGAAGTCGCGGATGATCGTGACGTGCTCGGTCCCGATCTCCCCGCGGGCCTGGGCGGCGGCGGTGGCCGGTAACTGCGGTGGCAGCGGTTCGCCGGTCAGCGCCCGACGGGCCGCGAGAGCGGCGGCCTCGGCGATCCGGCGCCCGGCGTCTGCTCCGCTGATCCCCAGCCGCTGGGACAGCACCGCCCGCCACGATTTGGCCCCCATCTCCCTGGCGGTGGCCTGGGACTGCAGGTGGGTGAGCAGCGCGTGCTCGAACGCGGGCTGGCGGCGGCGCTGGGTTTCCAGCCGGTCCAACACCGCCAGTATCTGCGTGGGGCCCAGCGCGTGAACGGGCAGCGAGGCCAGCTTGTCCCACGCCGCCTCGAGGTCGTCCAGAGCGGTCAACATCTCCATATATCGAACACTAGTTCGATAGTCTGACAGAAACGGTTGTCGGTGGCGAGCCGCCACTCCGCACCTGCCTGCCGTACCCGCGACTCTGGAAGGATTCCGGCCATGCTCCTCAACGGCGCAGTCTCGCACTGGTTCGAGATCCTTCCCACCCCCCGCCCGGCGCTGCCCGGCGACCGAGACGCCGACGTCTGCATCATCGGCGCCGGCTACACCGGGCTGTGGACGGCGTACTACCTCACCAAGGCCGACCCGAGCCTGCGGATCACCGTGCTCGAGGCCCGCTTCGCCGGGTTCGGCGCCTCCGGGCGCAACGGCGGTTGGCTGTCCGGCCTGCCGCCCGGGCACCGCGGCATGCTGGCCGAGCAACACGGACGAGACAGCGTCATCGCCTGGCAGCGGATGCTCGACGACACCGTCGACGAGGTGATCGCCGTCGCCGCCCGGGAAGGTATCGACGCCGATATCGTCAAGGGCGGCAACCTGGAGGTGGCCCGAAATCCGGCCCAGGCCAACCGGCTTCGCACCGCCGTGGACCAGGATCATCGCTGGGGCGTGGACGGTATCAGCCTGCTCAGCGGCGCCGAGGCCGCCGCCCGGATCGCCGTGGACAGCCCGGTACTGGGTTCGTTCAACCCGAACTGCGCGCGGATCCAGCCGGCGAAGCTGGTGCGCGGGCTCGCCGATGTGGTCGAACGACTGGGCGTGACGCTCTACGAACAGAGCCCGGTCACCGGTATCACCCCCGGGTGTGCGCGGACCCCGACCGGCGTGCTGCGGGCGCCGGTGATTCTGCGTGCCACCGAGGGTTTCACCGCCCGGATGCCGGGACTGCGGCGGCGCTGGCTGCCGATGAACAGCGCCATGATCGCGACCGAGCCACTGCCGCAACGGGTTTGGGACAGTATCGGCTGGTCGGGTCGGGAAACCCTGGGCGATCTGGCTCATGGCTTTTTCTACGCCCAGCGCACCGCCGACGGCAGGATCGCCCTGGGCGGGCGGGCGGTGCCCTACCGCTACGGCTCCGGGATCGACCGCGACGGCGCCGTCGGCCGGAACACCGTTGACCACCTCGCCGGGGTGCTGAACACCGTGTTGCCGCAGACCCGCGGTGTGCCGATCGCGCACGGCTGGTGCGGGGTGCTGGCGGTGCCGCGGGACTGGACGGGGACGGTACGCCTGGACCCGGCGACCGGAATCGGCGAGGCCGGCGGCTACGTCGGCCACGGCGTGACCGCCACCAACCTGGCCGGGCGTACGTTGGCTGACCTGGTGATGAAACGGTCCACCGCGCTGACCGCCCTGCCCTGGGTGGAGCACCGGTCGAAGACCTGGGAGCCCGAACCGCTGCGCTGGCTGGGTGTGCGGGGCTTGTACGCGGCATACGCGATAGCCGACCGGCACGAGACGAACGGCCGGTCGGCCACCTCCCCGATCGCCCGGATCGCCGACCGGATCACCCGGCGGCCGTAAGGGTTCCGATGCCGGAGCGCACGTGGACCTTCCCCGGGCCGGTCAGCCCGGCCCACACCCTCGCCCCGCAGCGGCGCGGGCCAGGCGATCCGTGTTTCCAGACCGACGGCACGGGCGCCATCTGGCGCACCAGCCTGCAGGACAGCGGCCCGGTGACCGCCCGGATCCACCGCGCCGCCCCCGACACCGTCGAGTGCCAGGCCTGGGGGGCCGGCGCCGAGGAGTTCCTGGCCAACCTGCCCGCTCTGCTCGGCGCCGATGACGACGCCACCGGCTTCGTACCCGGGCACCCCGTCATTGCGGCGGCCAGAGCCAAGGTTCCGCACCTGCGGATCGGCCGCACCGGCCGGATCCTGGAGGCGCTCATCCCCGCCGTGCTCGAACAGCGGGTACAGGGCGTCGCCTCCTTCCGGTCCTGGCGGCTCCTGGTCAGCCGGTTCGGCAACCCGGCCCCCGGCCCGGCGCCGGACGGTATGCGGGTGCCGCCCCCGGCCGAGGGGTGGCGGGCCATCCCGTCCTGGGAATTCCACCGCGCCAACGTCGACCCCGGCCGGGCCCGGACCCTGGTCGGCTGCGCCGGGCGGGCGGCGTCATTGGAGCGGCTGGCCTCGCGCCCGTCCGCGCAGGCCCGCGAAGCGCTGACGTCGCTGCCCGGGGTGGGGGTGTGGACGGCCGCCGAAACCGCCCAGCGGGCCCTCGGGGACGCCGACGCGCTCTCGGTCGGGGACTACCACCTGGCGGCGATGATCGGTGAGACGCTGCTGGGCCGTCGCATCGACGACCCGGCGATGGTGGAACTGCTCGAGCCGATGCGCCCGCACCGCTACCGGGCGGTGCGGCTTCTGGAGGTCAGCGGTCTGGCCCGCCGGCAGCGCCGCGGCCCCAAGCTGGCGGTCCAGGACATCAGCCAACTGTGAGCCGGCTGCGAGCCGGCCGGGCGGGGCTCAGCCCTCCAGCGCGGAATCGCGCACCGGCCGGTCGGCCAATTCATCGGTGCGGCCGAACAGTAACGGGTACAGGGCCCCGGCGAGGGCCGCACCCACCAGCGGAGCCAGCCAGAACGCCCACAGCTGACCGGGCGCACCCGCCCCGTTGAAGAAGGCGACGCCGGTGGAGCGGGCCGGGTTGACCGAGGTGTTGGAGATCGGGATGGAGATCAGGTGAATCAAGGTGAGCGTCAGGCCGATCGACAGACCGGCGAAACCCTTCGGCGCGCGGTCATCGGTGGAGCCGAGGATCACCAGCAGGAAGATGAACGTCAGCAGGACTTCGGCGATCAGCACCGCCAGTAGCGAGTACCCGTGCGGGGAGTTGGCCCCGTACCCGTTGGCCGCCATATTGCCGCTGGCGTTGAACAGCGGCCGGCCCTTGGCGATGACGAGGATGGTCAGCCCGGCGAGCAGCCCGCCGACGATCTGAACGGCCCAGTACCGCGGCACCGCGGCCCACTCGACCCGTTTGGCGATGGCCGCCCCCAAGGTGACGGCCGGGTTGAAATGGCCGCCCGAGATGGTTCCGAAGGCGTACACCCCGGTCAGCACGGTCAGCCCGAAGGCCAGCGAGACCCCGAGATAGCCGATTCCCACCGAGTAGTCGCCGGCCGGGTTGGCCGCGAACACCGCGGCTCCGCAACCACCCAGGACCAGCCAGAACGTGCCGATGAACTCCGCCGCCAGCCGGTGGGTCATGGTGGGAGTGGTCACGGGACTCCTTGGGTTGTCATCGAGCCGTCACAGATCGTGTCGGCGAAGGATAACGCAACCGCACCGCGGTGCGGCAGGGAATCCACCGGGCTTTGCCATGCCGGCTCCGACGGTCAAGGTGTGTATATCAGTGCGTATGGCCCGGCTGAACGTGTACGTCCCCGATGATCTGGCGGCCCGCGCACGATCCCGCGGGTTGAATATTTCCGCGTTGACCCAAGCCGCGATCAGCGCTGAACTGGCGGATTCCGCCACCGCCGAGTGGCTGGCCGAGATACCCGTCGCCGTTCCGGCCGTCACTCATGACGCGGTGATGGACGCGATCGACAGCGCCCGCGCCGATATGGGCGCATGAGCGAACAGGTCGTCATCGACGCCGGCGCGGCGGTGGATCTGCTTGCCGGTACCGATCGCGCAACCGCCGTACGGGCGGCGCTGGCGGGAGCGGTCCTGCACGCCCCGGTCACCCGCCATGATCTGAACCCGTTGCTGCTCGGCGGATGGGCCCGCCGGGACGGGTTCCGGCTGGTTGACGCGCTCTACGTCGAGCTGGCGGACCAGACCGGGTATCCGCTGCTGACCACCGACGAGAGGCTGGCCCGCGGCTGGCCGGGTAGCCGCGGTATCGCCGGGCGATGCGTCGTCGGACAACCGTAATGACGTCGTTGCCCCCCTCAGTTGGCATGTTCGGGCCCGCGAACATATCGTTTTAGTACCTGTTGACGCCAGAGAAGGGTCACCGTTCGCCGCCGCACGGAGGAACCCCGACGGGACGTGGTGCCGGCTCACCGCTCACCACGCGACATTTGAAGGGTCAGGTGTGCATGCCCAGTAGTGTCGGGCTTTACAACCCCGCGTATGAACACGACGCCTGCGGCGTCGCGATGGTCGTGGATATGCACGGCCGGCGCAGCCGCGACATCGTCGACAAGGCGATCACCGCCCTGGTCAACCTGGAACATCGCGGGGCGGCCGGTGCCGAGCCGAACAGCGGCGACGGCGCGGGCATCATGCTGCAGGTGCCGGATCGGTTCCTGCGCGCTCTCTGCGCCGAACACGGCGAATTCGAACTGCCGGAGGAGGGCTCCTACGCCACCGGTATCGCGTTCCTTCCGCAGTCCTCCCGGGACGCGCTCACCGCCTGCGAGGCCGTCGAGAAGATCGCCGAGGCCGAGGGGCTGACGGTGCTCGGCTGGCGTGATGTGCCCATCGACGACTCCTCGCTGGGCGCGCTGGCCCGCGACGCCATGCCGACGTTCCGGCAGGTGTTCATCGGCTGGGGCGAGCGAAGCGACGGGAAGGACC
>Ga0180432_10003048_pt1 | contig 24337 bp, 18 predicted proteins | sample SS_ome_10_FD_132414 | JGI IMG/M metagenome (GOLD analysis project Ga0180432, IMG submission 132414) | Hypersaline lake sediment archaeal communities from the Salton Sea, California, USA - SS_1_MS_2 metaG | ecosystem: Environmental > Aquatic > Non-marine Saline and Alkaline > Hypersaline >... | reverse complement strand
ACCTGATCGTCTGGAACCGCGACGCGTCAAACGCAGACCGAAACCCTACACGTTCCTGGTCAAACCACGATCCTGGTATCATCGCCAAGGAGGACACGTATGCGCTTAGCTTCATGCCATTCGAGCCTGACCCCCTTTCGCCCCTTTCGTACCCTTTCGTACCGACCCCCTTTCGTACCCCCCGACGGATAGGCCCATACCGTACCTTCGGCCCGATGACGAATCCGTCCGAGATCCGGGACGCTTCGTGTCGGGCGCTTCGCGGTCCTGCGAATGGCGGGACCACCCCCACTGCCGAGGGAACAAGGGCTTGCTTCTCTGGACCCACTGGGGGTGTCGGGAGCGCTACTTGGCTGCGGTATCCGGTTCGGGTGGCGCGCGGTCCTGGGAATGGAGGAAACACGCGACCTGGTGGCCGGCGTTCTGTTCGTGGAGGGCTGGCGGTGGGCCGGTGTCGCAGGTGCCGCGGATGCATTGCTTGCAGCGGGGATGGAACGGGCAGCCGGGCAGCTTGGCGAACGGATCGGGCACGGCGCCGGGGATGGACTCGAGGCGCTGGACGTTGCCCTTGCCGATCTGGGGCACGGACGCGAGCAGGCCTTGCGTGTAGGGGTGCTTGGCGTCGTGGAAGATGGCGTCGGTGGGGCCCTGCTCGACGATCCGGCCGAGGTACATGACGGCCACCTCGTCGGCCGTCTCGGCAATGACGCCCAGGTCGTGCGTGATCATCATGACGGCCATGCCGAGCTCGGCCTGCAGCCGCTCGATGAGGTTGAGGATCTGGCTCTGGATGGTGACGTCCAGGGCCGTCGTCGGTTCGTCGGCGATGAGCAATCTCGGCCGGCAGGCCAGCGCCATCGCGATCATGCATCGCTGCCTCAGCCCGCCGGACAGCTCGTGGGGATACATATCCACCCGCCGTTCGGGCAGGGGCACGTTCACCAGCCGGAGCGACTCGATGGCGGCGTCGCGGGCCTCGTCCTTGCTCGCTTGCTGGTGCAGACGGACCGTCTCGCCGATCTGATTGCCGACGGTGTGCACCGGGGAAAGGGCCGTCATCGGCTCCTGGAAGATCATCGCGATGTCCCGGCCGCGGATCGCGCGGATCTGCCTGCTGTTGGGATGCAGCGCGGTCAGGTCGATGGGTCGCTTCCCATTCTGACCGTTCCGCGGGGCGAGCAGGATCTTACCCGCGACGATCCTGCCCCTCGGCGGCAGGATCCGCAGGATCGCGCGTGCGGTGATGCTCTTGCCGCACCCGCTCTCACCGACCACGCCGAGCGTCCGGTTGGCGCGCACGCGGTAGTCCACTCCGTTCACGGCGTGGACCGTGCCCTCCTTCAAGAAGAATTGCACGTGGAGGTCCGTGATGTCGAGCAGCGTGTCCAATGAGCAAGCCCTGATAGGGTTTAGGGGTTAGGGGTTAGGGTCTGGGGGGCCCAAGATCTGCTCGTCGGCAGACATCGTCGAGACCCGATCCTGACCCCTGAACCCTAAACCCTAGCCCCTAACCCCCAGCCCCTAATGACTGTACGGGTCTGCGGCATCGCGCAACCCGTCGCCCATGAAGTTAAACATCAACACCGCCACGATGACGAACGCGGCGGGGAACATCAACCACGGATACAGAGACACCGCCCGGATGTTCTGGGCGTCCTGCAGCAGCACGCCCCAACTGATCGTCGGCGGACGGAGCCCCAGCCGCAGGAAGCTCAGCGACGTCTCGGCCAGGATCATGGCCGGAATGGCCAGCGTCACCGTTACAATCAGGTGACTGAGGAACCCGGGGACCAGATGCTTCATGAGGATCGTGAATTCCCTGACGCCGCAGACCTTGGCCGCCATCGCGTAATCCTCCTCGCGCAGCGCGAGGATCTTGCCCCGAACGACCCGCGCCAGACCGGTCCAGCCGATCAATGCGAGGATGACCGTCATACAGAAGTAAACACGGAGCTGCGACCAGTCGGCCGGCATCGCCGCGGACAGCGCCAGCCACAGCGGAATCGTCGGGAATGATCGGAGGATCTCGATGAACCGCTGAACGATGTTGTCGAGTCGACCCCCGTAATAGCCCGAGACGCCCCCGATGATGACGCCGAGAACCAGACTGATCGTCACGCCCACCAGGCCGATCGAGAGGGAGATCCGTCCGCCGTACAGGATGCGGCTGTACAGATCGCGGCCCAGCCGGTCCGCGCCGAGCAGGTAGAGGCGCTCACCGGACCCCAGCCCGATCAGGCGGCGCTCCATCGGGATCAGCTCCCACAGCCAGTAGGGGTCGCCCTTGACGAAGAACTTGATGGGCAGCGTCGTGGAGGTGTCGTTCGTGTAGGTCCGCGCCAGCGTTTCGGAATCGATGTGTTGTACCTGCGGATAGACGAACGGCCAGCGGATTTGGCACTGGTGGAACAGTCTTACCCGCTGGGGCGGGGCGTAACTCCGGCTGGCATTGCGCCTGAGCGGATCGTTCGGGGCGAGGCACTCGCAGAAGATGGCCACCAGATAGAACAACACGACCACGCCCGACGAGAAGAGCGCCAGCTTGTGGTCCTGGAACTTCCACCACATCAGCCGCCACTGGGAGGCCATGAAGAACCGCTCGTCCATGGTGGACGTCTCGGCATGTTCGATCTTGTCGGTCATGCCTCCTGCCCCCCGAAACGGATCCGCGGATCGACCCAGGCCAGCAGGATGTCGGAGACCAGTGTCCCGATCACGGTCAGCAGGCTGAGGAGCATGACGATGCTCCCGGCCAGGTACATGTCCTGCTCCATCAAGGCCCGAAGCAGCAGCGGCCCGACGGTGGGCAGGCTCAGGACCATCGCGACGATGACGGCCCCGGAGACCAACTGCGGGAGCATCCACCCGATCGTGCTGACCACGGGGTTGATGGCCACGCGCACCGGGTACTTGACGAGCAGCCGCGACTCGGACAGCCCCTTGGCGCGGGCCGTCACGACGTAGGGCATCTCGAGCTGGTCGAGTAAGTTCGCGCGGAGCACGCGGATCAGCCCTGCCGTCCCCGCGACGCCCAGCACGACGACGGGCACCCAGAGGTGCTTGAGCAGGTCGATCACCTTCGCCCACGACCAGGGCGCCCCGACGAATTCGTCGGAGAAGAGCCCGCCCACCCCCGTGCCGAACCATCGATAGGACAGATACATCATCACCAGCGCCAGCAGAAACGCCGGCGTGGCCATGCCGATGAAGCCCAGAAACGTGAAGAAGTAGTCGGAGAGCTTGTACTGGTGCGTGGCCGAATAGATGCCGATCGGAATCGCGACGATCCACGTGAAGACCAGCGTCACCAGCGAGATGGTGACCGTCAGCCCCAGCCGCTCCCAGATCAGCTCGCTCACCGGCTTGTTCATCGCGAACGATTGGCCGAAATCGCCCACCACCACGCCGCTGATCCACTTCCAGTACTGGACCGGCAGCGGCTGATCGAGTCCGTAGCGAACGCGAAGGCTCTCGATGACGGCCTCGTCGACCTCCTCACCCGTCTCCTGCAGGTTGGCGATGTAGGTGGTCAGGTAGTCCCCGGGCGGGAGCTGGATGATGATGAACGTGATGACCGAGATCACGAACAGCGTCGGGATCATCATCAGCAGGCGTCGGATGATGAACGTGACCATAGATGCGCTACTCCTGCTCGATGTAGAACTGCTCGACGCCGATGTAGCCTGGCGTCATCAGCCGGTAGCTTTGGATGATCTGGTCCGGGACGTTCCTGAACCGTCTCGACACGATCGTGAGCACCTGCCGGCGGACGATGCCGATGGTATAGCACTGCTCGGACCACTGTCGCAGGATGTTGCGGCCCAGCGCGAGCTTGCGGTCCTCATCTCCCACCACGGACCGGAGCTCCAGATACCAGTCGATCAGGCGCTGGTATTCCGGCGGCGGTTTGACGCCCATCGTGTCCTTGCCGTGACTGGCCCGATAGCGTCCATACAGCGGCGCGAAGTAGCTGGTGCTCGCCCACGGGATGTACCACTCCGGGTTGATGGTCCAGTGCATGCCGGCCGTCGCGTAGGCCCAGAAGTTCGTGTTCCCGTTGCGGACCTGCATGCCGCTCAGCGTGCGGGCGTCCATCTTGACGACAAAATCCAATCCCACCTCCCGCCAGTAGTCGGACACCAGCTGCCATAGGTCCGCGCCCACACCCGTCTCGGCCGGGTAGCAGTTGATGATCTGCCGGAAGGGCGATCCGTCGGGCATCCGACGCATCCCCCGTCTCCCTCGCTTTAAGCCAACCTCGTCCAGCAGCCGGTTGGCCTGCTCCGGATCGTACTCGAGGTACCGATCGAACTCCGGCAGGTGGTAGGGATCGAACGGCGAGGCCACTCCGCGTCCCTTCACGGCCATGCCCGTGTAGATCAGGTCGATCAGTTCGTCCCGGTTGACGGCGACCGACAGCGCGATCCGAAACCGCCTGTCCGCCAGGATCGGCCGAATCCGTTCGTCTTTGCTGTGTGGGTTGACGTAGATGACGGCCGACCCGGGTTGAATGTCCCTTCGAACCGTATAGCCTTCCGCCTTGCAGTTTGCCATGAACAGCGGATAGTTGGCCGAATCGATGAAGCGGGATTGAAAGTCGACGTCACCCGTCATGGCCTTGAAGTTGGCGATCTCCGGGTTCTGGACGATCGCGTAAACGATGCGGTCGATGTAGGGCAGCTGGTTGCCCGCCGGATCGACCTTCCAGTAATACGGATTGCGCTCGACGATGACGCGCGTGGCCGGGAGCGGGACCTTCATCGTCCAGGGCTTCAGTGTGGGCAGGTCGGGGTTCTCGTCCCTGTCGGCCTTCCGGCCGTGGAGCTGGCGCCAGTGGTCCAGGCCCCGCTTCCTGGTCAGCCGCTCGAGCACGTCGGCGTCCGTGTATCTGGGATGGAACTGCTTGAGGTAGTGCTTGGGACAGATCGCCTCCATGCCGCGGTAGGCGAGCATCTCCAGAAAGATCCCGTACGGCTGGGTGAACCTGAACTCGACCGTATAGCGATCGGGTGTTGCGATGACGACGGGCTTCCCGTCGATCTTCAGCCAGGCGGGGATGACCGGGATGAGCTCCTTGTTGTTCAAGACGTCCTCGTAGTAGTACTGGAAGTCCTCGGATGTGAAGGGGTGGCCGTCTGACCACTTCATGCCCTTGCGGAGATGGAAGACGTAGGTCCTGCCGCCGTCCCGGATCCCCCAACGCTCCGCCAGGCCCGGAACGACGTTCCTGCCCGTGCGGTCCCAGCGAACCAGCGGCTCGTATCCCAACCGGCTGGTCATGCCGACGTCATAGCGTCTGATGGCGATCCGGCGCCAATCGCCGCCATACTTGCCGATCGAATGCACGGGTTCTACGACTGCCGGCTTGTCGGGAAGTCGCTGCTCGACGGGAGGCAGCTTCCCTTCGGCAACCCGCTTCGCGAGCATGGGCGCTTCTTGGTACCCCCACACTGGGGGCGCGCCAGCTGCGAGGAGGAACATCGCCAAGATGACAATCACCAGATCTCGCTGCATACCTTGATCATCGCCTCCGCAGCGATACACGACACGGTCAACCGGGCCAGCAGTTTAACCACACTATGCGACTTTCACTAGGACCCCAACGCGGCCAGCGCGAACGTACCAGCTGCTGGGCAACGGGATGTCCAGTGCCTATCATGGTGGGACCATGTGGGAGCGGATCCGCAATCCGGCGTTGGTGGTGTGTGCCATTCTGGCGGTCGTGCTGCTCTGGCCGAGGGTGTCGCCGCCGGAAGGGGAGAAGGTCCAGCAAATCACCTACTGGCTCCACGGTACCGAGATCATCACCGTTCGCGACGCCATCGACGAATTCGAACGCCGCTGCGCCAAGAAGGGCATCAGGTGTAAGATCATCACTGGCAACGCAGCGATCCGAGATGCCACCGAAGATCCCCAGCGGTTCCTGACCGGCGTGGCGGGCGGCACGCCCCCGGATATCATCTACTTCGACCGATACGCCATCGCCGAGTGGGCGGCACGGGGGGCGTTCCTGCCGCTGGATGCGTTCTACAAGGAAAAAGACCCGGCAAGACTCGCGCAGCTTCGCAGGGATCTCGACGAGACCCGGAGGCAAGGCGACCCAGCGAAGACCGCCCAGCTCGAGCGCGAGGTCACGGCGTTCGAGGCGATGATGATCGACCCGAACGACTTTTACCCGAACTGTTGGAACGAATCCATTTACGCCGGCAAGCAGTACGGCATCGCCAACAGCACGGACAGCCGGGCGCTCTACTACAACTGCGACCTGCTGATCCAGGCGGGGTTTGTCTACAAGTCCGACGATCCTGAGGTCCGAGCCGGCAAGGCGAAGGTCGGCGACGCCCGCCCCCCCAAGACCTGGGAGGAGACCTGCTACAAGCGCTGCGACGCGCGGGACGGGGTGGTGACCGAGGGCAGATACCTGACGTCGGGGTCGGTGGACTTCGTCGCGGCCGGCGTCACAGAGAACGACCAGGTCTGCCTCGACCCGGCCGGTGCGCCGCAGCTGGCCCGCGTGACGGCCGTCGAGCCGCATCGCCTGACGCTGGAGACGGTCAGCAAGGAGCCCCGCAACGATACGGGCGTGCGGTTCAAGGTGTACGACGGGTCGGGCTACGCGATCCGGCTGAGCCGCTGGGACCGGAGGGGCCGCCTCCGCGTCGTCGGCTGGGCGCCGCAGTGGGGCAACAGCTGGCTGTACATGTTCGGGTGGGAGGCCGGTGGGCGGTTCATGTCGGCCGACGGGAAGACCGTGACGCTCAACGACCCGAAGATCGAAGAGGCGCTGCAGTGGATGGTCGACTGTTACGATGCGATGGGCGGCTACAAGGCGGTCGAAGCGTTCCGGGCCAGCACGCTGGAGGGCGGGACGCTCGACCCGTTCATGAGCGGCAAGATGGCCATGCGGATCGACGGGGACTGGTTCACGAGCCTCATCGCGCAGTACAAGCGCGACCTGAACTTCGGCGTTGCGCCCGGGCCCATGCCCGCCCGCGAGTTGGCCAAGGGTCGCAAGCCCGTCAGTTGGATGGGCGGCTGGGCGTACGCCATGCCGTCCACGATCCCCGATGAGAACCGGGAGCTGGCCTGGGAGTTCATCAAGTGGATGGTTTCCTGGGAGGCCAACCGCATGCTCCTCGACGTCGACCGCGACCTGCGTCGCGCCCAAGGCCGGCTCTTCTTTCCGCGCCTTCACCCGAAGGTGGCCGTCTGCGAGGCATTCTACGAGCGATACCTCCAGGCCCAGCCGAACATCCCGCAGAAGTTCCACGACAGCTACAACGTCTTTAAGGCGCTGTTGCTGCGGGCCTACCACCGACCGATCACGCCCGTCGGCAACCGTCTCTGGTCCGAGCACCGCCGGGCGATGGAGCGATCGCTCAACCACGATCCCGCCTATCCGACGCCCAAGGTGGCCCTCGACTACGGCACCCGCGTGGTCCAGCGCGACCTGAACCAGATTCTGACCCCACCCTCGGGCAAGAAGGTCAACTGGTATTGGCTGATCGCGCTCTACGTCGGGTTCGTCGTCGTCGTCGCCGGTGGCGTCTACCTCCATCACACCCGCAGGTACAAGAGCCGGGGCTACTGGCGACGCGAGTGGTGGGCGGGGCTGACGTGCGCGTCGCCGTGGATCGTGGGGTTCCTGATCTTCACCGCCGGGCCGATCCTGTTCAGCGTCCTGATGAGCTTCAGCGACTACGACGTGATCAACGACGCCCGTTGGTGCGGGCTGGGCAACTATCGCGAAGCCTTCGCCGACCCGCTGTTCGGAAAGTCGCTCTACAACACGGTCTTCATGGTCATCGGCGTGCCATTGGGTCTGATCGTCGGTCTGGCGATGGCGATCCTGCTGGACAGCGGCGTGCGCGGCCTGAGCTTCTACCGAACGATCTACTACCTGCCGGCGATCGTGCCCGCCGTCGCCAGCAGCGTGCTGTGGCTGTGGGTGCTTCAGCCGGAGGACGGCCTGATCAACTCGTTGCTCGAGGCCACGCGCATCGACACGGCGCTCGAGACGCTGGGCGTCTCGAACTGGTTGGGCGTGGGGATCCCCATCAACTGGCTGGGTGAGGACCGGATGGCCAAACCCGCCCTGATCCTCATGGGGCTGTGGGGCGCGGGCGCGGGCATGCTGATCTGGCTGGCGGGTCTCAAGAGCATCCCCGAGCACCTTTACGAAGCCGCCAGCATCGACGGCGCGAACGCCTGGCACCGCTTTCGACACGTCACGCTGCCGATGCTCAGCCCGTACATCCTGTTCAACCTGGTGATGGGCACGATCGCCGTGTTTCAGATCTTCACGCAGGCCTTCATCATGACCGAAGGCGGTCCGAACGACGCGACGCTCTTCTACGCCTACAACCTGTTCAACCAGGCGTTTCGATACCTGCGGATGGGCTACGCGAGCGCCCTGGCATGGATCTTGTTCGCCATCATCTTCGTCCTGACGCTCATTCAGTTGTACTTCAGCAAGAAGTGGGTGCACTACGAGAGCCCGTGAGCCGTCTGCGCGGGCAGAAGCACCCGCGGACCAGGTTTCGGGCGCAGATCCCCGATGTAGCGCCCCAGTGACGTTCGGCGCCTGGCCTTTCTGTTGACTTCGATGCGGCGTGTTGTGACGATGGGGCCCCATGCCTCGTTGTGAGTACGTCGTTGTCGACGCCTTCGCGGACCGGCCCTTTGCGGGCAATCCCGCAGGCGTCGTCCTCGACGCCAATCCGCTGACCGACGAGCAGATGCAGGCGATCGCCCGGGAGATCCACCTGAGCGAGACGGTGTTCGTTCTGGCATCGATCCGGCCGAATGCGGCCGTTCGGTTTCGCACGTTCACGCCGACCGTCGAAGGCAGCGTTTCGGGGCACGCCGTGCTGGCTGGAGTCACCGCTCTGATCCAAAGCGGGAGGTTCGTTGCGCTGCTTGACGAGCCTGGGATGCGGCTGCCCATCGAGACGCAGGAGGGGATGCTCAGCGTTCGGGCGGAGCGAATCCGGGCGGACGGCGACGAGTTCCTCGTCTGGATGAACCTGCCCAGTCTGTTGCTGTCCCGCTATCCCCACGATCCGGACAAGACGGCCGGTCTGCTCGGCCTGGACCCCACGACGCTTGACGATACGATGCCGGGCATGAAGACGCAGGACGGCGACGTCCTGTTGTTCGTCCGGTCGTACGCCGCCCTGATGGAGGCACGCCCCGACTTTGCGGCGCTGGCCGAGTACAGTCGTCGGCGGAAGGTCCGCATCTGGTGCGTGGCCACGCGCGAGACGTTGGCCGACTCCGTGCAAGTTCACTCGCGATGCTTCGCGCCGAGGGTGGGCATCGACGAGGATCCCGTTACGGCAAGCGTCCACGGACCGCTCGGGGTCTATCTGGTTGTGGCCGGTGAGGTCGGTGTCGCCGGCGACCGGGCCGCCGTCAACTGCGTACAGAGCGATTCGACCGGTCGCGCAGGTCTGGTGCGGGTCCTGGTCGGCAAGAACGAGCAAGAGGGCTATGAGGCCTGGGTAGGGGGGCAGTGCTGGGGCACCATGACCGGTCAGATCCACGTGCCTGACTAGACCATCCTGCAATTGGGGACATACAACGCCGTTCATCTCCGCCGTTGTGTTCTTCTGCGCGATGATCATCGGGAGAATAAGCTTGAGTTGATCGGACCGAACTGGTAGCGTGCGCGCACCATCACGGGGCGGAGGGACATATCGGCCGGATGCGTCAAATCGTTGACCTGGGGGAGTGGGAGACTCACGATGAGAGGGAAATGGTCTGTGGGGTTGTGGATGAGTTGTCTGTGTGGGTTGCTGGTCGTGGGTATGACGGCCACGGCGCTGGGTGCACCGAGCCTGCCGGTGAGCAAACCGCCGGTGCAGCCGTACACGCTCGAGACCGGGCCGTCGCCGACCGACCCGACTTCGGCCAGTGGCCAGTGGTTCCGGGACCTGGACGGACAGGAGGAATTCAGAAGCCACGAGTTCTACGACAACGTGTTGGACCATGGGGGTGGCTGGGCATCGTCGCGGGCCATCCAAGGTCATGTGACCGACATCACCTACGGCGCAACGAGCGCCAACATCGTAGCGTTCAAGGTCCTGGCGACGATCACCAATGACCTGCCTGGCGTGGGCGAGTGGGCGGACGGCACGAACTCCCATGAGGAAAGCCTCACCTGGCGGGAGCAGTACTACGGGCCGCTGTTCGCGGCGAAGATGGCGGCGGAGTTCGCGATCGCGGACACGGCCACGCTGCCGAGCTTCACGCCTGGCACGCCCTATCGCAAGACGGACCCGTTTATCATCGCTGAGAACGAGGACCAATACGCGTGGTACTGCTACTCCAACCTACCGGCCGGTGGTCTGCCGGAAGGCGACTACTACGTACCCGTCTGGGACTTCGGCGACATTGACGAGGGCGCTTCGGCGAGCGTCACGATGGAGTTCAGGGTCGATGGGGCCGGCCTGGACCCGACGGACCCGCGCTACGCCGTGATCGAGTGGTCGTATCAGATGGGCAGCGAAAGCGACATCCTGCTCAACCGGACCACGAGCTTGAAGGTCAGCACGTGGATCGATGACCCGGCTGTGGATGACGGCTCGCCGTACCCCGGCGGGGCTGACGAGCCGCCGTTGCGGTCGAGCAACGCGAGCGTCTTCCACAACATCGCGCCGATCTACTACACGCTGGACCTGTGGTTCAAGAACCCGTCGTACGGCACGTGGACCGTGACGCCGGATTGGGTCGCCTATCCGCCCGGCTACAACGTGGTGCTCCAGGCGTTCCCGAATTCGGGCAAGTCGTTCAAAGAGTGGACCCTGTATGATCCGAACTACCCGGGCGACGCCAACTATGCGACCTACGATACGTCGAACCCGGTCATCGTCGTCATGATGGACGATCGAGAGGTCCAAGGCGCCTTCAAGTGCGGCAGCAGTGGTATGCTACTGCCGTTGGGGATGGCCCTGCTGGCGCTGACGATCGGCGCGGTCATTCGCCGCATCATGTAGCAGTGCAGCACCAAACGATGACGACGGTCGGCCTCGCGCCGGCCGTCGTCTTTTTATTGTCTCCGCTCGTGCTGAGAGGATGGCCCCGTCATTTCTTGTGAGGGGGCAGGGGTTGGTCTCCTACGCGGGCGATCCATTGGCGGGTCCATTCGACGGCCTCGAAGTCCAGGTCGGCGACGGTATTGGCCAGGAAGATCATTCCCTCGATGCGTCCCTCCTTCAGCCACTGCAGACCCAGCTCGCACTGCCTTTGCATCCGGTCCACGGGCATTTCGCCCTTGGCGCCGAAGTCGTACATGTACAGGCCGAGGAGCTTACCGCTTCGCCCCGCGAGCTTCTCGAACCTGGCCATGTTTGTCTCGAGGTGCTCGAGATCTGCCGAACGCCACGTCCACAGCGTGACCTTGTCACAGAGCTTCAGGTGCTCTTGGACGGGCAGATCCAGTTGATGCGTGTACAGGACGACCCACAGGTCGAGCCGGCGGTCGGCGAGCTCTCCTTGCTTGCGCAGGCCTCGCAGCTCGTCCGATGAGAGCTTGGCTACCTTGTCACCTTCATTGGTGAAGAAGTCGTCCATGAAGATGCCGGTGAGGTTCGGCGTTCGTTCGGCGAGCGCGAAGACGGCTTTGCGCTCCCGGTCGGCCGTCTCGCCGCCGGATCCCACGACCGACCAGACGACCTGCTTGAGCGGCCGGAACGGGATCGCATATTGGTCGTAGGGCGGGGCAGGCTTTCCCTTCCAACACACCATGATCAGATTCGGCACGCCGAGGTAGAACGCTCCTTCCGCAGGCGTCATGCGTGAGGGGCGCTTCAAATGCCAGCCTTCGTTGTCGGCGCCGGCGACGCAGGCGAACAGCCAGAATCGGTCGCGCACGCGCTGCGGCTCGGCGAGCGAGGCGTTTGGAACGCCACCACACATCGCCCACGTCAATGTCATCGGCCACCCCATGAATGAACGTCTCATGGTCGCCTCCTTTGTTTGGCAGGTGATGTCTTGCGCCTGACCCCTATCCCACGCGCTTATGCGCGGACGAGCATCGTCCGCCCGGCGCAGCATATCACGACCGAACGGGCCTGACCATGCCGTCGCTGATGTCGTTGCTCCGGGTGAGCGTGGCAAGGTTGTCCCCGTCCGACGGAGGAACTATGATCCGCCCCTTGGCTCGGGAAGCCGTCAGCATGGGGGCGGTTTCCTTGAATTGGATTGACGGATGAGGGTTCCCGTTGCCCGTTCGGGCTCGAAGGGGATTCTCGCAACGGAGGCAGGCGATGAAGGGGTTGGTGTCGACGTCGTGTGTGTTCGCGGTTGTCCTGGCAGGCGGACTTGCTTCGGCAAAGGACGCCGAGCCCAAACCGATGCGCGTGCTGATCGTGACCGGGTGCGACGTGCCCGTGCACCGGTGGCGCGAGACGACGCCCGTCCTTCGCGAACACCTGGAGCAGGCCAAGAAGTTCGAGGTCGTCGTGTCAGAGGAGCCGCTGGTGCTCGAGTCGACCGCTCTGGACACGTACGACGTGATCCTGCTGAACTACTACAACTGGAAGCGTCCCGGCATCACGCCCAAAGCCCGCCAGAACCTGCTGGCTTTCGTCAAGGGCGGCAAGGGCCTCGTGTCGTTTCACTTCTCCTGCAGGGCCTTTGGGGATTGGCCCGAGTACCGAAACCTGATCGGCCGGATTTGGACGAAAGGCTCCGGCCACGGCCCGCGAGGGAAGTTCAAGGTCAAGGTCACCAAGCCGGACCACTTCATCACCGAGGGCGTGGAGGACTTCGAGGCCGACGACGAGCTGTACGCCAAGCTGGTCGGTGACGTGCCGATCAACGTGCTCATCGAGGCGTATTCGGATTGGTCCAAGCGGACCGAGCCGCTGGCGTGGACGCTTCCGTACGGCAAGGGCCGTGTGTTCAACATCGTGCTCGGCCACGACGTCCGGGCCTGCGAGAATCCCAGCTTCGGCCGGCTGTTGCAGCGTGGTACGGAATGGGCCGCGCGGGCTGATGTGAAGTAGCGACGTTCCGCAAACCTGCCGATCCGCCGGATGGTTGAGGCGGGTCGGCTAATCTGTCAACAGGAAGTCGAGGACCTCGAGGCGTGTGGTCACGCGCGGCGTTCCGTCGGTCCTTTCCAGCTCGAGCGCGCCGCGTTTCTGTTCGTGCAGGTGGCCTTTGAAGTAGCCGGCGGCGCGAAGGCTGCGGACCGACCGGATCTGCGGCTTGCCGGGGAACTCGATGACGAGCTTGTCGATGGGCCGCTGCCGCCAGTTGGTCAAGGCCACGATCGCGCCGTGCTTGCCGATCATGTACTGTGCCTCGACCAGCGGGTCGGAGGTCCTGACGGGCGGGACGATCTTGGCCCATCGCAGCGGCGCGGTGATCAGATTACGCTGATCTTCCGGAAACGCCGTCGGGAGGATCTCCGACGTCGGTCGGATCGCGGGCTTGACGTATGCGATGCCGGCCAGCGCGCCAACGTATAGGACCGTGCCCTTGCCGTATGCGTTGAGCACGGCGGCTGTCGCGTTATCACGCTGGTAACGCCCGACGACGCGGGCCCCGTCGATCGGCGTCAGCGTTTCACGGTATAGCAGCGCGGGCAGCTCCATGGCGGGCAGGCGACCGTTTTGGCCTGCCAGCCGGACGGTGTCGAGCGGCCGGGTCAATGGCAACGTGTGGCGAGGCCTGATGTGGCGGATCTTGCGGACGAGGTCCTGACGCTTGATTCCGTAGACCTTGCGCAGCGACGCGTTCGGACGATGGACTTCGTCCAGCAGGCCGCCCCCCGCGGTTGCATAGACGATACCGCCCTGCGCGACCCACTGCTCGATAGGCCCCGCCGCCGCCGCCAGCATCTCGGCGCCGACGATGTAGAGCACGCGGTAACCCTCGAGTCCGCCCTCGGCGATGTCCTGATCGGTGATAAGGTCGACCGGGAACTGGGCGTGCCGCAGCGCCATCCAGATCGCCTTGCGCTCGTCGTTGTTGACGTTGTACTTCGCCGAGTAGAGGTGCCCGGCTCCGCCGAGGTCCTCCGTATCCCAGGTGTCCGCTGCCCAGGAGAGCATGATGGCGGCTTGGGCCTTTTCGGGCATGGCCGTATGCAGCCGGTGCTCGACGGCCCCCGTGTCCCGGATCATGTCGTGGATGGCCTGGTACGTCCGTGGGCTTTCGCAGACGTCCACGTAATCCCACGTGGTCAGGACCTGCGCTTCGGTGTGGAAGTGGTTGATGATCTTGACGCCGTGAGACAACGCCAGGCCGTGCATCCTGCGGAAGTTGTCGGGGGAGTTGCCCTTGAAGGGCATGATGTAGAACTGGATCGGAGCGCCGTGATAGGAGCTTGCGAGGCGGAATGCATCGAGCAGGAATCCGTAGCCCTGGGGCGAGACCTCCGGGAGTTGCCACCACCAGTCCTCGGTCCAGCTCATGGTCATTGCGCCGGCCTTGAACGGGCCGACCCATTGGCGGACGTCCGGCCAGACGTTCATGTGCGGGCTGAAGTTCGCGCCGGCCAGGACCGTTTTGCCGGGGTTCTCGGCGATGAGCTTCTTGGTCTTGGCGGCCAGCTCCTCGTACCAGAGGCGGTAGCGGAAGATCGCCGACTCGTAGTACTGGATTGGCTTGCCCGGCAGGGCGGGCGTGAGCGTGACGAGGGGCCACTGTTCGGCCTTGGGCAGCGATCCGGCCTTGGCGAGATCCTCGTCGCGGATCAGGTCGAGGGGGTCAAATCCCTTGGCCTTCAGGTGCTCCCGGAAGCGACGGTTCCGCTCCGGCTCCGGCGTCTTGAGCTTGATGGAGATCTCGTCGCCGAGACTGTGGCCGACCGTCCCCGCGGGATAGTCGTTGTAGCCCAGGGCGCGGAGGATCTCAGGCTGGCCGCGCGTTCGAAAGCTGAGCTTGGCTGGGAGTCGTCCGACGTCGGGGAATTCCTCGATGGCGTCGAGCTGCCACTTCATGGCCTCGGCGAGCGTGTAGACCCGCGGCACGATGTCCGGCTGGGACGGCACGAGTAGGCCGACGGTCGGCAGAAACGGCCGGCCGTGGTTCCACACGCTGTAGCCCAGATGCCAGGGATACACCCTTTCAGCGGACTCGGCGGCTAGCTCGGGTTTGCTGATCGCCAGGCGCCGGATCACGCGCGTGCCGGGGCCTTGAGCGACCTCGACGAGCACGTGTAGGCCGTCGGTCTCCGGATCGGTCATCACGCCGCACAGCAGCGGCGAGAGGTACGTTGACCAACTCCGCGTGCCCTGGAGGTTCATGTATTGTCCGACGTCGACCCATGGCGAGGCCCGGCCGGCGGGGAGATATCGCTGCTTGTCGCTGGCCCCGGCCCCGTCGACGCCCACGTAGATCGTCTTGCCGGTCCAACTGAACGGTTTGTTGTGGTTCGGCACAATGTTGAGACGGACGAGGATCTTGGCCGTGTCGGGACGCGTGTTCGTGAAGCGAACGAAGATCTTGTCCTTGCCGACGAGTTGGGCGCCGACCGAAGGGCCGGTCGCAGCGGCGCTTGCCGAGAGGATCAGCACAACCGAAGGCAATCGCATTCTCATGACGTAACCTCCGAAAGCTCGCTTCTAGCAGATGGGCACGCAGCTGAAAAGCGCAGGAGAAGAAGCGCTTCTCGTTGCCGCAGACGGTTCGCCGAGCAGGTGCGCTCCCGTTTCGGTCAGGAGGTGTGCTATGAACGGACGTGTGCTGCTCTCATTGGTCTGAGACGGCGTTGTTGTCCTTGTCGTCTCGTTCGCCGCCCTCTGGCCTTGCCCTGGCAAGCTCCAGTCGGAGGAGCGATACTTCCTGGGCGAGTCGACTCACCCGCCGCCGTGTGTCTGCGGACAGCGTGTCTTGCCGGAAGAAGGCGGCGTACAGGATCAGGATCGCGACCAGAGAAACGAAGAACATCCTGTTCTGCATCATGGTGCTGTGCATGACCATGTCGATCGCCCTGGGGAACAGGCCGAAGACTCCGATGGAGACCCAGACCAGGGCCCAGAACGCAGTCGCACGAATCGACGACCGAGACCGAGCGAAGAGACGGAGCGTCTGGATCAGGGCAATCAACGCCACGACGAAGACCAGTATGTTGGCGATACGCATCGGTCTAGGCCTCCTTTTCCAGTAGTGTCAGGAGGATGGCACGGCTCACGCCCCACCCGTAACGGAAGAGCCCCTTGCTGGAGATGCCGCTCGAGCGGTCCTGCATGCGAATGGGCACCTCTTGGATGGTCAGGCCCAGACGGCTGAACCGGATGAACATCTCTGAGGCGATGTACTGCGGCTCGAGCATTCGATCCAGCACAGGCAGGGCTCGGCGCACTGATTCGGCTTTGAAGGCGCGGAACCCGCACATGCTATCGGTCATCTGATAGCCGGTCAGCTTGTTGAGCACATGCGTCAGCTTCGGGAGGAAGTACCGCCTGGCCCAGGGCGCGCCGTCGTAGTTCGTGCCGGTGATCCTCGAGCCGACGACGATATCGGCGCCCGTCTCCACCATCTTGTCCAGGAAGGTCGGTATCTCTGCCGGATCGTGCTGACCGTCGGCGTCCATCTCGATGATCACGTCATAGTCGCCGCGGCCGAGCGCGGCCTTGAACCCCGTGATGACGGCGACGCCCTGTCCGAGGTTGAACGGATGGCGAACGACTTCTGCGCCGCATTCGCGGGCGATGGCTTCGGTGTTGTCGGACGATCCGTCGCTCACGAGAATGACGTCGCCATAGGGGAGGGCCCTCTCGATCACGGATCGGACGTTCTCCCCCTCATTGTAGGCGCAGAGCGTGATGGCAACCTTCATGTGACGTCTCTCAGCACCCTGGCGGGGCTCCCCGCGACAACCTTTCCAGCAGGGACGTCCTCAATGACGACGGCACCTGCTCCGACAACGGCGTCGTCCCCGATCGATTTGGCCGGGATGACCGAGCAGTTCGTGTAGAGATTGGCGCGGCGTCCCACCTTGACCCATCCCGCAAGGGCGACCGCGGGCGCCAGAATGGTGAAATCGTCGAGGACGCAATCGTGCTCGACAATGGACCCGGCGTGAACCACGACGTGGCGCCCGATCCGTGCGAAGGGCTGAATGATGACCAGGGGGTTGATGAGGGCCCCTTCGGAGATCTGGGCCGTGTCCGAGATCACGGCGCTCGGATGGATCCCGGTGTAGAACTGGTAGCCTCGGCCCTCGAGCTGTTCGGCCAGCTCTTGCTTGCGCTTGTTGCTGCTGGCAGCAATGAACACACGGCGATCTGGCGTGGGCTCGTAGGAGTCCAGGAAGTCGAGCCCGCCGATGATCTTGGCCCCACCGATGTCCTTTCCGATGATGTCGGGGTTCCCCATGATGTCGAGGGCGCCGACGAGCTCGAAGTCGCCCCGCAGTCGCCATATCTCGCAGACCTGCTTCGCCTGCGCACCTGCTCCAACGATTAAGACTTCCATCATCAGCGTCCTACACGCGGGCGCTAGGCCACCGCCCGCATCTGCCGGAACCTCTCGATCATGTCCCGAACGCCGGAATCGAGGTCGAACAAGAACTTGTACCCCGCCTTGACGAGTTTGTCATTGGAGAGGTGGTAGCTGCTAAAGGGCACCTCTTTGGCAACGAAGTTGAGTTTCACGGATGGATTGTGCTTGGCGACGTTTTCGGCCAGCTCGCGGATCTTGTAACACTCGCGGATCACGTGGTAGATCTGCCCACGGGCCTCGGGCAGGGCCGACAGGAACTTGGCGCCCCCGGCGGCATCCATCACGTGGACCGTTGGACGATAGTTCTCCCCACTGCCGTGGATGGTCAGATCCTGGTTCAGAATGACGCGCTTCATGAAGACGTTCGTCACCAGGTTGAACCGGATCCCGGGAGCGTACCCGTAGTTCGTTCCGAATCGGACGATCGTGTAGTTGCGGTCCTTCCTGGCGAGCAGCTTCTTTTCGATCGCACGCTTGCTCTCCGCGTAGGGGTACTTGGGACGCGGCTCGTCTTCCTCGGTGAGGTGCATGTACTTCTCTTTCTCGTCCACGCCGCCGAAGACGTTTCCGGTGGATGGAAAGACGAGTCGGGTCTCGGGGTCGCACATGTCAATCACCTTCAGCGCGCCCTCGTAGTTGTTCTTCCAGATGGCTTCTTCCTTGTGGATGCTCTTCTCGGCCTCGACTTCGGCCGCGAGCTGATAGACGACGTCTGCGCCCTTCAAGATCGGCCGGGTGAGGTCTTCATCCAGGATGTCCCCCTCGATGTGTCGGACATGCTCGGGGAGATTGGCCACGATGTGAGGGACGAACTTCTTGTCAATCGTGTAGATCTCGTGCTCTGTCTCGTTTCGATAGAGCTCGATCAGGGCACTGCCGATGTAGCCCAGGCCACCGCAGATAACGACCTTCATCTGTTTCTCCTTTTGCGCATCAGGCAATTGAACGCACGCTCTCAACGACGCGATCGAGCTGTTGCCGACTCAACCCGGGATGGTTGGGCAGGCCCAGCAGTCTTCCGGAGTACTTCTCCGCATTCGGGAACGACAAGTCCTCGTACCGAACCGGCTTGCCGTCTTGGTGACAACGGACGTCGTAGTTGCGGGGATACGGGCTGTCCTCGCGCAGCATCGGTTGCCGATAGAGCGGTTCCTGGTACCGGTGGCGCGTGCCGATTCCCATCTCGTGGAGCTTCCGGCGAACGTCGCCCGTCTTCATGCCCACGACGTCTTCCCGAACGAAGATGGGACACCAGAAGAACGTGTGCTCGACGTGCACCGGGATGTCCTGGATGCCGATCCAGGCCACGTCGCCGATCCTGTCGTAGATGTAGCGCGAGTTGGCCTGTCGCTTCTTGTTGAATGCACCGAGCTTCTCGAGTTGGATCGACCCGATGGCCGCTTCCATCTCCGTCATACGGAAGTTGTATCCCAGCATGACGTGGTCGTCGCGGCCTTCCATCCCGTGGCTGCGCATCATACGGGCCATTTCGGCGACATCCGGGTTATCCGTCGTGATCATCCCGCCCTCGCCGGTCGTCATGTTCTTGGTGGCGAAGAACGAGAACGCGCCGGCCTGACCGATGCTCCCGACGGTCCTGCCCCGGTGCTTCGTGCCGATGGCCTGCGCACAGTCCTCCAGGACGAACAGGCTGTTCTCCTCGGCGATCGAGCACAGTTCGTCGAGATCGGCTGCGCACCCGAAGTAGTGCACCGGCAGGATTCCCTTGGTGCGCGGGGTGATCTGCTCGCGAACGGTCTTGGGGTCGAGGCAGTAGTCGTCATCGATGTCGGCGAAGATGGGCTTGCCCCCCGCGTGGATGACGGAGGTGACCGTCGAGAAAAACGTCAAGGATGGGACAATGACCTCGTCGCCCGGACCGATTCCCAGCGCCGTCAACGCCAACTGTAGGGCGGCCGTGCCCGAACAGACGGCGACGGCATGGTTGACGCCAACGAAGTCGGCAAATGCTTGCTCGAAGGCTTCGACCCGCTTGCCGGAAACGTACATGCCCGAAAGCAGGACGTCTCGGACGGCAGCGATCTCCCGCTCATCGATTAATGGCTCGGAGACCTTTATGTACTCCAACTCGCGTCCTCCGCGTTGAGCCGCCGGAGTTCACCGGCCTCGTCCGTCCTTTTCCAGTACGTGGTTCGCGCTGATCCGGCTCACCTGTACTACCGCGCCCGTCGTGCTATCGATAGACCAGCGGCCAACTAGCGGCCTTGCTGGTCGGTAGGACTTTCGCGGGTACGAGAGAGCCCGATCAAGACCCGGCGTCGGTTTGCGGCTGCTTCCGGCCCTATTTCGTCTGCCCACTTCCGGTGAGGTATTTCGATCTGCGCCTTGTGCCGTCCCACTGAATGTCTGGGAATACGGCCTCCTTGCGCGATTCAATGCGAACACGATTGGGGATCAGGTCCTTGAGCATGATCTCCAGCTCGCCGTCCATGTCGTGCGTAGGCTGATAGCCCAGGTCGAGCAGATGCTGGTGGTCCGGGTTGTAGTAGTGCTCCTCGGCTTCCATCCTGGGGTTCTCGAGGTTTCGCACCTCCACATCGAGGCCCAGCTTCTTACCGGCGGCCTGCACCTTCTGCGCCAACTCGGTGACGTCGTAGACTTCCTCAAACTGGTTGAAGGTCCGGTATTCGCTCGCCTTCGGAGGGTTCTCAATGGCGATTGTGAGGCACTGCATCGAGTCGCGCAGCGGCAGGAATCCGCGTTTCTGGTGTCCTTTGCCGAAGGGCGTGATGGGCAATCCGATGACCGTCTGGCAACAGAAGCGGTTGATGGCCGTCCCGAACGATTGGTCGAAGTCGAAGCGGGTTCGCATCCTCGGGTCGTCGCCCATTGCGTCGATGTACGTCCCGTAGACGACCCCCTGCATGATATCCGTCGAACGCATTCCCCAGATACGGCAGGCGAACTCGACGTTGTGCGTGTCGTGCACCTTGGTCTGGTGGTACCAGCTGCCCGCCTTGCGAGGGAAGATCAGGCGGTCCTTTCGGCCGCGATACTCGATCTCGAAGAAGCCCTCGGGGATGTCTACGTTGGGGGTGCCGTACTCGCCCATGGTGCCCAGCTTGACCAGATGACACTCCGGGCAGGCCTCCTTCATGGCGTAGAGCGTTACGAGCGTCCCGAGGATGTTGTTCTTCTGCGTGTCGACGGCGTGGTGCACGTCGACCATGCTGTAGGGCGCGGAGGGCATCTCGCCGAGGTAGACGATGGCCTCAGGCTTGAACACCTTGTAGGCGTTGAGCACGAAGTCGTAGTCCAGAAGGTCGCCCTTGAAGAACCGCAGGTTCTGGCCGAGGTGCTCCCGATAGGCGACCAGACGATCGGCCATCTGCGCGATCGGAATCGCGGATTGGGACCCCATCTCGCCGACCCACCGGCGTCGAGAGTAATCGTCGATCCCTGCGACCTCGTGGCCCCGCTCGGCCAAGTACATGGACAAGGTCCAGCCAAGATGCCCATCAACCCCCGTTATCAAAACCCTCATAATCTCTTTTCTCCTTCCATGAGCCCGTCAGATGTCTTCTAACCGTCGCGAGCTTACCGTGGATCATCCCGCCGCTTCTTGGCCTGGCACCCGCGCCGTGTGCCAGATCTATCACGCCGGTGGCGCAGCTTCCTGCGAGATGCCGTCCGACGCGGAGGCAAGGCTCCACCCATCGTCCGGGCCTGCCGGCCCGGCAAAAACCAGCAGCCTATTCTGGCACCGATCCAGTGTCAAGGGAATCCACAGAGGCGTCGGGGCAGCTTGGGTAGCTCGGGGTGCCGCCGCCACGATGTGCCAGAGGCACCTACCAACAGGTGAGGCAACGCCGCACACCTTGAACCACACGGAGGTTTCTGCTAGGTTCCTGCGGCTGGCGCGGTCGCGCGGCTCCACAGAGGCAATGCTAGCCCCATATGGGCCGGGATTCGCCCGGAACGGTGAATACCCGAGTTTCCTGTGTCTTGGGACCGAACGATTCGCACAACAGACGGCAGGTGCATGGTTCACGAGAAGTCGACGCTGCTGCCGGCCTTACGATAGGTGGAAATCACGATCCGGAGCAGACTCATGTTCAGACAGGGCCCGAGGCTGGCCACGACGCCCCCCCCCTTTGCCTCGCTGTTCCTCCTTTTCGCGATAGCAGCCGTTTCGCTGCCGAGTTGCTACGCGAAACCGCCGGCCGTTGACGACACGCCGCGCCGTCCGGGCGACTGGGGATTCCATCCCGGGGACGGGGCCGCTTGCCGCAGAACCCCGCCCGGATTCGTCTGGCGCCCGCAGCGGCACGCATCCAGCTATCACCTCCAGATCAGCAGGACGCCGGAGTTCCAGAAGGTGGAATACGAGGCAACCGGCATAGGTTTCAATTGCCACTGCTCCCCGAAAGCTCTGGCGCCAGGAACATGGTATTGGCGCTATAGGTTCGCGAACGCAAAGGGCCAGAGATCTCAGTGGAGCAAGACGAGAAGCTTCCGTGTCGAGGCCGAAGCAGTGGCGTTTCCCATGCCTGACCGGCCCGAGCTGCTTGCGCGAGTTCCCAAGCGACACCCTCGGACTGCCATCAGGCCGGAGGACGTCGACGAGTTGCGAAAGCGCGTGAAAACGGACCTCAAACCCCAGTATGACGTGCTGCTGGGACGGTGCAAGGAGATCCTATCGAAGCCTCCCTCCACGGTAGAGCCGCCCAAGTACCCGGAAGGCCATCCGCCGCTTCTTGGGGGTGGCCCTCCCAAGAGCCAGTTAGGTTTCAAAATGTGGTATGAGAGCTACCACCGGACGATCGACGCTCTCAATCCCGTCGGCACGTTGGCCCTCGTGAATCTGCTGGGAGGGGACGAGAAGGGCGAGTATGGCCGGCTGGCCAAGAAGCTGCTCATGGAGGTGGCTGCGTGGGACCCCCTGGGTTCGACGGACTATCGCTATAACGACGAGTCTGGCATGCGGTATGCCTTTGGCTTCTCTCGAGCCTACACGTTGGCTTATCATCTTCTTACCGAGGCGGAGCGAGAGAAGTGCCGCCAAGTGATGCGCGTACGCGGCGACCGGATGTACCAGTATCTCTATCCCAAGCATCTGTGGCGGCCGTACAGCAGCCATCGCAACAGGTCGTGGCACTACTTGGGGGAGATCGCCGTTGCCTTCAGGGGGGAGATTCCCGAAGCGGATGATTGGCTCTGGTTCGCCATGAACGTCTTCTACAACGTGTACCCGGTCTGGTGTGATGACGACGGCGGGTGGCACGAAGGCATTGCCTACTGGCGAAGATACATGGAGCTATTCACGCATTGGGCGAGCATCATGAAGGCGACGATGGGGATCAACGCCTACCAGCTTCCCTTCTTCTCCAAGACGGGCTACTATGCGATGTACCTCCAGCCGCCGGGGACCGAAGGAGGTGCGTTTGGGGATCTGTCCGCCAAGACCACTTCAGCGCGCAATTGTCGCTTGCTAACGATTCTCGCGGCCCAGGCCGGCAATCCTCACTGGCAGTGGTATGCCAACGCAGTCGGCAAGTATCGTCCCAGTAAGAGCTACTTCGCCTTCCTCCAAGGCGCCCTGCGCAAGGTTGAGCCGGAACCGCCAACGGACCTTCCGTCGAGTCGATGCTTCCGAGGCGTCGGATTGGCAGTGCTCAATACGAGTCTCTTGGACGGGACGAAGAATGTAGAGTTGGCGCTCAAGTCGGATCCATTCGGCAGTCTGAGTTGCGGGTGCGATGCGCAGAATTCGTTCGTTTTCTATGCATTCGGCAAGAGATTGCTCATCCGAACTGGCTGCCGCGATGCCTGGGCGAGCGCCCACCACGCGGGCTGGGTATGGCACACGAAGTCTACGAACAACATCACCATCAACGGCCAGAGCCAGAAGAAGCACACTGCGGATGTAGGGGGCAAGATCGCATCGTTCTACACGAGCAAGGACTGCGATTACGTCTTGGCAAAGGCCGACAAGGCATATGGGCCTTTGGCCAAGCGGTTTGACCGGCAAGTCTTGTTTGTCAAACCCGACTTGGCTGTCATCTGTGACCGCATTGAGACGCCGGAGCCCGCTCGATTCGAATGGTGGCTCCACGCACTTAACGAAATGGACGTTCGGGATCAGAAGGCAATCACTGTTCAGAACGGCAAAGCGCTGTGCCGGGTTTCGCTTCTTGCGCCGACAGGCCTGACGATCCGACAGACGGACAAGTTCGAACCCCCGCCGCTTCCGAAATACAAGATGCGCCAGTGGCACCTGAGCGCCCAAACGGCGGAGCCCACGGCATGTTGTGAGTTCATCACGCTTATTCGACCTTATCGTGAGGGAGATCCCCCATCGTTTGATAGCTCGATTGAGCAAACGCCGTACGGGTACCGCTTGAAGGCCGCTTTGAGGGAAGGATACGTTTTGGTCGGGCTGAGAAGTGCTGACGACGCGACGGTGGAGCTCGAGGGACTGAAGAAGAAGGCTGCGTTGGTGGCGATGCGGTTCGACGGAAAGGGAAGTCGCAGCTGGGCTCGTTGCTTCCCGCAGGAGGAGTCGGCCGAGTGATCGGCGGGCGTGGGGGCTTGTCCCCACGCATCGGGGACAGGTAGGACCGTACGCGGTCAGTGTTGGGATTGGATAGAGCTCCCCAGACGAACGGCTATTCTCTTTGAGTCATCGCTGCGTTCTCGACGGGGGGAATGAGCGGCGGTAGCTTGTCGTATCTGTCGGGATTCCATTCACGCAGGGGGCGCCGAGTCTGGATGCGTATCGAGTTCCGTAGGGGAAGGACGTGGCTCGGCCAGCCAAGTCTCCCAGCCGATCTCGAGAAGCCACTGCGTCGAAGGCGCGGGCTCCGAGGGCGGGCGCAAGTTCGGCGGGAAGCGGATCGCCGCCGCGCGTCCTGGT
>Ga0180432_10003045_pt1 | contig 24352 bp, 14 predicted proteins | sample SS_ome_10_FD_132414 | JGI IMG/M metagenome (GOLD analysis project Ga0180432, IMG submission 132414) | Hypersaline lake sediment archaeal communities from the Salton Sea, California, USA - SS_1_MS_2 metaG | ecosystem: Environmental > Aquatic > Non-marine Saline and Alkaline > Hypersaline >... | reverse complement strand
TGCCGGCACCCTCACCCATCCCTGTCACCGGGCTGGCGCCTGGAGCGCCGATCGCGCCGGCCAGTCAGAGCCGCGGGCGCAAGCCCGCGGACACGGGCTGCCGGCGCCCTCACCCATCCCTGTCACCGGGCTGCCGCCCGGTGCTCTGATCGCGGCGGCCAGTCAGAGCCGCGGGCGCAAGCCCGCGGACACGGGCTGCCGGCACCCTCACCCATCCCTGTCACCGGGCTGGCGCCTGGAGCGCCGATCGCGCCGGCCAGTCAGAGCCGCGGGCGCAAGCCCGCGGACACGGGCTGCCGACGCCCTCACCCATCCCTGTCACCGGGCTGCCGCCCGGTGCGCCGATCGCGGACCGGGCGCCCGGTCCGAATCCCGGGATGCCGCGCCGCTCCGCCCCGTCTCGGCGGATCGGGGCCGGCCCGCAAACACCCCCGGCCGGGCTCGGCCGGCAGCCCCAGCCCGCCCCGGGCGGCCGGAACGCCCCCCGCAAGCCGCCCCGTGCGCCGAACCGCCGACCCCCTCGGCGCGTAGTACCTGTATGTCGACCGGCCGACGGTTGACGTATGCGCCGCGGCGCCTAAGAATGTCGCGTCGGTGTTCAACCGTAAGGCCGGACCCACAAGGGAGTTGCAGAGACGTTTTCCTGGAGTGAGGCATGCCCCACGATGTGCTGCATTTTCACGACCACGGCGTAGCCGCCCAGACCGGTCGTGCGTCCCGCCTGCTGATCATCACCATGATGGGTTTCGCCCTGGTCGTCAGCTCGCTGCTGGCGGACTATTTCTTCAAGGAATCACCCATCCAGTCAGCCGCCGGCGAGCTGCGAAACCCCTACTCGGACTTCATCGCCCTGCTTGCGGCCGTGCTGCTGTTTCTCCCGCTGTTGGGGCACTCGCTCAAGCACCTGGCCGCTGGTGAGGTCAGCATGGACGAACTGGTGTCCATGGCGGTGATGGCGGCCATCGCCACGGGCAAGTACCAGGAGGCCGGCATCATCGCCTTCTTCCTGATCATCGCCAGCCTCATCGAGACCCGCACCGCCCTGGGGGCCCGGGCGGCCATCGAATCCCTCCTCCGCCTCACGCCCGACCAGGCCTCCCGCCTGCTCGAGGACAGCACCGAGGAACTCGTCGACGCCAGCAAGCTCCGACCGGGAGACGTCATCCGCGTCCGCCCCGGCGACAACATCGCCGCCGACGGTGAAGTCATCAGCGGGGAGTCGGAGGTCAACGAGGCCAGCGTCACCGGCGAATCGCTGCCGGTGCAGAAGGCCGCGGGCACCGAGGTGTACGGCGGCACCAGCAACCTGACCGGGGCGCTGGACATTCGCGTCACCAAGGCCGGCGAGGACACCACCCTGGCCAACGTCCAGCAGCTCATACTTCGCGCCGAGCAGACCCGCATGCCGCTGGCCCGGCTCATCGACAAGTACGCCGGCTGGTACACCCCGGTCATCATCATGCTGGCCGGCGTGGTGCTCTTCTTCTCGGAAGACAAGTCGGTGGGTATCGAGAAGGCCATCACCATGCTGATCGTCGCCTGTCCCTGCGCCCTGGTGGTGGCCACGCCGGCGACCATGGTGGCCGCCCTGAGTTGTGCCGCCCGCCTGGGTATCCTGGTCAAGAACGTGGTCAACCTGGAGCACGCCCGCTCCCTGACCGCCATCGTGTTCGACAAGACCGGTACACTGACCACCGGCCAGCTCTCCGTCTCCCAGCTCAACCCGGCGCCGGACGTGGATGCGGCGGATCTGGTGGCCTGTGCGGCCTCCGCGGAGCAGTTGAGCAAGCACCCGGCCGCCCAGGCCCTGGTGCACGTCGCCCGCCAGGCCCGTATCCAGCTCACCCAGCCGCAGAACTTCGAAGAGGCCTCCGGCCGCGGGGTCCGGGCCTCGGTCCACGGCGAGACCATCATGGTGGGACGCAGCACCTGGCTCGAGGCGGCCGGCGTCGAGATGAGCCTCATGCAGACGCCCGGCTACGAGGAGCCCGAGGGGGTCAGCCTCCTCTACGTGGCCCGCAACGGCAAGTGCATCGGCTGGATCGGACTGGAGGACCGCACCCGTCCCGAGGCCCGGGCCGCCATCGACGAGTTGCGGGAGCTGGGCATCCGCAATCTGACCATGGTCACCGGCGACAAGTGGTCCGTGGCCCGCCGGGTGGGCGAGGAGATGGGCTGCACCGAGGTGCTCGCCCAGGTCCTGCCCGCGGAGAAGCTCGAACTGGTCAACGACCTCAAGCGGCGCGGGCACAAGGTGGCGGTGATCGGCGACGGCGTCAACGATGCCCCGGCCCTGGCGGCCGGCGACCTGGGCATCGCCATGGGCGTCGCCGGCAGCGACGTGGCCATCGAGTCCGCCTCCATCGCCCTGATGAACAACGACCTTTCCCGGTTGCCGTTCCTCATCCGCCTGTCGCGGGACGCCACCCGGGTGATCTACCAGAACCTGTTGTTCGGCGTGGCCTTCATCGTGATCACCGAGTTCCTGGCGGTGTGGGGCCCGCTCAAGCCGGTCCCGGCGGTCGTCCTGCACACCCTGGCGACCGCGGTCGTGGTCTTCAACAGCGCCCGCCTGGTCCGCAAGGGCGAGCACCTGACCACCACCCAGCAGCCGGCCGCTCCCAGCGCTCCGCCCCCGCCAGAGCCGCAGCCCACCGGGCCCGTGCCGGTCGTGGCCTGACCAGGCGCGGGGCGCCGTCATTACCCGAGGCTCCCCCCCGACCCGAGCCGTCGGCAGCGACCCGGCTCGGTGTGACGACGGATGAACGAGCAGGGCCAGACCGCGAAACAGAAGGATGATGACCCCGACAACCGGGGCCGACGTCTGGCACTGGCGGTGGTCGTGGGCGCGGCCGCCTGGTGGCTCGTTCCGCTGTTGTTGCCGGTCCTGAACCTCGATGCCGCCGTGCAGGGCGTGCTGGACAGCGTCCTGCCGGCCGACTCGCCGCTGGCGGGCGTCGTGGCAACCTGCGGGCTGATGCTGCCCTACGCCCTGCTGGCCACGCTCGTCTACTTCCACCCGCAACTCGAGCGGCTCGCCGCCCCGGCGTCGGGCCGCACGGAGCGAGCCTGGCGGATGGTGGCCGCGGTGCTCGTTCTCGCCCTGCTCGGGCTGGCCTGGGCGAACCGCTTCCTCGACGACGACGCCTTCATTTCCTTCCGCTATGCCCGCAACCTGGTGGAGGGACAGGGATTGGTCTACAACCCGGGCGAACGGGTGGAAGGCTACACGAACTTCCTGTGGGTGATGCTGCTGGCGGGCGGCGCAGAACTGGGCCTCCGGCCGGAGGTGGCGGCGCAGGCATTCGGACTGGCGCTGCACGCGGGCACGCTGGGCCTCACCTACCGAACCGGGCGGCGGCTGCTGCCGGCGCCGATCTACGCGCTGGTCGGTGTTGTCCTGTCGGGCACGCACTACTCCGTCCTCTCCTTCGCCACCGGGGGGCTGGAGACGGCCCTGCAGACCTTCCTGCTGTCGGCGGGGTTTCACACGCTGGTCGCCCGGCACCTGGACGGCCGATGGCGGCTGCGGGACTGCGCCGCCGTATCCCTGATCGTGGGCGCCGGCCTGCTGACGCGGATGGACTTCGCCATCTTCGCGGCGGTGCTGGGGCTGGCAGCCGTGACGTCGATGGCGACGCGGGGGGAGCCCGGGAAGCAACGCGGCCGGGCCAGCCTGGCCGGACACGTCGCGATGCTGGTCGTGCCGGCCGCGGTGATCCTCATCGCCTGGCTGGCCTGGAAGCAGCACTACTACGGAGCGCTGCTGCCGAACACCTACTTCGCCAAGCAACCCGGGCCCGGAGCGGCGAGGATCGGCCTGGAGTACTTCGCCGAGTTCTGCCGGTCCTACCGCTACTGGCCGGTGCTGATCGTCGTGCTGGCGGGCACCGTCCAGCTCGTGCGCCAGCGGCACATCCTGGCAGCAGGGATCGCCCTGATCGTCGCCTGGGTGGGCTACATCGTCCGGATGGGCGGCGGGTTCATCGAGTTCCGCTTCCTGGTGCCGCTGATGCCGGTCTTCCTGTTGGGCGTGGTGTGGACGATGACGCGGTTCGCCCCGCTCCGCCGGACGTGGCTGCACATCCTGGTGTTCGTGTGGGTGGCGTACGGGTCGCTGCATCACGCCCGAACATACGGATGGGCGGCCGATCGGCCGGAGCCGGTAGCCCACCTGCGGTGGCAGACGCGGGACGCGTTATGGGCCGAGTCGGGCCTGCGACTCAACGCGCTGTTCGCAGGGCACGACGTGGTTATCGCCACGACGGTGGCGGGCATTCTGCCCTATTACGCCGGCCTGACCACCATCGACATGCACGGTCTGACCGACGCCCACATCGCCCGCCACGCTCCGGTCGTCAGCAACCGCCCGGGCCACAAGCGCCTGGCGGACGTCGAGTACCTCCGCCGCCGCCGGGTGAACCTGGTCGTCGGGCATCCCAAAATCCGGTCGAGCGCCCTGCTCGATCCGCTGCCCCCCGCCCTGCTGCCGTCCTGCCTGCAGGCCGCCGATCCGCCGGCGACCGGCGTGGTGGTCGCCATGCCCATCACCCCAGGTCGGGTCCTGCTGGCCTGGTACCTGACGCCGCATCCGGCCATCGACAGGGCCATCGAGGAGCGTGGCTGGCGGGTGTGGATGCTCCCGCAACCCGAAAGGCCTAAGCAGGGCTCTCTGCAGGCGCCCTGAGCTCTGTTCCGCCACCCCCTTCGTGGGCTGACCCGGCGAGGCCCTGCGTCACGCCCGCGCCTGCCGGCAGGGCCGGGGCCCGGTCGGGGTTCAGTCGCCCACGTCGGCCTCCAGAAACGACCTGAGGTCTTCCTCGTTGACCTGGGGCTCGCCCGGGCTCACGTTGCTCAGCCGCCCGTCGAGCATCCACCGCTCGAGTTCGTCCACCTGGCCGAAGAGGTGCTCGAAGGAGTCCACGACGAACAGCAGCGGCTGGTAGTGGTCGATCTCGAAGTACTGGTTGACCACCCACTCGAGGCGGAAGGGATAACGCTGCACGTCGGGCGACTCGATGCAGTGGGCCAGCTCGCCGTAGGAGCTGAGCAGGCCGCTGCCGTAGACCCGCAGCCCGTCCCCGTTGCGCATCAGGCCGAACTCGATGGTGAACCAGAAGAAGCGGGCCATGGCCTTGAGGATGCTGTCCAGCCGCCGAACCCGTTCGTGCTCGTCGCCGATGTCGCGGGCGAAGCGGGCGGCGCTGCGGGCCACCTCGCCGAAGCGGACCAGCACGTCGGCGAAGACCCGATCGGTGTGCATGGGCACGTGGCCGGCCACGTCGTGGAAGATGTCCGGCTCGGGCAGGTAGTCCAGCTTGGCCCCGTCGCGGATGGTGATGGTGGTGGGAAAGGCCCGCTGCCGCAGGCACTCGAAGAAGAGGTACGCCGGCACGTAACCGCTGACCGCCCTGGCGCTGAAACCGCTGAGCGGCTCCAGGAAGCGGTTGATGTCCTCCAGCCGCGGCACGTTGTGCGGGTCCAGCGCCAGGTTCTCGACGCCCTCCAGGAACCTGGGGTGGGCGTATTTCTGCCAGCGGGGCAGGATGCGGGCGTACAGTCGCCGCCAGGCCTCCTGGTTCCCCTCGCTGTAGAGCTCGTACGGCTGGCGGATGTAGATCTCGCCCTTGGCCTGGGCCTGCTCGATGAACGGTGCCCTGGTGGTGGTCAGTCCGGTCGCGGCTGCAACCATGGGGATCCTCCACGCGTCCTGTGCCCGGAAACACCCGGCGAGGCAGGGTCCGCCCGGCGCGCGGCCCAAGCCGCGAAGAGTACGGCACACCATCGTGCGGCAGAGCAAACCCGGCCCGTCGGAGGTAGTATTGTCGGACGGGCGATGGCGGTCAACCCGCCGGCCCGCACCCGGCGCAGGGGCTGGAGTGCGTCGGCACCGCGGGCGCGGGGCCCCGTAACGGCCGGCGCTTCCTGCCCTGCCCGGTCACCGGGCTGGCGCCCGGTGCTCTGAGTCGGAGGGTGAGGCCGGGCGTGTCTCGGTGGGTGGGCGGGGTCTACCCGCCCAGGCCGCCCGCCAGACCGCCGAACAGGGCGCTGAGCAGCACCTGCTCACCGATCCCCAGCAGCGTGGGGGCCAGCACCGTAGCGCAACTGCCCACCTGGAGCAGCAGGGCTGCCGTGCAGACCAGCACCAGAGTGCGTTTGAATCGCGCAGTTTTCATCACGGCTTCTCCGGGGATTCCACTCGAGCGGCGCCGGCGGTGCCGACACGGATCCGCCCGCGGGAACGCTGGAGGAGCCGGATTATAGAGAGTGACTCACCGAATGCAATCGCCACCCACGCCGGAACGCTCGCCCAACTCGGGGTCCGGGGGGTTGTCTAAAAGCCGGCCACCTCAGAGAATCCGCTCTGCCGGTCGACCCGGCGAGAATGCGAGGAGTCACCATGAAAACCATCATCGAGCCGTTCCGTATCAAGGTCGTCGAACCCATCCGCATGACCACGCCGGACGAGCGAGAGGCCGCCCTCCGTGAGGCGGGCTTCAACCTCTTCAACCTCCGCGCCGAGGACATCATCATCGATCTGCTCACCGACAGCGGCACCGGGGCCATGAGCAGCGAGCAGTGGGCGGGCATGATGCGGGGCGACGAGTCCTACGCCGGGGCCCGCAGCTTCTACCGCTTCTACGACCGGGTGCGGCAGATCACCGGCTTCGAGCACGTGCTGCCCACCCACCAGGGCCGGGCCTCGGAACGCATCCTCTTCGAGCTGGTGGGCGGCCCGGACAAGGTGGTGCCCAACAACAACCACTTCGACACCACGCGGGCCAACGTGGAGCACTCCGGGGCCCGAGCGCTGGACCTGGTCATCGCCGAGGGCCGGGATCCCCGCAGCCTGCATCCCTTCAAGGGCAACCTGGACGTCGCCCGGCTGACGAGTCTGTTCGAGGACGTGGGTGCCGACCGCATCCCCCTGGTGATGCTGACCGTCACCAACAACAGCGGCGGCGGCCAGCCGGTGAGCATGCAGAACCTCCGGGAGGTGCGGGCGGTGTGTGACAGATACCGGACACCCCTGTTCCTGGACGCCTGCCGTTTCGCGGAAAACGCCTTCTTCGTGAAGAAGCGGGAGGCGGGCTACGCCGACCGCAGTGTGGCCGAGATCGTGCGGGAGATGTTCGACCTGGCCGACGGGGCCACCATCAGCGCCAAGAAGGACGGGCTGGTCAACATCGGCGGCCTGCTGCTGCTCCGCGACGGCGAGCTCAACCAGCAGGCCCGCAACCTGCTCATCCTGACCGAGGGCTTCCCCACCTACGGCGGCCTGGCCGGCCGCGACCTGGAGGCCATCGCCCAGGGCCTGGAGGAGGTCCTGCACGAGGACTACCTCACCTACCGCATTCGCAGCACCGAGTACCTGGGCGAGAAGCTCCGTGATCTGGGCGTCCAGATCGTCGAGCCACCGGGCGGACACGCCATCTACGTCGACGCCCGTTCCTTCTGCCCCCACATCCCCCAGGACCGGTTTCCGGGCCAGGCGGTGGTCTGCGCCCTCTACCGGGCCGGCGGCATCCGGGCCTGCGAGATCGGGAGCGTGATGTTCGGCAGGGAGGAGCCGCCCAGCATGGAGCTGGTCCGGCTGGCCATTCCGCGGCGGACCTACACCCAGTCGCACGTGGACTACGTGCTGGAGGTCACCGCAGAGGTGTACGCCGGACGGGATCGGCTGCGCGGCCTGCGCATCGTGGAGGAGCCGCCCGCCCTGCGGCACTTCACGGCCCGGTTCGAGGAACTCTAGCTCCGGGCTCCGCGGTCGGCCGCCGCAAGGGCCAGCTCCCGTAGCGGCCGACCTGCGAGTCGGCCGCCGGGGCCGCGGGCCCGCCGCTTCGGATTCTGTGGTTTGCTGTCAGAAAATGTTGCGACACCGTGGGTTGCAGTTGTTGGTCTCCCGTGGCGTCGATAGAATCGCTGTCTGGATCGGGGAAACCACCCGATCCGGAGACGTGCAAAGGTTCCAAGCGTACGACACGTCGCGCCGCCCTATCTAGCAAGGAAAAAGTTATGAAACGAAAGACACTCACCTGGATTCTGGTCCTGTCCGCCGCGGTGTCGACCGGCCTGCCTGCCCGGCCGGCTCTCGCGGAGGACGAATTCACCCTGGCCTCGGCCGTGCCCGAGGACGTCTTCCTCTTCATGAACGCCGCCCACAACCCCGAACGCGAGTTCCTCGACAAGTACTGGGGCGAGGTCCTCGATGCCCTCAGCGCCTCCGGCATCGGCACCGACGCCATGGAGCTGATCAGCTCGCTCATCGGCGAGGAAGGCTCCGGGGAGTTCGAACGCATCAAGACCCTGGCCACGGAACTCATCGAGGGTGTCGACTGGGAGCAACTGCCCGCCCGGGAGTTCGCCTACGCGATGCGGATGCCCCGGGGTGTGCAGCAGGGAGAGAACTACAACGTCGGCGGGCCGCACATGGTCTGGATGTTCCGGGGCGCCAAGGGCAGTGGCCAGAAGAACTACGCCGGCATGACGGCCATCTTCGACACCCTCGCCGCCGAGATCAACAAGGCGGCCCAGGGCGAGTTCCTCACCGTGAAGCGCAGCGAGCAGCTCGGCGCCGAACTGGCGGTCCTGGCCTGGCCCATGCCCGTCCCCGAGGAGATGCGCTACGACCTGCGGCTGGCCCGCCGCGGTGACCTGATCGTGATGGCCATGGGCCACAACATGATGTCCGAGGTGCTCGGCCTGCTGGAGGGGAAGGCCTCGATCAAGCCCATCGCCAGCAAGGCGGGCTTCAAGAAGGCGTTCGCCCGGTTGCCCCAGGCCGAGGACGGCCGGTACTTCTTCGACATGAAGCAGATGCTCGCCGACCTGGAGACCATCGCCAACACCGCCATCTCCGTGGCGGCCAAGATGGGGCCCGGCGGGGCCGACATCCAGGTCACCCACGACCCCGAGGCCCTGGAACTCAACCGCCAGGCCTTCGAGGCCTACGAGGGCAAGGACTACGCCAAAGCGCTGGAGCTGGCCCGCAAGGCCCACGAGGTGGCCCCCGAGGACGCCGTGGTCATGTACAACATCGGCTGTTTCTCCGCCCTGACCGGCAACCGGGAGGAAGCTCTGAGCTGGCTGGAGAAGTCGGTCCAGGCCGGCTACACCGATGCGGACCAGATCGCCTCCGATCCGGACCTCAAGAGCCTGCGGGAAGACCCCCGCTACCAGGCCGCCCTGACCGAGGCCAGCGCCGCCGGAGAGAGCCCCCGCAAGGAATGGCTCGAGAAGGTGGCCATGGTCAAGCGGATCGTGGACCGCCTCATGGGCGTGGCCTCGATGATCGACCACATCGCCACCGTCGAGTACACGGACAAGTACACGGTGCACATGGACACGGTGACGGTGCTGGCGCCGGACGCCAAGAGCAGGCCGTTCTACCCGGTGATCGCCAACCCCAAGCCGCTCAAGGAGTACAAGCGCTACCTGCCCAAGCAGACCATGGCCTTCAGCGTGGGCAGCCCCATCGATCTGGAGGCGCTCTACAAGTTCATCGAGGACTCCTTCCACGAGGTCGGCCCGGTCGGTGACGGCCTGTGGGCCCAGTGGGAAGGCATGCAGGAGAAGATGGGCGTCAACGTGCGCCAGGACGTGCTCTCCTGGATCCAGGGCAACACGGTGACGGTCAGCATCGCCGCCGACACGCCCGGGGCGCAGCCCGCCTCGGTGATGATGATGCGGGTGAAGGACGAGGCCGTCGCCCGCGAGAAGGTCGACAGCGCCATCACCTTCGTCTCCAAGGCCATGCAGGAAATGGCCGCCCAGAACCAGATGATGATGATGTTCATGCCCCGGGTCAGCCCCACCCAGCACGAGAAGCTGGACGGCTTCCAGAACATCCAGATCGGGGCCATGCCGCAGCCGCTGGTCTGGGGGACGGCGGACAACCACCTGATCTTCGGCACGTCGGCCGACGCCGTGGCCCTGTGCCTGGCGACCGCCGCGGGCGAGCACCCCGACGTCACCCGGAACGCCCAGGTGATGGACGAGGCCCTCCTGCCCGAGGGGCCCTTCCAGGCGGTCAGCTACACCGATCAGCGGGGCCTGGGCCAGCAGCTCGCCCAGATCATCGGCATGACCTCGCTGGTGAGCATGCCCATCATGATGGCCGTGCCGCCGGAGGCCCAGCCGATCGCCAGCAAGATCCTGGGCATGATCACCAAGCTCAGCCCGGTCGCCCAGAAGATCGACTTCTTCAAGTCGACGGCCTCGTACACGACCTTCGACGGGAAGGTCGGCTACACCCGGCAGATCACCAACTACTTCTCGCCGAGTGAGCGATCGGCCCCGGCCATGTAAGTGAACCGCACGCCGCCCGGCAGCAGCCGGACGCGTCCCGGGTGCCCGCACCGCGCTTCAGGCCGGTGCGGGCACCTGGTCTTTGCCGCCGCCGTGCTCGCCCGCCATCCCTCAGAGCACCAGGCGCCGGCCTGGTGACAGACCACCGGCGACCGCCTCACCGAGGGTGCGTCTCGTTCGCCGGGCCGGCAGGTAGGCCCTCCTCGTGCGCGGTTGCCCTCTGGCGCATTTCTCTTCCACTGCTCTGCGCTGCCGGACGGTCCTCCCGGTATCCGCAGAACCGCGCGAGCTTTCGACTTTGTCGGGGCGTATTCCGTTCGCGACTTGATGAAGCGCCGGGTTTGTGGGTCCTGCCCGGGCGGCAAGGATCAGCAGGCGGTCAGGGCTTGATATCGCTCGGCGGAAAAACGTCCTCGTCCCAGTCGAGGTCCTCGTCCAGGTCCGAGTCGAAGCCCTCCTCCATCGCGGCCAGGGCCTCGGCGCCGCGGGCGGCCTGGGCCCAGTAGTAGAACGCCTGGGCGGTGGCCAGGCCGAGCAGCGTGCCCTCCGGATAGCTCAGATCGTCGAGCCGGGCGCCGGCCGGCCAGCCGGTCAGCAGCTCCAGCGCCTCGTGCACCCGCTGCACGGCGTGGACCCGGAACCGCCCGGCACCACAGGCTTCGACCACGTCGGGACGCAGCATCAGGTCGCCGGCGTTGGCCTGGGGGATGATCACCCCCTGGGAACCCGTCAGGCCGATATCGTGGCAGGTGTCGTAGAAACCCTCGATCTTCTCGTTCACCCCCCCTACCGGCAGGATGTGCCCGTGCTGGTCGATGGCCCCGGTCATGGCCAGGTCCTGGCGCAGGGGCACGTCGGTCAGCGAACTGAGCAGGCAGCAGATCTCCGCCCCGCTGGCCGAATCGCCGTCGATCCCGCCGTAGCTCTGCTCGAAGGCCAGCGAGGCGTCGAAGGCCAGCGGGTGCACGGTCCGCAGCAGGTGCCGCAGCAACCCGCCGAGGATGTAGAAACCCTTGGTGTGGATGGCCCCGCTGAGCGCCGCCTCCCGCTCGATGTTGATGACCCCCGCGGTGCCCGGCCCGATCGTGGCCGTGATCCGCGCCGGGAAACCGTAGGTCAGCGCCCCCGCCTGGAGCACCGCCAGACCGTTGATCTGGCCCACCACGCTCCCGCTGGTCCGCACCTGAATCGTCCCGTCGGCCAGCAGCTCGCGGAACCGCCGCGAGGGCAGGTTCGCCCGCCGCTTCGACCGATCGATGGCCTCCGACACCTCCACCGCGGTCACCTGGCCGCCGCCCGCCTTGGCGGCCACGAATGCCGCCTCGCGGGCCAGGTCGGCCAGACGCCCGAAGCGCGTGGTCAGCTTGCCCTGGCGAGCCGCAATCCGGGCGCCGTGCTCGGCCAACGCCGCTACCGCCGTCCGGTCGAACGGCGGCAGGCCCTCCTCCCGGGCGATGCGGGCCAGCACCTCGCCGTAGCGGACCACGCCCTCCCGGTCGCGTTCGATGACCGAGTCGAAATCGGCCAGCACCTTGAACATCAGCGGGAAGTCCGGGTCCATTCCGTCCAGCAGGTAGTACAGCTCCGAGCTGCCGATCAGCACGACCTTCAGGTTCAGGGCGATCGGCTCCGGCTTGACCAACGGCCCGAACCAGGGGGCCGACAGGTCCGAGGGCACGATCTCCAGCCTGCCGGTGCGCAGCACCCGCATCAGCACCTTCCAGGCAGCCGCCTCGCGGAGTACGTCCCGGGCCTCCAGGATCAGAAAGCCCCCGTCCGCCTGGAGCAGCGAGCCCGCCCGGATCATCAGGTGGTCCGAGTGCACGCTCTCACCCGGCCCGAAACGCCGGTCGATGCTGCCCAGCAGGTTGCTCAGCGTCGGGTTGTTCTCGATGACGATGGGGCAGGAGTCGCCGTCGGCGTGTGAGAGGATCACGTTCACCCGGTACCGCCGGGTGAAATCGCCCTTCTGCTCGTGCTCCGCCAGCCCGTACTTCACCGCGTCGTCGATGACCTCGTTCAGGAAGCGCTGCACGTCTGGCCCGGCGAAGTCCTTCTCGATGCCCCGGACCAGCTCGTCGAGAATCGAGCGGGCCACCCGGTCGCGCACCCCGCCCGAGGCCTCGGCGTGCTGCCTGCGGATCTCGTTGACCTGGGCGGTCACCTCCCGGAGTTGCTGCTCGAAGCGATCGCGGTTGGCCAGGAACTCCTGGAACACGGCGTCGTCGACCTGGCCGTTGCGGTGCAGCCCCTCGAACTCCTCCGGCGGCACGGGCTTGTCGTCGACCAGCGGGAAGAGGGCCGTCTGCATCACCGAGCCCGCCGCGAGCGTGACCAGGGCCATCCCCGCCTCCCGCAGGGCGGCCTCGAACGGCTTGACGATGGCGTCGATCCGCTTCTGCGTCTCGGCTTCCAACGCCTGCCACCGCGTCCGCATACCCTCCGAGGTGAGGGCCACCTTCAGGTCATCGCGGATGAAATCGGCCAGCTCGTCGATCCGGCGGCGGAATTCGGGAGCCCGCCCCCGCGGCAGGGTGATCAGCCGGGGCCGGTCCGGGTGGGCGAAGTTGTGCACATAGCAGCGATCCTGGGCGGCCGGACAGGCCAGCCGGATCTCCTCCATCAGCCGCCGGATAAGCGTCATCCGCCCCGTACCGGTGAGCCCGCGCACGAAGATGTTCTGGCTCGGGGCGTTGGTCTCCAGCCCGAAGCGCAGGGCCTCGACCGCCCCCTCCTGCCCGATGACCCCCACCACCGGATCGACGTCGGCCGTCGTTTCGAAGGGCAGGTCCCGGGGATCACACCGCCACCGCAACGCCTCCGGCGGCAAAGGGGCAGGGGCCAGCGGCAGGCGGGGCCCCGGCGGCGTGGATTCTTTCTTCTTGCGGCTCTTCGGCTTGCGCTCGCTCTTGCTCATAGCCGCGCATCATCCCAGAAACACCCCTGCGATGGAAGCCGAGACCCGATCGCCACCGCCAGCCATTCGACGTCGCGGCCTCGGAGGAACGCTGCACATCGAGCGTTGCTCAGACCTCCCGGAGAGAGGCGCTCCGTCCGGAAACCGGGAGCCGGTCCTTCGGCCCGTGGACCCGCTCAGTTTCGACATCCAGATGCCGATGTTCACGACGGATCAGGCGTTGGCCTGCTGAGGACTCGGAGATCTGGAGCATGGGCCCAGAGGCGGTTCCGGACGGCTGCGGCGGGTACTCGATGCTGGCACTCCTGCCGGGAAGCGGTCGGGCCGCGGCGGCAGGCCGGGCGTCCGGCCGCTTTGACCGATAAACCCGGCCGCTGTCCTGCAACCGGCACCTTTCACGCACCCTGAATCCGCTTTTAGCGCAATCTTAACGACTGCCCGCTAAAGTTCGGTGGGACAAGGACTTCAAGGAGCCGGCTTGAGAATCGCATACGGCGTACACGGGTTTGGCCGCGGGCACGCGATGAGGGCACTGGCCGTTCTGCCCGAGTTGGCGGAACGGCACGAGTTGCTCATTCTCGCGGGCGGGGACGCGTACAACGCGCTGTGGCCGGACTACCCGGTTGCGCGGATTCCCACCCTCAAGTACCACTACGGCAAGCGGGGCAAACTCTCGAACTACCTCAACGCCAAACGCAACGCCGCCATGATCCTCGACCTGCTGACCCACGGACCCGCCTACCAGATGGTCGAGGATATGATCCGGGGCTTCCACCCGGATGTCATCCTGACCGACTCCGAGGCCTACACCCACCACCTGGGGCGGGGCCTGCGGATCCCGCGGATCACCTTCGACCACTTCGGACTGCTGGTCTACTGCCGGCCGGAGATGTCGCGGTGGGACCGCTTGATCCGCAGGGGAAACGCCTTCGTTTATCGGACGCTGTTCGGTGATCCGGACCGTGCCGTGGTCTCGGGCTTCTTCCACGCCCCGGCGGCCCGGGAGGGTGTTTGTGTCGTCGGCCCGGTGATTCGCGAGGAGGTTCGCCGCCTGGAGCCGACCCGCGGCGAGCACCTGGTCGTCTACGTGAGCAAGCCCGACGAGTTCTCGCCCGATCTGGAGCGCGCCTTGCTGGAGGTCGGCTGCCCGGCCCGGGTGTACGGCACACCCCGCCGCGGCTTGCAGGACAACCTGCACTTCAAACCGATCGCCAACCTGCCGTTCATCGAGGACCTGGCGAGTTGCCGGGCGGTGATCGGCACGACCGGCAACCAGTTGTCCGGCGAGGTGATCTACTTCGGCAAGCCGATGCTGGGCAAGCCCATGGCCTGCCTGGAGCAACGGCTCAACGCCGTGCAGCTCGAGACCCGGGGGATCGGCATGCAGGCCGTCCGGCGGCGGATCACGGCGGATCTGCTGCGGACCTTCCTGGCCCGGGAGGAGGAGTTTCTGGCCAACGTCCGCCGCGAGTTCCGCGACGGCAAGCGGGAAGCGCTGGACGCGATCGAACGGTTCGCCGACGAGCTGGTGGGGTCACCCCGACAGGCGACGCCCAGCCCGGCCTCGTGAGGCGACCACAACGGAGGGGTGACGGACCGAAGCAGGGACGCGACGGCAGCGAGGGCTGAGCCATGAAGACGTTCTATCGCAGCGTTTGGATCTCCGACACGCACCTGTGCACCAAGGACTGCCAGTCGGAGATGCTCTACAGCTTCCTGGACTCCATCAAGTGCGATTACCTCTACCTGGTGGGGGACATCGTCGACGTCTGGGCGCTCAAGAAGCGCTGGCACTGGCCCAAGCAGTACAACGAGGTGATCCACAAGCTGCTGAAGCGCTCCCGAAAGGGCGCCAAGGTGTTCTTCATCCCGGGCAACCACGACGAGCTGTTCCGGGACTTCGAGGGCTTTCAGTTCGGCGACGTGCAGATCGTGCTCAAGGCCTTCCACGAGACGGCCGACGGGCGGCGCTTCCTGGTCCTGCACGGGGATGAGTTCGACACCATCGTCATGTATCACAACTGGCTCTCGCGGCTGGGGAGCTGGGCCTACGACTACCTGATCCTCCTGAACCGGGTGGTGAACGGGGTGCGGCGGCGTTTCGGCCAGCCGTACTGGAGCCTGTCCGGGGCGATCAAGCGGCGGGTCAAGCAGGCGGTCAAGCACCTGGCCAACTTCGAGGATCTGCTGGTCCGCGAGGCCCGGCGGAACGAGGTCCACGGGGTGATCTGCGGCCACACCCACACTCCGGGCATGCGGGAGATGGACGGCATCCTCTACTGCAACACCGGTGACTGGGTGGAGAACTGCACCGCCCTGGTCGAGAAGGAGAACGGGGAGCTGGAGATCGTCTGGTGGCACTCGGAGATGGACGAGCGGTGCAGCGACATGGCCGACTCCGTCCTGCTGCCCCAACACCAGGACCTGCGGACCGTTGCTGCGCCCAACGCGGAGCCGGCCGGAAAGCCGTCGTCGGGCAACGGCAAACAGACCGAGGCTTCCCGCGAACCCGCCCTGCTGCCCTGAGCGGCGGGCGTCCTGTCATCCCCGGTACATGTCACGCCCGGCACATCTCGCCCGCCCGCCCAACGCCGCAACGGCGTTACGCCAGGGCGTCGATCTTGGCGGCGAGGACGAAGTCGCTCTCGCTGAGGCCGTCGATGGCGTGCGTCCAGATGTCCACCCGCACCCGGCCCCAGGTCAGGTAGATGTCGGGGTGATGGCCCTCCCGATCGGCCAACTCGCCGACGCGGTTCACCCAGGCCAGGGCGGTGGCGAAGTCCGCAAACGAGTACGCCCGGCTCAGGTGGTGGTTGTCCACGACGTCCCAGGCGGGCACCTCGTCGTGAAACAGCTTGATCTGCTCGGGCGTCAGCGGCGGCACGTTTCCGCTGCAGGGCACGCACTTCTTGGTCGTCAGGTTCTCCATGGCACTCTCCGGCAGACTCCTCGGATCCCGGGGAATGATAGAGGGGTGGGCCGCCGCCGCCCAGTTCAAGCCGTGTCGCCGGTGTCGGGCGCCGTCAGCACCGCCCCGAAGCGCCGCTCACGGCCGGCGAAGTCGCGAATGGCCTGGTTGAGATGGGCCACCCCGAAGTCCGGCCACAGCACATCCGCGATGTGCAGCTCGCTGTAGCTGATCTGCCAGAGCAGGAAGTTGCTGATTCGCCGCTGGCCCGCCGTGCGGACCAGCAGCTCCGGGTCGGGCAGGCCGGCCGTGTAGAGGTGGTCGCCGATGAGCTGCTCGTCGATGTCCGCCACCCGCAGCCGACCGGCACCGACGGCCTCGGCGATCCGCCGAACCGCATCCAGAATCTCGCCCCGCGAGCCGTAGTTCAGCGCCAGGCAGAGCCGCAGGCCCGTGTTCCCCGCCGATGCCGCCAGCGTGGCGTCCATCTCCCGCAGAACGTCGGCCGGCAGGCCCTCCCGCCGCCCCACGTGCACCAGCCGCAGGTTGTTCTCGACGATGTGCTCCCGCTCGGCGATCAGATAGCGGCGGTACAGCTCCATCAGAAACTCGATCTCGGCCCGGGGCCGCTTCCAGTTCTCCGAGCTGAAGCTGTACAGGGTGAGCGCCTCGATGCCCAGGCGGGCGCAGTGGGTAACCACGTCACGGACCGCCTTGGCCCCCTCCTCGTGCCCCCGCACCCGGGGCCAGCCCCGCTGCTGGGCCCAGCGCCCGTTGCCGTCCATGATGATGGCGACATGCCGCGGGAGCTGGGCGGGCTCCAGACCCAGCTCCTCGCGAGGGTCCAGGGGTCCTTCGCTCATCTCCCTGTCTCCGTCCGGGGCCCACCCGGCGGCGCGAAGACCGAGCGTGCTGCCGCCGGTCGCTCCAGGGCCTGCGACCGGTCGGGCCCCACGCCCACCAGGGTCACCGGCGCCCCGACCCGCTCCTCGATGCGCTGGACATACCGGAGCGTCTCGGCGGGCAAGTCCTCGGCGCGGGTGACCGCCCGCAGATCCTGTGTCCAGCCGGGGAGCATCTCGAAGACCGGTTCGATCCGTGCGACGCGGGCAGAATCGGCCGGCAGCGCCCGGGCACTGTGGCCGTCCAGGCGGTAGTCCGTGCAGATGCCCACCTGCTCGAGCCCACTGAGCGTGTCCAGGTGCATGAGCGCGATCTCGGTGATGCCACCGAGGCGGACGCCCTGCCCCACGGCCACGGCGTCGAACCAGCCGCAGCGGCGCGGCCGCCCGGTGGTGGTACCGAACTCGTTGCCCTGGTTGCGGATGCGGTCGCCGACCGCGTCCGTCAGTTCGGAGGGGAACGGCCCGGCCCCGACGCGGGTGGCATAGGCCTTGATGATGCCCACGTAGTGGCGAACCATCTGCGGCGGGATGCCGGCCCCCGAGCAGATCCCCCAGGTGCCGGTGCTGCTGGAGGTCACGAAGGGGTAGGTTCCGTGGTCCACGTCGAGCAGCATGCCGTTGGCGGCCTCGAACAGGAAGCGACCACCCTCCGCCGCCGCTCGCTGGAGGTACTCGGTGGTGTCGCAGATGAACGGGCGGAGGCGGGCGGCACAGTCGGCGAGCTGCCGCCAGACCCCGTCGGCGGTCAGGCCACCGTCGTCGCCGTAAACCGCCCGGAGGGCGCGCACCTTGGCGTCGACGATGTCAACCAGCCGCCGCCGGAGGGCGGCCTCGTCGAGCAGGTCGCAGGCCCTTAGGGCGCTGCTCCGCCGCATCTTGTCGGCATAACAGGGACCGATGCCGCGGGCGGTCGTGCCGATACGAGTCTCGTCGCTGGCGGCCTGCTCGCTGAGCCGGTCCTCGACCTTGTGGTGCTCGGCCACGATGTGGGCCCGGTCGCTGATCTTGAGCTTGCCGGAGACGTCCACACCGCGGCTGGCCAGGTGATCGATTTCCTCCAGCAGGACGTGGGGATCGAGCGCCACCCCGGGGCCGATCACGCCGGCGACGCCGGGGTGCAGAACGCCGGATGGAACCAGGTGGAGGGCGAAGGTCTCGCCGCCGACGCAGACGGTGTGGCCGGCGTTGGCGCCACCGTTGTAGCGGACGACCGCGGCGAACCCGGGGCTGAGCAGGTCGACCACCTTGCCCTTGCCCTCGTCGCCCCAGCCCAGACCGGCCACGGCCGCATGCTCGCTGCGTCTGGGGTGCATTCCGCCAACCTCTCCAGCCCGATAATCCCGGCAGCAAAACGGGGCCGCCGCCGGCCCCGTCATCGTCCTTCACGCCCGGTACGCTAGTGGCGCGGCCATGAAGTGTCAAGCCGCTGCGCCACGGCGACGAGCGCCGGCCGGCGCCCGGCCGGAGCGCGCCGGCACACCTGCCCCGCTGACTCCGACGGGCCTCCCGCCGGCCGCCTGCTACAATACCCGCGACGTCGACGCCTGCCACGGACCACTGAAGGCTCGGGGGCCTGCCCATGAGGAAAACGACAAGCCGCCGCGTTCGCCCGCTGCCCATGACGCCGGAAGAGGTGCGCCGCCGCGGCTGGGACCAGGTGGACATCGTCTTCGCGAGCGGCGACGCCTATGTCGATCACCCCAGCTTCGCCAACGCCCTGCTGGGCCGAGTGCTGGAGGCGGCCGGATTCCGCGTGGCCATCCTGGCCCAGCCCGACTGGCACACCGCCGAGCCCTGGCGAATCTTCGGCCGGCCCCGGCTCTTCTTCGCGGTCAGCGCCGGCAACATGGACTCCATGATCAACCACTACACCGCCAACCGGAAGGTCCGCAACGACGACGCCTACTCGCCCGGCGGGCGGATCCACACCCGGCCCGACCGGGCCACCCTGGCCTACTGCCAGCGGGCCCGCGAGGCCTTCGGCGGCGTGCCGGTGATCGCCGGCGGGGTGGAGGCCTCCATGCGCCGCCTGGCACACTACGACTACTGGAGCGACAAGGTTCGCCGGTCCATCGTGCTGGACGCCAAGGCGGACCTGGTGGTCTACGGCATGGGCGAGGAGGCCATCGTGGAGATCGCCCGGCGGCTGGACGGCGGCGAGAGCCCGCACGACCTGCGGGACATGCGCGGCGTCGCCTACCGCCTGGGGGCCAGCGAGCAGCCCCCGGCGGGCGAGGTCGTCGTGCTCCCCTCCTACGAGGAGGTGGCCTCCGACCCCTACGCCTTTGCCGAGGCCACCCGCCTGATCCACCTGGAGACCAACCCCTACAACGCCCGCATGCTCGTCCAGGCCCACGGCCGCGAGACGATCGTCCAGAACCCGCCGGCCCTGCCCCTGTCGCAGGAGCGCCTGGACGCCGTCTACGACCTGCCCTTCACCCGCAAGCCGCACCCCTCATACACGGAGAAGATCCCCGCCTTCGAGGTCATCAAGGATTCGGTGACCATCATGCGGGGCTGCTTCGGGGGCTGCACGTTCTGCTCGATCACCACGCACCAGGGGCGGGTCATCCAGTCGCGATCGAAGGAATCGGTCCTCCGCGAGCTGAAGGTGCTCTCGGGCGACCCGGACTTCAAGGGCACGGTGAGCGACATCGGCGGCCCGACGGCCAACATGTACCGCATGAAGTGCACCCGGCCGGACGTCGAGCGGCTCTGCCGCCGGCTCTCCTGCGTGCACCCGACGGTCTGCAAGCTGCTGGACACGAACCACAACCCGCTGATCGAGCTGATGCGCGAAGCCCGGCAGGTCGCGGGCGTCAAGAAGGTCCTGGTAGCCAGCGGCGTGCGCATGGACCTGGCCGGCCGGTCGCCGGAGTACCTGCGGGAGCTCACCGCCCACCACGTCGGCGGACATCTCAAGGTCGCCCCCGAACACACCGACCCCGAGACCCTGCGGATCATGAAGAAGCCGCCCATCGAGGACTTCGACCGCTTCTCGGCGGAGTTCGCCCGGGCGTCGGAGCAGGCCGGCAAGAAGCAGTACCTGGTGCCCTACTTCATCGCCTCGCACCCGGGCAGCGACCTGAAGGCCATGATCGACCTGGCGGTCTACCTGAAGCGTGGCGGGTACCAGCCCGACCAGGTGCAGGACTTCATCCCCGCCCCCATGGACGTGGCCGCCGCCATGTATCACACCGGGCTCGACCCCTTCACCAAGAAACCGGTCAGGGTGGCCAGGCACCTGCGGGACCGCAAGCTGCAGCGGGCCCTGATGCAGTTCTTCAAGCCGGAGAACTACTTCCTGGTCCGCCAGGCGCTGATCAAGGCGGGCCGCCGCGACCTGATCGGCGAGGGCTGCGACTGCCTGATCCCCGCACACCCGCCGAAGGCCGCCATCATGGCCCGCCGGAAACAGGCCGAGGCCGCCGCCCGGCCGCCGTCCCGCCCCACCCGCCGCACCGGCAAGACCACCGGCTACCGCCCCGGCCGAAGCGGCGCCCGGCGACGGTAACCGACAATCGGCGACGGCGAATCAACCGCCATAAGAGCGATGGAAGGACCAGGCGACGACAACTCTGCACTTGTTTGTCAGGGGACCAGGGCAGAGACGCGGACGGGCACAAGAGCTCAACCGGAACTTCGGGTTCCCGGCCTGGCAAGCCTTCGCCGCGAGTGGTGGAGGCATCCGGTCTGCCCGCAGGGCCGGCCGCTCCCTCACGGTCGCGGTTCTGCCCGGCGGGCGCCTGACGCGCGGCGACAACGCCTGGCCGTCACCGAGAGGCGGGCCCGCGGCGCGGCCGCCCCACGGCATGCCCGGAGGGCCCCGCCGGGGCTCCCGGCGGACAGCCGCTACTCCGCGGCACTGAGCAGGGCGATGCTGGCCGTGAACCCGTGGATGAAGTTCCGGCCGCCGACCGGGCCGATCTCGCCGCCCGCGAAGAAGCCGGCCACCGGAACGGGGCCGCACAGTTCGCGGAGGACGGACACGTCGTGGCCCTCCTGCGGCCACATCCGCATGCCCCGCCCGTTGCAACTGAACAGAATCGCCGCCGCGGGCGGCGACTCCGCACACGACGGACTCACCGCACCGAGCAGCGAGCGCAAATCCTCGTCCGCACAGTCCGCGTCGCGAACGTGGAACTGGACCGTCGAGCCCACCTTCACCGGGGCGGCAATGGCCAACGCCCCGCTGTCGGGATCGAAGCTGATGATGTTGTGGATCAGGAAGTCGCCGCGGGCGAAGGCCTCCTGGTACTCGTTGATCACCCGCCCTACGAAGAGCGCATGTCGGGCGAGCTTGATGTCCTGCTCGGGCAGACCCTGAATCACCCGGCTCAACTGCTGGAGGGCGGGGCGCCCGCCCAGTTCGCGGATGACGTTCCCATCCCCGCGGGTGACCAGCAGGGGCTCCCCGATCGGCCGGCAGCCCTGCGACACCACGGTGCGCACCGACAGCCCGCCGGAGAGCGTCACCCCCACCAGGCCCTCACGATGGGTCCGGCCGTCCACGAAGAGGCGGTTCTGCCCGGGGCCCTCGGCACCGCTGGCCATACCCCCGACTATGGGGACACCCGGCAGTTCGTCGTTGATGCGTTCCAGGAACCTCTGAATGTCGAAGCTGAACGGATCCCCCAGCGCGAGAATCAGTGACCGGCGGCCGTTCTGAACGCCCAGCACCTCCGCCCACGGCTCCGCGCCCCCGCCGTCCGCCAGCCGGCTCTGATCCACGTCGAACGGGCGGATCTCCACGCCGGGCATGGAACCGGCCAGCACCGCCATCGAGCACCCCCGCTGCATCTCACGGTCCACTCCGATGGTGCCCTCCGCCGTGCAGCCCAACAGGGTCGCGCCGGGGAGCCGGCTGGAGAGGTCCGCCAGGATGCTCTCCAGTTCGTCCTCGAAATGCGGCGTGCAGAACAGCAGCGCCAGGTCGAACGATGCGGGGTCCATCGCGGCCTCGAGTTGCCCGGCCAGGTCGGCCACGGCGCGATCGCTCGTGCCCAGCAGCGTCGCGGCGGATGTGAATTCCATGGCGGTTTGGCTTTCACGCAAGACGGTGGAGCAGGCTTCGTGTCTTGATTGTAGGCGCCCAGCCTGACGCGGCAAGCCTGCGGGCGTGGCCGGCCGACCCCGCGGGCTCCCCTGCCCCACCGCCAACGACTGGCCGCCCGGCGGCGGAATCGGTATGGTACGGCTCGCCGGTTCAGTCCGGCCCCAGGAGCAACCATGGCGGACACCCCCCCGCTGACAGCGAGCTATTGGCAGGTTGTGATCACACCGCTCTCGGCGGACATGGACGCCCAGGGGCGCGACCTGCTCGGGGACGCCCACCGCCTGGGGCTGACCGGCGTTCGCGGGATTCAGGCGGGCAGGATCTTCTTCCTGGCCGGCGACCTCGACGCCGCGGCCGTCGACCGCATCGCGGCGGAGCTGCTCGTCGATCCGGTGACCCAGCGTTACACCTGCTCGGCGGGACTGACGCAACGCGAACGCTCCGCTCCCGCCGTCGAGGTGCACTACCAGCCGGGCGTGATGGACCCCGTCGCCCTGAGCACCCGTCAAGCCATCGAGGACCTGCTGGCCGCCACCCCCGGCGGGACGCCGTCCGCCATCCGGGAGGTTCGCACCGCCCGCCGCTACACCATCGAGGGGGCGACCCGCGCCGACGAGTTGGCTCTCCTCGCCCGCCGGGTGCTGGCCAACGACTGCATCGAAACGGTGTACGTCGACGGCTTCGGCCGGCACGACACCCTCCCCGACCGTTTCCCCGAGGCGCCGCCGGCCGAGTTCGCGCTGCGGACCATCGAGATCCGCCCGCTGGACGACCCGGCCCTGGAGCGGCTCGCGCGCGAGGGTCATCTCTTCCTCTCGGTGGCCGAGATGCGGGCCATCCGCGACCACTACCGCGAGCAGGGCCGCGACCCCACCGACCTGGAGCTGGAGACCCTCGCCCAGACCTGGTCCGAGCATTGCGTGCACAAGACGCTCAAGAGCGACATCGTCTACCGCGGACCCGGCTTCGGCACGGATGAACCGGTCGAGGTACGGTACGAGAACCTGCTGGCCTCCACCATCGCCCGGGTGACGCGCGAGCTGGACCGCGACTGGTGCCTCTCGGTCTTCGAGGACAACGCCGGCGTGATCGCCTTCGACGACGACTACGGCGTGGCCTTCAAGGTGGAGACCCACAACCACCCCTCGGCTATCGAGCCCTACGGCGGCGCCGCCACCGGCATCGGCGGGTGCATTCGCGACATCCTGGGCTGCGGGCTCGGCGCCAAGCCGATCGCCTCGACCGACGTGTTCTGCTTCGCCCCCCCGGACTACCCCGACGCCCGCCTGCCGCGCGGCGTGCTGCACCCGCGCAGGGTGTTCAAGGGCGTGGTGGGCGGCGTCCGCGACTACGGCAACCGCATGGGCATCCCCACGGTCAACGGGGCCATCCACTTCGACGAGCGGTACCTGGCCAACCCGCTGGTCTTCTGCGGCTGCGTCGGCCTGATCCCGCGCAACCGCATCGCCAAGGCGCCGCGGCGGGGCGACCACATCGTGCTGGTCGGCGGCCGGACCGGGCGGGACGGCATCCACGGGGCCACCTTCTCGTCAGCGGAGCTCACCGACAGGCACGCCGACGAGTTCTCCCACGCCGTGCAGATCGGCAACCCCATCGAGGAGAAGAAGGTCCTCGACGCCCTGCTGCGGGCCCGCGATCACCAGAGCGGCTGCCTGTTCACGGCCGTCACCGACTGCGGCGCCGGGGGGCTGAGCAGCGCCGTGGGCGAGATGGGCGAGACGCTCGGTGCCTCGGTCGAGCTGGAGGACGTCCCCCTCAAATACGCCGGCCTGCGCTACGATGAGATCTGGATCTCGGAGGCCCAGGAGCGGATGGTGCTGGCGGTCCCGCCCGAGAACCTCGCGGCCGTGCTCCGCATCTTCGCAGAAGAGGAGGTCGAAACGGCGGTCATCGGCGAGTTCACCGCCGACGGCCTGCTCCGCGTGCACTACCGCGGAACCGAGGTCGGCCGCCTCGACATGCAGTTCCTGCACCACGGGTTGCCGCGGTCGGAGCGCACCGCGGAGTGGTCGCCGGGCGCCCAACCGAAGGCGCCGTCTCCCGCGGGCGACGGCAGCTCACTCGGGGCGCGCCTGCTGGCGGAGCTCGGCGTGTTTGACACCGCCTCGAAGGAGTGGGTGATCCGCCAGTACGACCACGAAGTCCAGGGCGGCAGCGTGGTCAAACCACTGAGCGGCCCCCGCGACGGCCCCTCGGACGCCGCGGTGCTCAGGCCGCGCCTGGACAGCCACCGCGGC
>Ga0180432_10003044_pt1 | contig 24367 bp, 21 predicted proteins | sample SS_ome_10_FD_132414 | JGI IMG/M metagenome (GOLD analysis project Ga0180432, IMG submission 132414) | Hypersaline lake sediment archaeal communities from the Salton Sea, California, USA - SS_1_MS_2 metaG | ecosystem: Environmental > Aquatic > Non-marine Saline and Alkaline > Hypersaline >... | reverse complement strand
AAAATGTCCAATTTTGGTCTGGGCCTTAATCTGAAGACCATCGGTCTCAGTGCAGCGGCGATTTTCCTCGGTCCTTTGATTGTTACGGCGGCAGGAGGGATCCTGAGATCTGTGGCCAAGGCCGGTATAAAAAGCGGCTACATGCTGGCGGAAAAGGGTAAGGAACTTATGGAAGAAACCAAGGGCTCCCTGGAAGACGTTTATGAAGAGGCCAAGTCTGAGGTCTCTCAAGAACGAAAGGCTAAAGCCAAAAAGGGCCAGCCCTGACCGTTCGCTCCTTTCCTGCTGGTGATTCAGACCAGCGTGAAACAGGACCTTTCCATCAGGTCCTGGAGCCGGTCCCTGGGGTTGCCAAAAAAGAAGGACCACCTTTTTTCAATTCATTTTTTTGTCCGTGATTTTGACGATACCCACCGAATACCGTCATCTCTTTGACGATCCCGCCCTAACCCGGCTTCACAAAAGGAACTGAACCACTCGAGCAGAGGTGCCCCCCGGCTCAACGGCACATGTATTGCAAATGTGGCATAACCACAAGGGTCCGGACGCCCCCCGGGTCCATGGGGTTCATCTGCTTCCCGGAAAGGATCCGGTGCGGGAGCCCTGCCGGATCATGGAAACGGTTTTCGGGAAAGCAAGAAAATTTTAAGGGAGAGTCTGTATGGGAATAAGCAAACTAATCAAGGATCGAAAACTCAAACAAAAGCTCCTGTGGCCTAACGTGCTGTATCTTATTTTGGTGGCCACGGTCCTCTTTTTCTTCTTCACCTCAAGCTCTTTAATCAAAGAGATCGCTACGGAACAAAAGGGATCTCTCAATCTCTCGGAGGATATTCGGCAGGCGGCCCTGCACATCAAGGGATTTATCAACAAAGAAATCCCTTTTCATGAGATCCAAAAAGAATACAAGGAAGTATTATCCAACATCAAAGATGTGGATCTGGCCGCGAGTTTCAAGGCCTTATGGAAAGATGTGGTCAAAATCAACGATCTGAGGATGACCAACAAGGACCTCGAGGCCCGGGTCATGGACCTGACATCCTCCTCCATCAAAATCTCCAATGACTACATTAAGCAGGCCAGCGAAAAGCTGGCGGATAAGACGGCCCGATGGGAGGTGTCTGTCCTCGAGAGATTGACCATAATCGGAGCCAATATCAGCACGTCGACCAATTATCAATTGCAGGTCCTTTTCGGCCGGTTGAAGGAAGACCTGAAGCTCAAAGAAAAAATTCTCGCCTTTTTGGATGCACTTATTAAGAATATCGAAAAGGATATTAAGCGACTGGCAGGGACCCCTTTTGAAAAGATGCCCATAGAGGCAAGAGACAAAAGCCTCGAAATCAAGGAAATCACCCACAGATATATCAAAAACATGGAGGCGATGTACGCCCTTCAGGCGGGCATTTTCGCGGAGATTAATACATGCCTCAAGGATATTAACAACATCGTCCTTAGCGCCAATGACAGCTTTTTCAGCAAGGTGCGGGACTATTTCCGGAATATCCTGGCCATTATCCTTGCCGCCTCGGTCCTGGGCATCTTGATCAGCTTTTTGACGGCAAGAAGCCTTTCGGCCTTGTTATCCAGGCTGGCCTCGGGATTGGGTGATTCCTCGGATCAGGTCGCTTCGGCGGCAAATCAGGTCTCCTCGGCCAGCCAATCATTTGCTGAGGGTTCCTCGGAGCAGGCCGCCTCTCTTGAAGAAACCTCTTCCTCCCTGGAGGAAATGGCATCTATGACGGCACAAAACGCGGAACATGCCCATCAAGCCGATAACCTGATGAAAGAGGCGGGCCAGGTGGTCAGAGTGGCAAACGATTCCATGACGGAACTCACGGGATCCATGACCGAGATCTCCAAGGCAAGTGAAGAGACACAAAAAATCGTGAAAACCATCGATGAAATCTCATTTCAGACCAACCTTCTTGCCCTCAACGCTGCGGTGGAGGCCGCAAGGGCGGGTGAAGCAGGCGCTGGATTTGCGGTAGTGGCGGACGAGGTCAGAAACCTTGCCATGAGGGCCGCAGATGCGGCAAAGAATACCGCCGACCTTATTGAAAAGACGGGAAAGAAGATCGTGGATGGATCGGAGCTGGTAACCAAGACAAATGAGGCCTTTGGCAAGGTTCGGGAAAGCGCCGCCAAGGTGGGGGACTTGGTAGCGGAGATCTCAGCGGCTTCCAAGGAACAGGCTGATGGAATCAAACAGGTTAATAAGGCCGTCAACGAAATGGACAGGGTGGTCCAACAAAATGCGGCCAGTGCCGAGGAAAACGCCAGCGCCTCCGAGGAGATGAGCGCCCAGGCGGAGCAAATGAAATCCTACGTGGGGCAACTGGTAAAACTGGTGGAAGGCGCCGGCGGGAGAATGGGTGACATGGCTGCGTCAACCAATGGTCAGCCCGAAAAGGAGGTCCGAAAAAGGGAAGTGGTGAGCAAAGAAAAGGCCGAGTTCCGAGGGACCACGGAAGTGAGGCCCGACCAGGTGATCCCATTCAATGAAGAAATCTCTGGGGACTTCTGAACATTTCAATAACCTCCAATAAGATGGGCACCCCCTTCGGCCGGCAAAGGGGGTGTTTTTCGTTTAGTCCTTCGCAGGAGGGTTCCGCAGCGCCGTGGCGAGCAAGAGGGGGAGACCGTAAATCGACGGTTCTGCAGTAATGCTTGCCCTGGAATGTCCGGGCGAAGACCTTCCTCTGCAGGGCTATTGACACCCCCCGGTGAAAAGCCCATAGTGCAAGGGCAGGTCTGTATGGGAAACCACAGGGCGTAAATGAATTAACGTGTGTGGAGGACTGCGTTTATGGCACATGAGGAGACAAACCACAAACTGGAGATCCGAAATCTCCATCCCGATGACTATAAAGACATCAAGGAAATCATGGATCAGGCCTATGAAGGTATGGGAGGGGCCTGGGCCAGGGAAGAATTCCTGAACCTGCTTTCCAAATTTCCTGAAGGTCAAATTGGCATTGAGGATCATGGAAGAGTGGTGGCTGCCGCCCTGGCCCTCATCCTTGATTACTCCAAATACGCAGGTGACCACTCTTACGAGGACGTGGTTTCGGACGGTTGGTTCAAGAACCATGACCCGGAAGGAGACTATCTTTATGGGATTGATCTTTTTGTGCGCAAAGACTACCGGGGGATGCGGTTAGGTCGCCGCCTTTATGATGCCAGAAAGGAACTCTGTGAAAAGCTTAACCTGAAAGGCATGCTGGTAGGCGGCCGTATTCCGGGATATGCCCAATACGCCAATGAGCTTTCGCCAAAGGAGTATATCGATCAAGTCAAGAACAAAGAGATCGTTGACCCGGTCCTCACCTTTCAACTTGCCAACGATCTGCATCCCAAGAGGGTTATACAGGATTATATCCCTGAAGATAAACAGTCCAGAACTTGTGCCGTCCTTCTGGAGTGGAATAATATTTTTTTCAGAGAGAAGAAAAAGATCGTGTGGGGCCGCAAGTCCAATGTGCGCATAGGGGTGGTCCAATGGCAGATGCGTCCATTCAGCACAGTGGGAGATCTACTCCAGCAAGTGGAGTTCTTTGTGGACGCGGTCTCAGGATATAAATCGGATCTCCTGCTCTTTCCAGAGTTGTTTAATGCCCCCCTTCTCGCCCAGTACAACCAGGAAGATCCTCCGGAGGCCATGCGGTCCTTGGCTGAATACACGGAACAGCTTCGCAGAGAAATGCTGAACATGGCGGTGGAATACAATATCAACCTTGTGACGGGCAGCCTGCCGGAGTACGACGGCGAAAGGCTACACAATGTCTCATTTCTGTGCAGGCGCGACGGCACCTGGGATTCTCAATACAAACTCCATATCACCCCGGACGAAGCCTACTACTGGGGACTCCAGGGGGGGGAAGAGTTGAGGGTTTTTGATACAGATGTGGGCAAGGTGGGAATCTTAATCTGTTATGATGTGGAGTTCCCGGAACTGGCCCGGGTCCTTGCAGACAGGGGAATGCAAATACTCCTGGTCCCCTTTTGGGCCGATACCAAGAACGCTTATCTTCGGATCAGGCTGTGTGCCCAGGCGAGGGCCATTGAAAACGAATGCTATGTTGCCATCTCCGGGAGTGTAGGCAACCTGCCCAAGGTGGAAAACATGGACATCCAGTATTCTCAGTCCGCCGTGTTTACGCCTTCAGAAATCGCCTTTCCCCATGACGCGGTAGCCGCGGAGGCGACCCCCAATACAGAGATGACGCTCATGGCCGATCTGGATCTGGATCTTATCAAGGAGCTTCGAAAACAAGGGAGCGTCCGGAACCTTGAGAGTCGGCGCACAGACCTCTATGCCATCAACTGGCAGGGGCAGGTCCCTGTCATGGACGGTCAATGAAGGGGGAAGGATTTGATTCTTACTTGTCTTTGACGGCCTCCCAGACCAGTTCAGGGAGCATCATGACCCGATAGTCCCCCTTGCCCGTAAGGGTCCGTTTCAGGTTGTAGTAGCAGCCTGTGCAGATGGTTACTACGGTTTCGGTCGTTATCTCATCGGTCAATTTTTCCAGCAGGGGCGGTATGTAGCAGCAATTATTGTTGTCCAAGTAGTTGATCTTCAGCCCTTCGATTTTATCAAGGACTTTAAGGGCGGGTTCCACGTCCAGGGGCTCGGAAGTGATCCGGCGCCGGAACCTGTAGCAGCCGGCATAGTAGTCCGCCTCGCTCTGGAGCCTCCCCCCCTGGAAATAACGACTTAGGAGTTCCGTATAGGAGATGACTTCCAGGTCGGTGAGATCCTTGTAATTGCTGTAGGTGGGCTCGCAGGCCGCACAGAAGAGCACAATGGATCGAGCCCCAAGATCCTTGGCCTGCTGGAAGTTTTCCTGGACGAATTCCCTGGAGATCTCTTTGGCCCTGGCAATGTCTTCATCATTCTTGGCCATGACCGCGGGCTGGCCCAGAGGTATCCACCCGCAGCAGTATTCCTTTGAGAGAAAGGTATAATCTACCTGGTATCGTTCCATGAAATTCTTTAAGGCCTCAAAGGCTTGGGGCATCGCCGTGGGTTGCACGCAGCCGGCAACGATAACATGGGCCGCCTTCTGGTCGCCCCTGAGGCCTAGGTCGTCGAAAAGCACCTTGTTCCTGTCTTCAGCCGAGTTCATGAAAACCCCGTTGGCCCTGATGTTCTTAATAGCCTTTTCATCAATCATGGTTCCTCCTTATTGCTTGTCTGGTTTTTTTCAGAAAACCCTCGGGATCATGCGCCGGGGTCCCTTTTGCCGGTAGCGCATGTATTCGTCAGGAAAGGTTTGCAATAAAACCCCTTTTTCTCTTAATGCGACAAGATTCCAGTGGATAACGGTCAGTAAAGACAACATTAAGGTTAACACGACACCAACGGCTAGGGCAATGCCTTGGCGCTCCTTTTTTGTTTGCCCCTGAAACCATGAGTGTAATATCTATAAGATTGAACCGTGAAGAGCCACATGCTTCGTCTTGCCATCCTGAATCCCTGCTGTTCCAACACCCTCACGTCCATCAATTCATCGAGGCCAACAACGTCCCTGGAGTATTGGATTCGGGGGCAGTGGTGTGTTATATTTAAATGTTTGAAGTCTTTAATCTGCCCCCTAAAGGGGGGAACCAAGGAGGGAATCACTTGAATGACCTGCCGCTCATAGGCATTACCATGGGCGATCCTTCAGGCATCGGCCCGGAGATCATTGTCAAGGCCTTGGCCGATGAGGAGACTCAGGGCCGTTGCTGGCCCGTGGTCTTGGGAGACCTTGGGGTGCTTTCCAGGTGCGCCTTGAGGGCGGGAGAGAAAACCGCCTTTAAAGGCCTCACCCATGTCCGGGATTGGAAGCCCATACCGGGCAGAATTCCTGTCCTGTCCGTATCCGCCTTAGGAGAAGAGGCGGCCCTCCCGGGCCGACCCACCCTGGAAGGGGGAAAGGCCATGGTGGAATACATCCTCCGGGCCGTGGATATGACCATGGAGGGCGAACTTGAGGCCATGGTCACCTGTCCTATCAGCAAGGCCCTCATGCACCGGGCCGGATACCGCTACGACGGCCATACCGAGCTCATTTCCCAGGTGACCAAGTGCCGGGATGTGGTCATGATGCTGGCTGGGGAGCGGCTTCGGGTTGCCCTGGTGACCATCCACCGGCCCCTCAAGGATGTACCCGCCGCCTTGGACCAGGAAAAGATCCTTAAAACCATTCTCATTACGGCCCAAGCCCTTTCCCGGGATTTCGGTTTGCCCAAACCCCGGGTCGGGGTGGCCGCCCTCAATCCCCACGCCGGCGAAGAGGGCCTCTTCGGCAGGGAAGAGATGGAGATCATCGGCCCTGCCGTGAAAAGGGCGGGGGAAAGGGGCCTCCACGTGGAAGGCCCTCTCCCTGCGGATACCCTTTTTTATTGGGCCGCCGCGGGCCGATTCGATGCCGTGGTGGCCATGTACCACGACCAGGGGCTCATTGCGTTGAAACTGCTTCACTTTTCAGATGGGGTCAATGTTACCCTGGGCCTGCCAATTATCAGGACCTCCGTGGATCACGGCACGGCCTACGATATTGCAGGCACGGGCCGGGCCGATCCCTCGAGCTTGAAGGCCGCTGTAAAAATGGCCGCCTTCATGGTCAAAAACAGGAGGGCCGGGTCGGGCCCTAAGGGGTAGACGGGCGTGGGGCCGGTGCCATGGACTATATAAAGATCAGGGGAGCCAGACAGCACAACCTCAAAGGGGTTTCCCTGGACATACCCAGGAATCGCCTCGTGGTGATTACAGGCCTTTCGGGCTCGGGAAAATCCTCCCTGGCCTTCGACACCATCTATGCAGAGGGCCAGAGAAGATACGTGGAGTCTCTCTCCGCCTATGCCCGTCAGTTCCTGGAGCAAATGGACAAGCCCGATGTGGATGCTATTGAAGGGCTGTCTCCGGCCATTTCCATCGAACAGAGGAAATCGGCCCACAACCCCCGCTCTACGGTGGGCACGGTTACGGAGATATACGATTATTTGAGGCTTCTCTTCGCCAGAACCGGGGAGACCTATTGTCCCAAGTGCGGTCTCAGGATCACTTCCCAGACCACCCAGCAGATTGTGGACCAGGTCCTGGCCCTGGAGGAGGGGACACGGGTCCAGATCCTGGCCCCTCTGGTGGAAGGCCGGAAGGGGGAACACGCCCAGCTGCTCTCAAGGCTCCGTAAGGACGGGTTTACGCGGGTCAAGATGGACGGTGAGATCAGACCCCTGGATGAACCCATCCGCCTGGACAGGAATAAGAAACACGATCTGAGCGTGGTGGTGGACAGGCTGGTCATCAAAAAAGACATTATCCAGCGCCTGACAGATTCCATGGAGCTTACCCTGGCCCTGGCGGAGGGCAAGGCGGTGGTGGACGTGCTGGGGTCGGGAGAGATCCTGTTCAGCCAGAAGGCGGTTTGTCCCCGGTGCAACCTGAGCCTGCCGGAGCTGACCCCCCAGATGTTCTCCTTCAACAATCCCCAGGGGGCCTGCCCGGAGTGTGGAGGCCTGGGCACAAAGCGCTATTTTGACCCGGACCTGGTCATCCCGGACGCCCGGCTCTCCCTGAGGGAAGGCGCCATCAAGCCCTGGGCCAACCGTCATTCCGTCTACTTCCAGCAGATGCTGGATGCCCTGTGCCATCATTACGGGGTGGATGTGTACAGCCCCTTCAGCGCCCTTCCGGAATCCATTCAAAAGGCCTTTCTCTATGGATCGGGCCGGGAGGAGATCACCTTTTATTTTGAAAAGGACGGCCGGAGGTATGATTATACCCGGCCCTTTGAAGGGGTGATCCCCAACCTGGAGAGGCGATACCGGGAAACAGACTCCTACCAGGTTCGTGATGACATTGAACGATACATGAGCATCCGGGCCTGCCCGGCCTGCGGAGGGGCAAGGTTGAAGCCCGTGAGCCTGGCCGTGAGGGTGGGAAGTAGGGCGATCCATGAAATCACTTCCTTGTCCATTGAAAAGGCTTACGCCTTTTTTGAAGGCCTGGAACTGGGGCCCAAGGAAAAGAAAATCGCAGAAAGGGTGTTAAAGGAGATCACCGACCGCCTTCGTTTCCTTAAGAGCGTGGGCCTGGATTACCTCACCCTGGACCGGTCCTCGGCCACCCTTTCAGGGGGGGAAGACCAGAGGATCCGGCTTGCCACCCAGATCAGTTCAGGCCTGGCAGGCGTGCTCTATGTGCTGGATGAGCCCACCATCGGACTCCACCGGCGGGACAATCTCCGTCTGTTGGAGAACCTGAGGCGTCTCAAGGACCTGGGCAATACGGTCCTGGTGGTGGAGCACGACGGGGAGACCATCCTGGCCGCCGATCATGTCATTGATATGGGCCCGGAGGCGGGGATCAAAGGGGGGCAAGTGGTCTTTGAGGGAAGCCCTCAGGACCTCCTTTGCAATGAGTCCTCCCTGACGGGTCAGTATCTTTCGGGCCAAAAACGCATACCCGTGCCGGGGTCCAGGAGAAGGGGAAAGGACAGGTCCCTCCTCATCAAGGGCGCACGGGAGAATAACCTGAAGGATATTGATGTTGAGATCCCCCTGGGCACCCTGACCTGTCTGACCGGTGTCTCTGGCTCGGGCAAGAGCAGCCTCATAAACGGGATCCTTTACCCGGCCCTGTGCCATCAGCTTTACCGGTCCAGACCAAGGACGGGTCGCGTGGACTCCGTCCAGGGGGTCCGTTATATCGACAAGGTGGTCAATATCGACCAGAGCGCCATCGGCAGGACGCCCCGCTCCAATCCCGCCACCTATACCGGAACCTTTGCCCCCATCCGCGAACTCTTTTCAATGCTCCCGGAATCCAAGGCCCGGGGATACAAGCCCGGGCGGTTCAGTTTTAATGTCAAGGGCGGGAGGTGTGAGGCGTGCAGGGGAGAGGGCATTATCAAGATCGAGATGCATTTCCTCCCGGATGTGTATGTGACCTGCGAGGCCTGCAGGGGCCTGCGCTACAACCGTGACACCCTGGAAATCGCCTATAAGGGATACAATATCGCCCAGATCCTGGATATGACGGTCAATCAGGCGTACCGTTTCTTTGAGACCATCCCGGCCGTGAGGAACAAGTTGCAGACCATGGTGGACGTGGGTCTGGGTTATGTGAAGCTGGGGCAGCCCGCCACCACCCTTTCGGGAGGGGAGGCCCAGAGAATAAAACTTTCCAAGGAATTGAGCAAAAAGGGGACAGGAAGGACCCTGTATCTCCTGGATGAGCCGACAACAGGCCTCCACTTCGCCGATATCCAAAAGCTGCTTGAGGTATTGGGCTTCCTGGTGGACCTGGGAAATACGGTGCTGGTGATCGAGCACAACCTGGACGTCATTAAAACGGCGGATCACATTATCGATCTGGGCCCGGAAGGCGGGGATCAGGGGGGCTATGTGGTAGCCCAAGGGACACCGGAGGAAGTGGCCCGGGTGACATCTTCTTATACGGGCCGGTTCCTGGCGGCGGAACTTCACCTCCCGTAGAAAGGGGGTCTATGGGGATTTGGCCAGATGGTAGGCCAGGTTTTCAAGTTTTACCGTAAAGTCAACGTTTTCAACCACACAGCACTCCGGGGTCCTCAGGTGGATGGGGGCGAAATTCAAGATGGCCATGACTTGGGCGTCCATAAGCAGATCGGCCACCCGCTGGGCCTCCAGGGGAGGGGTGGTAATAACCCCTATCTCGACATTCAGTTTCCAGACCCGTTCCCTGATATGCCTTGTGGATTCAATAGTCAGCCCGCATGGAAGGGATACCCCTACCTTCTTGGGGTCTGAATCAAAGGCGGCCACAAAATGATACCCCCTTATCTTGAAGTTCTCGTTCTCAACCAGGGCCTTTCCCAGGTTGCCCATTCCTACAATGCACAAGGTCCATGTCCTGTCCGTACCCAGGATGGCCTTGATTTCTTGGAGCAGGTCTCTGACTTCATATCCCACACCGCGCACCCCGAATTCACCGAAATAGGCCAGATCTTTCCGTACCTGGGCCGGATTTACCCGACACATTTCCGCCAATTTTTCAGACGAGACCACCGGGGTCCCGCTTTTTAAGAGCGCCTCCAGGGGCCTGGAGTAAAGGGCCAGCCGTTCAATGGTGGCATTCGGTATTTTAGCGTCCTTACTCATGGGTGCAGGCCAAAAAGGACCTCCTCTTTAATCCGGGGAGGCAAAAAAAGAAAAAAATCGCCACGGGGGACAAGAGATATTGTGAAATAATGCACATAATATTATGCAGAAAAGGGGGCCTCATGAGGCCCCCTGTCTAGAGCCTTTTTAACCGCCTAAGGATTTCACGATGAGTTCGTGCATACCGCCCAGGTCCGGAATCTTGAAGACAAGGATGAAACAGATGACCAGGGCATAAATACAGAGCGACTCGATCAAGGCCAGACCGATAATCATGGTGGTCATGATCTTCCCGCCTGCTTCAGGGTTTCTGGCCGTTCCTTGCAGGGCGCCGTTGATGGCATTACCCATGCCGACACCGGTACCCAGGGCCGCCAGTCCAATCCCGATACCGCATGCGATGGCGATACCGAAAAAGACCCATAGGCCAGCTGCCTTGACAGCGGCATCCTCGGCCAAGGCCATGGATGCGGTTCCCAAGATCAGTACTATGGTCAGGACCCCAATGAACCTTTTCTTAGACATGTAGACCTCCTTTCCTTAAGTTTATTTACGGCCTTCTTCCAAAATCGTGCGCCCAACAGGGCTTAATGGGCTTCTTCCATAGAGCCCACAAAATACATGATGGAGAGGAGCATGAATACGAGGGCCTGGATCAGGCTTACCAGGATACCCAGGAAGAGGATGGGCAAGGGAGCCAGGTAAAGTCCCGCCAGGGCGAAGAGGATGGCAAGGACCATCTCTTTGCCGAAAATATTTCCAAAAAGCCGCACGCTCAATGACATGATACGGGCCACATGGCCGATGATTTCAATGGGAAGCATCAGGGGGGCAAGCCACCACACAGGCCCCAGGAAATGCTTGATATATTTTGCGCCATGGAACTTGATTCCTATGATATGGGTCAGAACAAAGGTGCACAGGGCCATGGAAAGGGTCGTATTGAGGTTGGCCGTGGGCGAGAAGAAACCGGGTATGAGACCCATCAGGTTACACACCAGGATGTAGAGGAAGATGGTGGCCACAAAGGGGAAGAAGAATCTGCCCTCCGGACCGGTGATCTCAACCATAAAATTCTCAAGACCCTGGATAATAACTTCAAAGAAATTTTGTCCTTTTTTGGGAAGGAGACTGACACCCCTGGCAAATAAAAGGGCGCTCACAATAAGGATGAGCATGGCAAACCAGGAGTGGGTCACATGGGAGTAATGGTGGGCAAAATGCTCCAACCCAATGGATGATAAGATTGAATCAATAAAGAAAATCGGATGTTCCATAACCTATATAGCCTCCCCGGATGAAATTTTCCAAGCAGCACGAATTCCAATATGAATGATGCTGATGACCACGATGGAAAGCCCCACCACGAGCCCCACGGGATGGACCCAGCCCTTGGTGATGAGGATATAGAGGATTATCCCCATAATGGCAAGCCTAAAATAGTATTTGGCAATCAGGGCTATTTTGTTGGTCTGCATGACGCCTTGGGGGGAAAAGGCCTTCCGGATGGTACGTTGAAGCAGGTTAAAGTTGCTGATAATGATGAAACCGCCCAAGATGACCCCCAGGGTAAAGGTATGGCTCATAAAAAGAAAACTGGCTCCCCCCAGAATCAGAAGGGTGATCCAGTTCTGAATTCTAAGCGCCTTTGACAACCTTTCCCAATCCACTACAGGTCCTTGGCCTTTTTATATAGGATATAGAGATTTCTGAATGCCGCTGCAATCCCGAAACCCAGGCCGATAAAGGAAAGCCAGGGCCCGGTATCCAGCCACCTGTCCAGGTAATAACCCAGTAAAGCCCCTAAAGCGATCGACAAGGCCATGGCCATGCCGATGGTGCTCAGGTAACCCAGCGTTTTGATCGCTTTTTTGAGGTCTTCATCCATTAATGATCAAGGCCAGAAACCTGAGACCGCTAAAAGGAAAAACCGGAGTGTCTGTATCATAGACCTGGAGGCAAAGTCAACAGATTTTTGTCTAAAGGACACCAAAGGCCCTTTTTGCATGATCCAGGGTTTTTTCAATGATTTCTTCACCATGGGCGGTGGAGATAAAGGTGGCTTCAAATGGGGAAGGGGCCAGGTAAATCCCCTGCTCCATCATGAACCTGTAATAGCTCCTGAAGCGTCTCTGGTCGGTCTCCCTGGCCGAGGTGAAGCCCCGGACAGGCCCGGATGTGAAAAAGAGGGTCCCCATGGACCCCGCACGGTTGACGGTAACTTGGAGCCCATGGTCGCGGGCCGCGGATTCCAGGCCGGAAAAAAGGCTTCGGCCCCTTTCCTCCAGGGCGGGATAGGGATTAGTCCCCTTCAGGACCCGGAGCGTAGCCAAACCTGCGGCCATGGCCAGGGGGTTCCCCGAGAGGGTCCCGGCCTGGTAAATGTCACCTTCGGGGGCCACCCTGGACATGATGTCCCGTCTCCCTCCGTAAGCCCCTACGGGCAGGCCTCCGCCTATGATTTTGCCCAGGCAGGTGAGGTCGGGCATGACGCCGTAGAGCTCTTGGGCCCCGCCGGGTGCAACCCTGAAACCGCTGATGACCTCGTCGAAAATCAGGATGGCCCCGTGCGCCTCGGTGACCTTCCTCAGTTCCTCCAAAAAACCCTTTTCCGGCAGGACGACTCCCATGTTCCCGGGAATGGGCTCAACAATCAGGGCCGCAATCTCCGGGCCGTAACGTTTAAAGGCCTGGGTGACCGCCTCAAGGTCGTTGAAGGGCAGGGAAAGGGTATGCTTGGCCAGGTCCCGGGGCACCCCGGGACTGTCCGGAATACCCAGGGTAGCCACCCCGGACCCTGCCGCAACCAGCATGCTGTCGGCATGTCCATGGTAGCAGCCCTCAAATTTGATAATCTTTTCCCGTCCCGTGTATCCCCTGGCCAGGCGGATCGCGCTCATGGCCGCCTCGGTTCCCGAGTTCACCATGCGCACCATATCAATGGATGGGACCATTTCTACAATGGTCTGTGCCATGTCCACCTCCAATTGGGTGGGAGCTCCGTAACTGGTCCCACGGCGGAGGCCTTTTTCCAGGGCCTCCAGGACATCGGGGTGGCCGTGGCCCAGGATCATGGGGCCCCAGGAGCACACGTAATCGACGTATTCTTTCCCGGTGATATCCCAGAGTCGGCAGCCCTCTGCCCGGTCAATAAAGGGGGGATCCATGTCTACGGCCTTTCCCGCCCTTACCGGGCTGTTAACGCCTCCGGGGATGTAAGTTTTGGCCTTTTCAAACAGGGTCTTTGATTGATCGTCCATGGGGTCATTCCTGATAATGGTGTGAAAGCGGTTCAGAAGTATTCCATACTGGTCTTTTTGAATTCCTTTTCACTGAAGAGCAGCACATAGTCATCAATGCCCACGGACCGGGCCATCCTTTTCGCCAGCTCAAGGCAATCCTGACGGTTGCTTCTATGGATCATGGTGTAGAGATTATACGGCCAGCCCTTTCGGGCCTCGCGCTGATAGCAGTGAGTCACTTCCCGGAATCGGGCCAGCCTCTTTCCGGTCTCTTCGATATGCTCCTCAGGGGCCTTCCAGGCGACCATGGCATTGGAACTAAACCCGGCCTCCTGGTGGCGCAAGGTGGCTCCAAAGCGCCGGATCACGCCCCGCTCTCTAAGGTGCTTTATCCTTTCGATAAATGCTTCTTCGCTCATGCCCGCCTTTTCCGCCATGTCCGCGAAAGGACGGGTGCCCAGGGGCAGGTCTCCCTGAATGAGGCTCACCACCTTCTTGTCTTTTTCATCAATCACGGCACAGGCCTTTCTCGGTTCCACGGGGGATCAGACGGAATTTATTCCTGATTCGACGAATATAAGATGGCATGTGCGTTGTCAAGGCCCATCTGCCTCCTTACACATTTGTAGGGGGATAGAGGCAAGGGGAATTGAGGGGCAAGGATATGAGAGATGGGGGAGGCCGAAAGACTCATTGGGCTTGCAAAAGCAGGGGCAATTGTATAATAAAGAAGGAATAATAGAGCCCTTAGTCCCTCACAGGGGACAGGAAAAAGCAGCGCAGTGAGGCAAGAATACCCTTGATGGGATTTACGAAAATCATTGAGCAGCGGATCAAAGAAGCCCAGGACCAGGGGGCATTCGATGAGCTCCCCGGCCGGGGCCGGCCCCTTGAGATAGAGGACGACAGTCATATCCCTGAAGAACTCAGGCTGGCTTACAAGATCCTTAAGAACGCGGACTGCCTCCCTCCTGAACTTGAACTCAAAAAGGAGATCAGACAAATGGAGGACATGCTGGGAGCCATCCCAGATGAAAAGGAGCGGTACCGTCTGATCAAGAGGATCAACTATAAGATACTCAAATTAAACATGATGGGCAAGAAGTCCCCCTTGCTGGAAGAGACGGAGTTGTACTACAAAAAGTTGGTTGACAAGTTCGCCGAGAAGTGACAAAAGAGGCCTTTTGCTTCGCTTGGGGAAGAATAAACGCGGTTTCTGAAGGGAAGATCGTACCATGGACATGAAGAGGGATTATTATGAGGACATTCAGCTTTTGGACAGCAAGGTCCTCTGGTTTTGGTTTCTCATGCTCATTGCGGCGCTGGTTACGCTCCCCTTCGTCACCCCCAAGTATTATATCTATATGGCCAATTATATGGCCATTAACGTCATTGTCACGGTGGGGCTCAATATCCTGGTGGGTTATACCGGGCAGATCTCTCTGGGCCACGCCGGTTTCTTTGCCATTGGGGCTTATTTCACGGTCCTTTTCATGACCGGGCTTCATCTTCCCTTCCTTCTGGCCCTTGTCCTGGCTGCATTGGTTGCCGCCTTTTTTGGATTCATCCTGGGTTTGCCGGCCCTAAGACTGGAAGGCCCCTACCTGGCCATTGCCACCCTGGGCTTTGGCATGGCCATCACCCAGGTGATCGGGCGATGGCAGTTATTTGGAGGCAGGATGGGCCTGGAAACCCCGTCGCTGATGTTTTTCGGCCTTGACCTGGCTACCGACACCCAACGTTACTTCTTGATCATCCCTATAACCTTTCTCATGACCTTGGGAGCCAGAAATTTGATGAAGACCAGGGTGGGCAGGGCCTTTATCGCCATCCGGGACAGCGATATCGCCGCCGAGACCATGGGAGTCAACCTGACCCTTTACAAGACCCTGGCCTTTGCAGTAAGCGCCTTTTATACCGGAATCGCAGGCGGGCTCTTCGCCTTTGTACTGGGTTTTATCAGCCCAAGCACGTTCAACTTTATTCTCTCCATCTATTTTTTGGCCTTTGTGATTGTGGGGGGACTGGGATCCATTTTCGGCTCCATCATGGGTGGGGTGGTTATGACTTGGCTCATGCTGGAACTTGATAAGGTCCAGGAACTCCCCTATATAGGAGAGCTGTTGATAAGCTTCTCCGAAAATTGGATGAGCGTAAGCGGGCTTCCCAACGTGGCCAGCATCATCTTCGGGCTGATTATTATACTCCTTGTGGTCTTTGAGCCCTTGGGGCTTTACGGCTTTTGGATCAGGACCAAGATCTACTGGAAGACATGGCCCTTCTAGGGAGCAAGGGGCCTGCCCGGTCCCATAAGATGCCCTGCCCTGTGGGCGCGGGAAAGAATTTATGAAATAAGAGGTCAGGTGATGTTCCTACAATTAATCATAAGCGGTCTCTCCTTTGGAAGCCTCTACGCCCTGATCGCCCTGGCCATGGTCATTATCTATAAGACCTCGGAGGTCCCCAACTTTGGGCAAGGCGAGATGGCCATGATTTCAACTTTTGTGGCCTATTCTCTCCTGGTGTCTTACAACCATTCCTATGCCCTTTCTTTTGTGGGCGCCTTTTTATTTGCCGCCGCCCTGGGGGCATTTTTGGAATTTGCCTTCTTGCGAAGGGCCAAAGACCCGAACATCTTGAGTCTCATCCTTATTACCTTGGGATTTGAGATGGTCCTTTACGGCGTGGCCAGCTGGAAATGGGGGGCGGACCAACGCAACCTTCCTTTCCCTGTTTCCGATTTTGATATCATCAACCTGGGGCCCGCGGTGATCAGCTACTTGAATATCGCCACCCTGCTCATTACCCTGATGCTGATGCTTCTCCTTTTTCTCTTTTTCCGGTACACCAAGGTGGGGATCGCCATGAAGGCCACCCAGCAGAATGCCATGGCGGCCAGGATCAATGGGATCCGTACCAACAGGATTCTCTCAATGACCTGGGCCATGAGTTCTATAATCGGTGCCGTGGCCGGGATGCTCCTGGCCCCCATTGCCACGCTGGATCCGAATCTTATGCTTGATCCCCTGTTAAAGGGTTTTGCCTCCGCCGTGCTGGGCGGAATGACGACCCTGGTCGGGGCGGCCTTGGGGGGGTATATCTTGGGGATTATTGAAAACCTCTTCGGAGGTTATGTTTCCCTTGAATTTAAGTCCATTGTCGCCTTTGGCATTATTGTATTGGTCCTCTGCTTTAAGCCGAGCGGGCTTTTTGCCAGACACTATGTACGAAAGGTCTAAGAGATAAAGGGCTCCTCCTGAAGGGAGTTTGGAGGTTATGGACGGCGGAAACACCACAAAAGATGCCTTTTTTTCAGTAAAAAGCTTGACCATGAGCTTCGGCGGCCTGATGGCCGTGGACAATGTCAATTTTGAAGTGAAACAGGGGACCATCTTTTCTATTATCGGCCCTAACGGGGCTGGAAAGACGACCATTTTCAACTGTATCAGCGGACTCTATGTGCCGGATTCGGGTCAAATTCTTTATCAGGGAGAGAATGTGACCGGGCTTAAGCCGCACCGTATCGCGAAAAAGGGGATTGCCCGGACATTTCAAAACATTGAGCTCTTTTCCAGGATGACCACCATGGAAAATCTCATGCTGGGCCGCCATATTCATATGAAGACAGGGCCCTGGAGCGGTGCCACTTTCCATAGAAGAGGTTCCAAGGCCGCTCGGGAGGAGATCCAGCATCGGGAACGGGTGGAGCAGATTATTGACCTCCTGGACCTGCAGTCGGCGAGAGATCAGTTCGTCGGCGCCCTCCCGTATGGGACCCAGAAACTGGTGGAACTTGGAAGGGCCCTGGCCTTGGAGCCCAAGCTGCTTCTCCTTGACGAACCCTCCGCGGGGATGAATTCGGAAGAGAAACAAGACCTGATCTTTTGGGTTAAGGATATTCAGGATGAACTCGGGGTGACCATCCTTTTGATCGAACATGACATGAAGATGGTCATGGATATCTCAGACCGTGTTTTGGCTATTAACTTCGGCAAGCCTATCACAGAGGGGGTGCCTGAGGAGGTACAGAGGCATCCCGAGGTCTTGAAGGCCTACTTGGGAGAGGATGAATCCATTGGCCACGCTGCTTGAACTGAAGAATATTGAGACCTTTTACCGTTTGATCTACGCCTTGCGAGGGGTGTCTCTCACCGTGGAGAAGGGCACCATTACGGCCATCTTGGGCAACAACGGGGCCGGAAAATCCACCATTCTTAAGACCGTTATGGGACTCCTGGATGATCAACCCGACAAAGGGACCATTGAGTTTTTGGGAAAACGAATTGACGGAAAGGATCCGGAGGTGATGGTGAGGATGGGCCTGTCCTATGTACCTGAGGGACGGGAGGTCTTTGAGGAACTGAGCGTCAGAGAAAACCTCCTCATGGGCGCTTATATCAGGAGGGATCGTCAGGGGGTTAAGAAAGATTTCGAACAGATCTACAGCTACTTCCCTGTGCTCAAGGAAAGGGAGGACCAGTGGGCCGGGACGCTTTCCGGTGGGGAACAACAGATGCTGGCCATAGGCCGGGCCCTCATGAACCGGCCCAAGCTTCTCTTCCTCGATGAGCCCTCTCTGGGGCTTTCTCCTCTTCTGGTGAAGGATATTTTTGGTATCATCAAACAAATCAATAGCGAGGGGGTCACCATCCTGCTGGTGGAACAGAATGCGCGCATGGCCCTTTCCATCTCCGATCTGGGTTTGATCCTTGAAAACGGCCGGTTCGTCATGAAGGGAAAGTCCAAGGACCTGATGGAGGACAAGGACGTCCGGGAATTCTACATGGGAATGAAATCCGAGGAGTCGGCCAAGGGGTATCAACGGTGGAAGAGAAAGAAGCGGTGGAGATAGAATGACCGAGGAAGTCGTCCCCAAGGTATTCCGCCAAACGGTCCAGAAATTCGGCGACCGGGTGGCCCTGCGAAAAAAGGAATTTGGGCTCTGGCAGGATATTTCCTGGAATGGCTATTACAGTCTGGCCAAATACGTGGGTTCCGCCCTTATTTCCATGGGTTTGGAAAAGGGGGACTGCGCCTCTATTATTGGGGACAATTGCCCGGAGTGGGTGATTATTGACATGGGGATCCAGTGTGCCGGCGGTGTGGCCGTAGGGATCTATTCTACAAACGCCTGGCCTCAGGTGGAGTATGTGGTCGAGAATTCGGACTCCAAGTTCCTGTTTGTGGAAAACGAGGAGCAGCTCGACAAGTGGCTTAACTTCAGGGACAAGGTGCCCAGGCTAAAAAAGGTCATTGTCTGGGACCTGGAAGGCCTGCGCCATTTTGAAGACCCCATGGTCATGACCTACGATGATATCCTGGAAAAGGGTCGTGAGGTGATGGAGCAGGACCCTGGCCTGATTGAAAAGCGCATGGATCAGATGACTCCGGAGGATATCTCCGTACTTATTTACACCTCCGGCACCACAGGCCCGCCCAAGGGGGCCATGCTGAGCCACGGAAACGTGACTTGGATGGCCCGGGCCGTGACCATGGATAATGCCGTGTACGACACGGATGAAGTCATGTCTTTTTTGCCCCTCTGCCATATCTTTGAGCGACTCTTCTCCGTCTTTGTGCATATCACCCACGGTTACACAGTCAACTTCATAGAAAACCTGGATACGGTCACCGACAATATGAGGGAGATCTCACCCACGGTAGGGTATGCGGTTCCGCGGATCTGGGAGAAGTATCTTTCCGCCGTATACATCAAAATGTCGGATGCCACCTGGTTCAAACGGCTGGTATTCGGGCTGGCCTATAAGATCGGGAAGAAACGGGCATCCCTGAAGATGGACTTCAAACCCGTCCCCTTTTATCTGGAAGTGCTTTATCAGCTCGCCCATGCGGCGGTGTTTCGAAAACTCAAGGAAAGGTTGGGGTTTGACCGCATGAGGGTGGCTTACTCGGGTGCGGCCCCTATTGCACCGGACGTGCTCCATTTTTTCCAATCCATAGGGGTGAATCTTATTGAAGGTTACGGCCAGACAGAGGATACAGGCGTCACCTGCGTCAGTAGGATCGGACGAGTGAAATTCGGGACGGTCGGGCCCCCTCTCAGGGATACGGAGGTGAAGATAGCGGAGGACGGAGAGATCCTGGTGAAATCACCCGGCGTATTCAAAGGCTACTACAAGAATCCCGAGTCTACTCAAGAGACCTTGAAGGAGGGGTGGCTGTATTCGGGCGACGTGGGAGAGCTGGATGAGGACGGCTACCTGCGGATCACTGACCGCAAAAAGGATATCATCGTAACAGCGGGGGGCAAGAACATCACGCCCCAATATATCGAAAACAAGCTCAAGGCCAGCCCTTACATAAATGATGCCGTGGTTATCGGGGACAAGAGAAAGTTTGTCTCCTCTCTCATCATGATTGACGAAGACAATGTGGTCAAATACGCCCAGGACAATAAGGTGCAATTCTCCACTTACAAGGACCTGACTCAAAGCCCGGAGATCATTAATTTGATTCAACAGGAGGTCAATAAGGTGAATGACACCCTTTCCAGGGTGGAACAGGTCAAGAAATTTACCATTATCCCCAAGAAGCTATATGAGGAGGATGGGGAAGTCACCCCCACCATGAAGGTGAAACGCAAGAGCGTGAATGAGGCCTTTGGTGACTTGATCGAGGCTATGTACGGGCGTTCATAGTCCGGCGGCCGGGCTGCGGGACGCCTGATCTGGTCCGGCGGGTGAAAGCGGCGGGATAGGCCGGGCAGAGAATCCAATCCATGAAAAGGAGGAGAAAAATGAAAAAGGGTTATTTGGTCTTTATGCTCGCAGGCGTTCTGGTCCTGTCTTTGGCGTTCATGGGTCCTGCCCAGGCCCAGAGAGGCGTGACCGATACAGAGATTCGCATCGGCCAGTGGGGCCCCCAGACCGGTCCTGCCGCCCTTTGGGGAGCGGTGGCCAGAGGAACGGGATGTTATTTCGAGATGTTGAACGCCGAAGGGGGTATCCACGGCCGTAAGATTACTTATTTCTTAAGAGACGATGGCTACATGCCGCCGAGGACCAAGGCCATAGCCAAGGAATTGGTGGAGGACAAAGAGGTGTTCGGTTTTGCCTCAGGTGTGGGAACCGCCCCTGGAATGGCCGTTAAAAAGTATTTGCACAAAAACAAGGTGGCCTGGGTGGGCCCTGCCACAGGATCCAGCCACTGGGCCTTTCCCCCCACCGATTACCTTTTTGCCGTGTACCCTCTCTATATTGATGAAGCCGGGATCCTGGTCAACTATGCCGTCAAGCAGATGGGCAAAAAGCGGATCGCCTTTTTCTATCAAAACGACGATTATGGGAAGGAAGGACTTGCCGGGGCCGAGTACGCCCTGGAAAAACTGGGAATGAAACTGGTGGCCTCCGTTTCAGTGGAACCCCTGGACACGGACCTTAGCTCCCACTGCATGAAATTGAAAAAGGCCAAGCCGGACTGTGTGATCATGTGGGTACTCCCCAAGCACGGGGCCATCATTCTCCAGACGGCCGCCAAAATGGGTTTTAAGCCCCAGTGGATGACCACCAGTACCCTGAGTGATACACCCATCATGTATAAGATCAGCAAGGGACTGTTTAAGGATGTGATCTTTACCTCCTTTGGCGAGGCTCCTGACTCCCAGTCCGCCCTCATGAAGAAATACAGAGAGGCCCATAAGAAATTTGCCCCCAAAGACCGTTGGGGCATATTCTTCTACGCCGGGTTCATCTTTGCAGAGCCCATGGTGGAGGGCCTCAAGAGGGCGGGCCGGGATCTCACCATAGAGAATTTCGTAAAGGCCATGGAGAGTATCAAGGGCTACAAGGGTATAGGTCCGGAAATCAATTACGGCCCCGGTCAAAGGCAGGGCACGCGCTCGGTCTTTTTGGCCAAATGCGGCGACAAGGGCAAGTTCATAACCATCTCGGAATGGATGACCTCGACGGTTGATCTTAAAGACGTCTTGAAAAGATTGGGCAGGTAGGTAACGCAGATTCAAGCCGTCTAGGTCCGGGGGGCTGGAGTATAAAGCTCCGGCCCCCTGCCCGTGTTGCTATCCGGGTATTACGGCCCGGCTTTGGGCCGGACGGCTATTCATTATTTCTAAGGGGGTATATACGATGAAAGTCCTGAGAAAAGAATTGTCTAAAATGACCTGCCTGAAGGCGGTTTTGATTTTCCTCTCCCTCGGCCTGGTCTTTGCCGGCTGTGCAGGGGCACCGAAGCCCTTTGATCCTGATGTCAAGGGTGCCCAGATGATTGTGGAGCCTGATCACATCAGCCTTGGAGTCGCCACCCTGACCAAGACCCCCTTGGTCTTCAAGGGCAAAGGCTTTGAACCCGAGGACTCTGTTTTCATCACCTTGCTCAATGTCCCCAAGGGGAATAAGACGGTTCATGTGCCCATAGCGGATGCCGAGGTGGATAAAAAGGGCTGTTTCACCGCCAAGGTGAGCACCCTGGTCAAGGTGACCCAGTTCCTGAACGCCAAGCTGGGCTCAAACAAAAAGATGGAAAATATTATCATCGTCACCCAGCCGCCCATCCCTCCAGGGACCTATACGGCCAGGGCCGTGAGCATGATGTCGGACAAATTCGCCGTGTGCAAACTGTTGGTCCAGTCTCCGTCGCCTTTGGAGAAATTCAAAGACGACCTGGGGGAGGCCATGGGAAAGATCGTCATAAAGAGGTAGAGGCCGTGAATGGAAGGGCTCCTCAATTCTTGAGGGGCCCTCTGAATTTGATCTTGGCTCTTAGATGGCCTCCGAAAGGAGTACGGCCTCAGCCACCTGCCTTATGGATTTTCGGGAATCCATGCTCCGCTTCTGCAGCCACCGGTGGGCCTCGTCACCCCTCATATCACGTCTACGCATGAGGACCTCCTTGGCCCTTTCCACGAGCTTCCTGGTTTCCAGCTCTTCCTGAATGACCTGGGTCTTGACCATTAACTCGGTGTTGAGTATGGCCACAGCGGCCTGGTTTGCCACGGCCGTAACCAAGTTGACTTCGGTCTCAGAGAAGTCATGGGGCTCGGCCGTAAAGCAGTTGAGGACCCCGATGACTTTCCCGTCTCCCACCTGAAGGGGGACCCCGAGCATGGAAACAAGGCCCAGCTTTTTGGCCATTTCCTTTTCTTTAAAGCGGGGCTCCTTGAGCACATCCTTGATGACCAGGGGCTGGTTATGGGTGGCCACAAAACCGACAACGCCCTCCTCCATGGTCAGGGAGCGGTCTTTGACATAGTCGGGATCAATGGCCTGGGTGGCCTTGAGGCGAATGGTGACGGGCTGTTCATTTTCCTCGATGAGCCACAGAGAACAGATTTCCACCCCTGTGACCCTGGCCGTGACCATGACGATGAGCTTGAGGATGTCCTCCAGGTAGAGCTCGGAAGTAATGGCCCTGCTGATGTCCATGAGGCCTTTAATATACCTGTCGTATGTCTTGGCCGTTATCTTTTGCATGCCGCGCTTCTCCGGGGCGGTTGAGGCCCTCATCAAAATAATACTTTAGTCTATAATAGAAAAACGGGGTTTTCAATACCCCGGTCTGGATCAAGACGTTGACGGGCCCGGGCGAACTTGATCTTGCTTTAAGGAACTCATGATGTCCGGAAATCCAGGCCTTTAAAAAGCCTGCGGGGCAGGTTGTCGAACCCCCCGTTGGACATAAAGAGGACCACGTCTCCGGGCCGGACCTGTGCCATGACCCCTCCCAGGAGTTGATCCGTGTCAGGATAGTACAGGGCCTTAATTCCCCTTTCTCCAAGCCCACGGACCAGACCTTGGGAAGAGAACCTTTCCGCGGGAGGGATTTTCTCCATCAACGGCGGTTCGGGAATGATGGCCAAGTCTGCATGATCAAAAGAAGCGGCGTAAGCGGACTGAAACACCCCCCTTCTGCTTGAATTGGACCGGGGCTCAAATACGGCCACAAGCCGGCGCTCCCCGTATTTTTCCTTGACGGCCCTTAGGGTTTCCCGGACGGCGGTGGGGTGGTGGGCAAAGTCATCCAAGATCAGTATCCCGTTGCTCTCTCCTACGATCTCCTGCCGCCGTTTCACGCCCTGAAACCTGCCGAGGGCCTCCGCCACCTTTGAATCGGGGATGCCCAGAAAATCGGCCAGAGCCAGGGAGGCCAGAAGATTGGATATGTTATGGCGGCCGTAAAGGCGGGTGGTGAGGGTTAGGTGTTCCTTGCCTTCCTTATAGACCTTGAGGCGGGTAAGACCTGCTTCCGCAGAGATATTGGCGGCCCTCCAATGGGCCTCCGGGGAGAGGCCATAGGTAACCACCCGGGATTTGGCGGCGGTGATCTCACCCAAAACCTTTTCATCATCCCCATTCCCAATAATAAGGCCGTCGCGGGGGGTGATATCAACCAGCCTTCTGAATGACCCAATCACGTGATCTAAATCACGGTAAATATCGGCGTGATCAAATTCTATACTGGTGATAATGGTGATCCATGGGTTGTAATGGAGAAACTTGGGCCGTTTATCAAAAAAGGCAGTGTCATACTCATCCCCTTCTATGATAAAGAAAGGACTTTGACCCCGCTTGAAGCCGCATTGAAAATCCAGGGGAAGCCCCCCGATCATAAAACCCGGATCTTGACCTCCCTTTTCCAAAATCCATGCGGCCAAGGAGGCGGTGGTCGTCTTTCCATGGGTTCCACTCACTACGATGGACCGTTTATCCCTAAGGGCGAAGTGTCTGAGGGCCTGGGGAAAGGAAAGATAGGGCAGGGCGAGGCGGGCCAATTCGAGGGCTTCCGGGTTGTCCCTTGTGATCACATTGCCTACAATGACCAGGTCAGGCCTGGGAAAGAGGTTGCCCGGTTCGTATCCTTCCATGACCGGTATGGACAAGGCCTGGAGGAACTCACTCATGGGCGGGTACATCTTCTGGTCTGAACCGGTTATCTGGTAACCCTTATCCTTGAGGAGGCCGGCCAGAGAGGCCATCCCTGTGCCGCAGATCCCCATGAGATGGATGTGGTGACATTTT
>Ga0180432_10003040_pt1 | contig 24401 bp, 26 predicted proteins | sample SS_ome_10_FD_132414 | JGI IMG/M metagenome (GOLD analysis project Ga0180432, IMG submission 132414) | Hypersaline lake sediment archaeal communities from the Salton Sea, California, USA - SS_1_MS_2 metaG | ecosystem: Environmental > Aquatic > Non-marine Saline and Alkaline > Hypersaline >... | reverse complement strand
TAGGAATATATTTTTTCATCATCTCTAAAGTTTGCGAATCATAAGGATGATGGCTGTTCCAATAAACTATCTTATTGTGTTTGGATATATCTATCAGTTTTTGTTCAAAGTTCTCTATTTGATCTGGAGGAAAATCTAATACAAAAAACAAGTTTCCTTTAGAATCTGCCATTTCTTGGAATTTCTCCTCTATATTTTGATAATTTAGAAATCCACCTATTCTGCATGCAGAATTTCTTAAGCGTGCATAGCGAAGGACAATTGCCGCTGCAGAGATGCCGTCTAATTGTTCAGAGCAGTAGATGACGTACATATTATATTTTAGATATTAAGAATATATTAATTTTTTGGCATAGGTTTATATAGCCAAATTTTTGCTTAAATACACGCGAAATCCTGATTTTTTTGCTAAAGCCTCTACATTACCGAAAACTTCTTTCATCTTTTTTTCCAGCTGCTCTCCCCCTTTCTGATGCCGTGCAACAAGCTGCAATGTTCCATTTTCATTCAAATGCTTCTTTGCGTCTTCTATTATTTGAAAACAAAGTTTTCTTCCTGCTGCCATCGGAGGATTGACTAAGATTGCATCAAATTTCTCGTCTTTAAACGGCTCATATAAATTTCCAGATTTTACAGTTGCCTCTATTTTATTTAATTTTATATTCTTTTTTGCAAGGTGGATTGCTCTTTTATTTACATCAGTCATGTAAACTTCTGTTCCTGGAAATGTTTTTTTGATTGCTATGCCGACAGGACCATACCCTGCGCAAATATCGAGAATTTTATCAGCCTCATTTATTATCGACTTATTTATCAGCAGCATTGTAGCAGGATCTACGCGGTTAGGAGAAAACACCCCAGAACCCGTGTAAAATTTGAATGTTTTATCTCTTAATACTGCAGTGATTGTTCTTAGATTTAGTTCGCTTGTTGGTTTTTCAGAATAATAGTGCTGTTGTGTCATGGCTCTTTAGATTATCTTATACCAGAGATAAAGCAATTTATCTACTGATTTCAGCAGTTCAAAATCCTTGCCCTGCAATGTTACACAATTGTCTTGCATGATTATTTGTGTTGGTTCGCCTGCCACTAGGTGTATTACTGCTTTATCTTTATCATCGCAAGTCACAATGGATACATTTTCACAAGTTTCGTTTTCATATCGTGTGCATGCAGGAATTATCTGTTTATTGAACGCTTTGACTATGCTCTGGCTTAATTCTGCAGACGCTAATGCAAGATACTTAAATGAATCATCCTCTGAATATGGATCAAAAGTTATGTATACTTTGCTTTGTTGAAATTCTTCGCTTATATCACCCACTACAGAAACGTTTTCAACTTCATATGGATTAAATCGTAATGCAAGAGACACTAATCTGTTTTCATGCTGCCATTGCGCATACCAGGTTCCTGCTATTTTAGTAAATTCAAAACTATTGAATGTAACTGTTTCATATGGTTCTGGTTCAGGATAGACATATTTTACCCCAAAGAATACTGCAAAAAATAATATTATGAATCCAACAACCACTACAACCGCAACAAGTCTTATTTTTTTCTGGTCTTTTTTTTCTTTCTCTATTTCTTCAGAAGTTTTTTCTACCTTTACTTCTTTTTCTGCTTCCATTAGTTCATCACTCCAAGCAGTAAGTAAAGTACTTTTGCATGATAAGCATTCAATTCTGTTTCGCTTGCCACAGTCAATATTACACAGTTATCAGAGACTTCAACTTTTGTTTCATTGCTCTGCTCTATTTGATAGACCGGCATTGCTGCCGTAGCATTTGCACAAGTTATCTGCGGAAGCGCATACCCTGTTGCATTTGTAAATCCTTTTGTCAGGAATCTATCCCCTACTTTTATGAATTTTTGCTCCATATCCAGCTGTTGTTCTGCTATTGACGAAGCAAAATCGGAATTTGGATCATATGTAACAAATAGAACTTTTGTTCCAGACAGCAGTAATTTAGCATCATCAGACATATTTATTTGTTCCAAGTCTTCAGGATAATAATTAAAAGCTAGTTCTTGATTATTTATTTTTGTAACTAACCCATTTTGTGTTCTTGAGAATTTAAATCCGTTATAATCTGCCAGTTTATCTCGCTGATTAGTTTGATAAGACATCATAAATCCAAATGCGCTTAAGACCATTATTGCTACTATAAACAAGGACATCAGAACTTTTTTGTTAATTAATTTTTTTCTTGCCATGGAGTTTGTGATTTATTTGTCATTTATATTATTTTCCATTGATTTAAGGTATTGGCTTAATTTCTCTTTTAATTGTTCTTTAAGTTTATCATCAAGCTCTAGCTTATCTACTTCTGCGCCCCAATCTATATCTGGAAGCACTGTCAAAGTCCCCTTAAACACTCTCCCTGCCTGTTCAGCGCCTGCTTCAACAACCCTTGCTTGTTCTGTCCCAAAAAGTTTAGTTGCAGGAAATTTAGTTATTGCATTAGCGCCTGTTTTGAACAATAATTCTGCTTCTTTATACCTTCTTGCAGTTGTTCCTGCGATTATATCTAATTTAGGGAATCTGATTCTTGTTTTTGCTATCCACTCTGCATAATATTCGCTTGTTGGCCCCTCTTTATTCTCAAATATTGTTCCTTTTACAGGTTTTAAGGCATAAAATGTTATTCTGTCCAATTGATGTTCTTCTATAAATTTATGAAGCATTTCTATATTTTTTTCTCCCAAACCTATTATTATCGCTATACTGGTTTTAAATCCCATTTCTTTCGCAATTTTTAGCATATCAGAATAAGGTTGTATTGGTTTATCAGGACAGAGTTCGTCATGCAGTTTTTCCTCGACAGTTTCTATAGAAGCACAGATTCCTTCTACATACGGTTTTAATCTTTCTAACTGTTCTGCATTAAACGCTCCCAGATTCACCCACACTTTCCTGCCAATTATTTTATTGACATTTCGTATTATCTCCAGTAATTCCTCAAAAGGATAAATCCCATATCCTCCTGTCAAGAACTCTATATTCCACCCAAGATTTTTTGCAAGCACTGCTTCTACAAGTATTGAAGCCATACTTCTTTTTGCAGTTTTGGCATGCTTTACCTTATGGTGTATTGTCGATCTAAAGCAGAACTTGCAAGTTCCCCTCTCACAATACCAGCTAAGAAATATACATCTGCCGTAATAAACTTCTTTCCCCCAATTCTCTAGGAATACTTTGTTTGCTTGCTCTATTGTGTTCATTTTCAAAGCCTCCGAAGGGATTTGAACCCTTGACCTATTGCTTGCCCACGTTATGTTACGAGGCAATCGCTCTACCGAACTGAGCTACAGAGGCGAAATTCATTAAATATGTTTCAGAATCTCTTCTTTAGTCCTTAATTTTTTTTGGCACTCAAAACAGATTGTATGCTTCTTGCCCTTTTCATCTTTTAGAGTGGTGCCTATTATTTTTTTCAGGAATGTTTCCCCGATTTTATTTTTACATATCTCGCATTTCATAGACTAAAAAAGAAAGAAATAGTATTTAAAGCTTCTTACTTAATCAAATTTCTTGAATACAGTTACCATAACTATTCCTGCAATTGCAATTACTGAAACAACAGTCACAAGATTTCCAGATAGCCCTGCAACAAGAGAATTTACTGCTCCACCTGTTGGTGAACTGGAATTAGTCATCATCCACACCAATCCAACAAGAAGGATTGCTGCAAATGCAAAATGTAATTTTTTCATGATATGCACCTCTACTCTGTTTTTGTTTATCAGGTATTTAAATCTTTCGTAGGTCAATAACATTTATAAACCGCCTTTGTTTCAAGAGTGTTTATGCCAAGAATAGCTGTTGTTCAGAAAGCCAAGTGCAACCCGAACGGATGCGGCGGGTATCTTTGTATGCGTCTTTGTCCAATTAACAGAAAAGGCGAAGAATGTATTGCTAAAGATGAAAATGGTAAAGTCAAGATAGATGAAAAACTCTGCACAGGATGCGGTATTTGCCCAAACAGATGCCCTTTTGAGGCCTTATCAGTCGTCAATCTTCCTGAAGAGCTTGCAAAACAGCCGATTCATCAGTATGGCGCTAATGGTTTTCATTTGTATAATCTGCCTATCCCTATTTTCGGTAAAGTAGTGGGTATTCTCGGTAAAAACGGCATTGGTAAGTCCACTGCCATTCAAATTCTTGCAGGATTGCTAAAACCTAATCTAGGAAAAGAAGAAAATGCAAGTTATGACGAATTAATTGATTTTTTCAAAGGTTCTGAAGCACAGATTTTTTTTGAGAAAATAAAAAAAGGAGAGATTACTGTGAGTTTTAAGCCTCAACAGGTTGATTTGATTCCTAAGAAATTCAAAGGCAATGTTCAAGAATTATTGAAAAAATCTGACGAAACTGCACGTTTTGATGAGATTGTTGATGCTCTGGATTTACGCACAGTTCTTGACAGGGATGTTGCCACTATTTCTGGTGGAGAACTGCAGCGCGTTGCTATTGCTGCAACTGTATTGAAAAAAGCAAATCTCTATGTTTTTGACGAGCCAACTTCTTATTTAGACATCAAGCAAAGAATAAAAATCTCTAAGTTCATCCAAAGTCTTGCTAATGAAGATACTGCAGTTTTAGTTGTTGAACACGATTTAATCATCCTAGATTACATGACTGATTTGATTCACATAATGTTTGGTGAACCAGGAGTATATGGTATTGTTTCTCTGCCTAAAGTAACTCGTGCAGGAATTAATGTTTATTTAGAGGGTTATCTAAGAGATCAAAATATTCGTTTTCGCGATCACGCTTTGACATTTGAATCACGCCCACCTCTAGCAGAACAGACTGGAATAGAGTTGACATCTTGGACAGATTTAAAGAAAAAATTAGGCAATTTTAATTTGAATGCCAAACAAGGCAAATTAAACAAGAAAACTGCTGCAGGTATTCTCGGAGAAAACGGTATTGGTAAGACTACTTTTGTAAAGATTTTGGCAGGCGTTATAGAGCCAGATTCTGGCGAGATTAAAGATCAAGTTACAGTTAGCTATAAGCCACAGTATCTTGAAACTGCTTCAGATACATTAGTTGCAACATTACTCAAAGATGCTGTTGAAAAATATGAAACTCAGATAATTCGCCCCCTGAACATCAAGCCTTTGCTGCTTAAACCCCTAAATCAATTATCTGGCGGAGAATTGCAAAAAGTTTCTATCGCGCACTGTCTGGCGCAAAAAGCAAATCTCTATCTTCTAGACGAGCCTTCTGCATATCTGGATGTCGAGCAAAGGTTGATTGTTTCAAAGGTAATAAGAGATATTACAGAGCATAGAGGCTGTTCTATTTTAGTTGTTGATCACGATTTAGTGTTTATTGACTACCTATCTGACGAATTAATTGTTTTTGAGGGCATTCCTGCTAAAGAAGGCGAAGCAAAAGGTCCTTTTACAATGGAAGAAGGAATGTATCTTTTCTTAAAAGACTTGAACATCACTCTAAGGCGGGATAAAGAAAGCAAGCGTCCAAGAATAAATAAACTTGGTTCTAGAATGGATCGTGAGCAAAAAGAATCTGGCAAAGTGTATTACACTTAATTTTACGCCGCAAATTTTCTTATTCACTTAAGTGTTTTCAGATATTGCTTTATCTTAAGTTTTGAAAAGTCTGCTGCTCTTGAATCAGATCCTGGTGCTGCAAGTTCTTTCACTAGTTTGCCTGATTTTTTATTTTGCCACCATTTCCTGCCGTACTTTTGCTCTAATGGAACTCTCATCAGGTTTTCTTGCTGCACACTTGCAAGCATATAGCTAGGAACATACATCAAGGATTCTGGCAGAATGTGATGCAGTTTCCAGTAAGCTCCAGGAATATTCATGCCCATGCTTTTCTTCAGCTCTTTTGCATATGCTTTATCACAATCTTTGAACGCAAGCTTATCTTTCCAATATTTTATCCTGAATAATGAATTTCCAGTATAGAACGCAATTGAGAATATATTTGAGAACTTGTGTCTTCTTATCAATTCATCAGAATAATCTGCATTAAGTTTTAGTTTTTTAGTCAGGTATTCTTTGTCCATCATAAAATGATCAAAGAAGATAGAGAATGTTTCTGCAAGTCCATTGGAAATCAGATTCTTTTTCCAGTATGGTTTTTTAGGGTCAATCAAATTAAAGTGTATTGCATGTCCAAATTCGTGATAGATGGATTTCGCATCTTCGACTGGATTTTCTTTTTTGAATGACACCCAGACATCTTTTGGAATTTGTATTGCCATACAGAAAGGAGATGCATATTTGTTTGGCCTATCTTTAGAATCTACCTGTATTCTATTGGGATTAAGTCCCATTTCTCGCATAGTTTTCTTTACACTCTGTATCGGATCTATTTTACTGAATCCGCAGGTCATATCATTAAATAAGGCATTTCTTACAAAGTAAAAATCATCGTAATATTCTGGATTTTTATCAAACAGTTTATTCGAATAATATTTGAATTGTTTTTTGAATTGTTTCTTCACGCCCTCTCTTAATTGCTTCATAGCATTCTCTAATTGCTTAAGCGTCATTTTATGTTCCTGAAGATAATCCTCCAATGGATCCATGCCGTATTTATTGTACACTTTTGTAGCAACATCAAATTTTTGTTTAATTAATGGAGCTATTTTTGGTGTTTTCTTGATAAAATCATCAAAAACTTCTTTTCTTGCATTATCAGAAGCATGCACGACAAATTGTCTCCAAGTATTCCAATTTACTGGCTTGCCTGCAAATTTGTATTTGTTTGTAGAAATCTGTTTTCCTCTTTGTTCATGGAACTTTAATTCTAGATGATATGTTTTTGAGCCGGCTATTCCGCCCACACAAGCCTCTCTTAGTATTTCTGGTTCTTTGAAATCTTTTAAAAATTTAAGTGCGTGTTTCTCGCTCTCTTTTTCCAGTTTTTTGATTTTAGCTTTGCTGTATTTTAATCCTACGTTGAATTTAAGATATTCTTTTCTCAAGCCTATGCTTGATTTCTCGTCTTCGTTGCACCACTTTTTTAGTTCTGGTTTCATTTTATTTTTCTCACAAATGTCAAAAACGCAGTGTGTCCAATTTCTGCAGATTGGGGCCTCACTCTTTTGCCATCTATAATCCATCCTCTTTTTATTATTTCAATTGTGCTGTCAAATAAAAATGATTCGTTTTTTGTTATCGCTTCTACAAACTGGCTTGCTTGTGTTGTTGTTGGAGTGTATGCAACAAGCCATCCCCCGATTTTCAAGGCTTTGTTTACTGCCTTTATTGCTTCCCAAGGTTCTGGAAGGTCTAATGTTATCAAATCAACATTTTTTTCAGTAATTCCCTTTGTTACGTCTTTATGTTTTATTGTAATATTGGTTAATCCCAACATTTTGATATTTTCTTTAGCAACATCAACATGGTCATCTCTTTTTTCATACGTGATTACTTTTTTGCAGATATTTGCCAGTGCACTAGCCAATGCTCCTGCCCCTGTGCCTGCATCAACTACTATGTCTTTTTTCCCTAGGCCTGTTTGCGCAATTATCATTCCAAAATCCTTAGGTATCACTGTTTGCGGCGCTCTTCTTAGTTTTCTGAAATCGTCTGCAAATTGCGAAGTAAATATCACAAACTCTTTGTCTCTATCTGTCTTCAATACACTACCATCTTTCTTCTTCAAATCTTTCTTAAGAATTATGCCGTATTTTGTGTGAAAATCTTTGCTCACATCAGTTACATAGTATCTCAAAGCTTTTCTTGTAGTCACTTCTCTCTTCAGCTCGGGTATGTACTCTTTTTTTCCTTTTGAAATCAGAATTTTTGCCATACGTCAAAACTCATTTTTGATGTTCAAAAATCCATAAGATTTTTGTTATGAATAAAAAGCGGAGGGAGGGACTCGAACCCTCGATCATCGGGTTGCAGCCGATTGCCTTAGCCACTTGGCCACCTCCGCGAGTGGGCATATACGCACGAGTGGAGACCAGCAGAATTAACTTATTTAATTCTGCGCTGCCTCCGCGCAAACCTCATACTAGAGAATACATACGTCGTTTAAAAATGTTATTGTTTCTATTGAGAAAACTTTATAAACCGAATACAGTATGTTATGTTCACGGGCCCGTAGCCTAGTCTGGATACTGTTTTTAAGCAGTAGGGCAAATAAGGCGACAGCCTTCTAAGCTGTAGATCAGGGGTTCGAATACTTGGCAGCGAAGTCGACAAGGATTTCGACGCCAGTCGAATTTCCCCTCGGGCCCGTATTTTTCATAATCTTTTTAAAACTCTGTTAAGTTCTACTTTTTATGAAAATCTATGTAGGGCACGCAAAAAAGTTTGACTTTAAGAAAGAATTATACGAACCATTAAGAAAAAGCCCTTTGAATAATGAACACGAAATTGTTCTGCCTCATGAAAAAGACCTAATTTCTAAGCTAGAAAAAAAATTAGAAAAATTTGCAGAATAATCAAAAAGCTTTTATATTTTGCACATCGAATCAATAATCACAATGATAAAAGAATACAGAAAAAAGATAGACGAGATTGACTCTCAAATCATTTCTTTATTAGAAAAAAGAGAAAATTTAGTGAAAAAAGTAAGATTAATCAAATTACAACAAGCTATTCCTCTAAAAGACTCACAAAGAGAAGAACAAGTTCTGAAAAATGCAGGCAAATTCAAGAAAGTGTTTATAGAAATTCTTAAATGATTTTGATTTAAGGCAGCCACTTCTTAGGATCTTTCAACTTCTCAGGCAGGTAATTAGAAATAACATAATTCAATCCATGCTGTGCAAGTGCTTGCTGCTCTGCTCTTTTCTTTAATTTCAAACTCAGATTCAGCGCTTTCTGCCACTCTTTGTGTGCCTGTACAAATGGATCGTTCTTTAGTCCATCTTTAATACGTTTGATATCCACTTCTTTCAATGGATGTGTTGGTAATTTGTAATCAATTATGTCTTGTGCAGTTATTCCAATGAATTTTGCTTGTGGTACACAAAAATATTCATTCAAATGCGCAGCATTACCGCTTCCAACTTTGAGTGTACGATAAATATTCAGCCACCCATATGGGTCGCCGTCTGTAAACACAAATACAGGTAATTTTTTAGCATCTGCTAATCTACGAATAAATCTTCTACAAGCTCTTGTAGGAACTCCGCCCATAGATATTAATATACAATTAGCTTTTTTCCAATAAGCATGTTTTACTAATCTTTGATACATACCTGCGGTCTCAATAGCCAATATGAATTTCGCTTTGGTCTCAAATTTAAGATGCTCTACAGAACTTGGAATACTGTACGCTCCAGTTCCCATTTTAGTACAGTCAATTTTAATTTCTTTTCCATTATCTGGATTTTTATCAACAACAATAAGCTGTCCTGCGATGTCTCCTCCTTTTTCTTCAGGAATAAATCCTAGCTGTTCTCGATTCACGCCAAATGTTGCCTCTACATCATCCATCACAGTGTCAGATTCTGGCTGCTCTTTAAATCCTGCTTCGCCCCAGTTTTTAGAAACATAATATGCTTCTCTTTTTGTTGCTATATCGTCTGTCTCAATAAGAGTTTTAGATAATCCCATCATTCGTAGTGTCTGTGCAAATGTTTTCACAGTTGCTGCAGTAAGTGTTCTGGTTTTTTCTTTGCCTAATAACTCAAAATAACCATGTTTTGGATCAAATTTGACATTAGAAAGGCTTCGAATAGGCGAAGATATTTCTGGTTGTTTTTTCTTTAGTATTTTTTTATAAATACTATTAGCAAAATCTGTGATTTGTGTTACAACTGGTTTTTTCTTACTCATTTTTATTATCCTTTTCTTCTTTACCTATTTTTGCAAACTCTTCGTCATACTCTATGTTTTTTAGTTCTACACTCGCTAGTTTGCCTCTATGTTTTTCAAGCATAACTTTTAACAGTTGTTCTATTTTTGCTTCGTCTGCTTGTTTCAAAGCAAGCAGCTCTTTAAGCGCTTCTGCAACATGGGGAATATATTTCTCGATATAGCTTCTTTTCTTACTCTCGGCATGTATTCTTTTTTTCTTATTTACATACATCCCTAATTTTCTCCCGCATTCCTGCAAAGCCAGTTTTAGTTCTTTGATTATTTCAGGATAATGAGCTAATGCCTCTTTTGCTTCTGATGTAAATGGCGGCCACACAGATGCTAAATGAACAACTAATGTAACAGGTCCCTGCGGTAAAGAACCAGAGCTTTGTGAAAGTCCATAGCTTCTCCATCCAGTCTGCACTGTTGCCTTGAATATTGCTCCTGCGCTTTGTTGATACAGCAATGGAACTCTATTTGCAAATCTCATTAGTTTTATTGAAGAATCTTTTGGCTGGTCTCCGCCATATGCTATTGCACACTCTACAACAAAAGGATTTCCGCGATATACTGACGGAGATCTTGTTACTGCGGTATAAAATTCTGCATTAATTTCTTTTTTCAATCCTTTCTCAAGTAGTTCTGACCCTATCGGCACTATGCAGTTTGTTGATGGCGCAATTATTTTTGTATTCTTTATGCCTTCCATCAATTTTTCTGCTTGCGCATGATTTATTGTATGTGGTTTAGTATTAGGTGTGATTGCTGCTTTTTCACAGATTTCTTTTGCAGTTCCTGATCCCACTCTGCAAAATTCTTTTGTCAAAAATGCCTGCACTGTTCTAGTCTCAGTATTCTTAAGCATTTTTATTAAGATGCCCAGCTCAATTCCGTATGGGTGCGGTTTTATCTCTTTTGGTTCATCTGGCAGAACATCTATTACTCTTGGAAATACAAATTGTTCTGCTTTAGGATTAGTATAGATTATTGTTGCATGAGGATTGACTATTGCAGTTTCTTTGATATAAGTATCAACACTCTGGTCGCCTTTTTGGTATGATGCCTCTAAATCCAGTTCTATTCTTGTTCCATGTTGTTTTTTCCACTCTATTTTTTCTTCTTTAATTATTTCTGGTATGTTATTTTTAGTATCAATTTTCAATTCAAACAACATTGCGTCGTGTTTTTCACCTATTCTTGATTTTATTTTTGCAGGTCTTCCTGTTGTTAATTGAGAATATAGTACTGCTGCGCTTATCCCTATTCCTTGCTGACCTCTTGCTTGTTTTAATGTGTGAAACTTGCTTCCATATAGCAATTTTGCAAAAATATTAGGTATTTGTTTTTTGACTATTCCCGGGCCATTATCTTCTATGATTGCTCTGAATCTATCATTGCCCATATCCAGTATCTGTACATTTATTTCTGGAAGTATTCTGGCTTCTTCGCAAGCGTCTATAGCATTATCTACTGCTTCTTTTATAACAGTCATCAAGGCTTTTCTTTTGTTATCAAAACCTAGTAAGTGTCTGTTTCTCTCAAAAAATTCCGCTACACTCACGGATTTCTGTTTTTTTGCCAGTTCTACTGCTACTGGTTCTTTAGCCATTATCTCAAATCTCTTTTTCTTTTTTCAATCCATCTAAACACAGGCGTGTGTAAACTTCCGCTCAACAAAGATTCTATTGCTCTTCTTGCAATGACAATTTCGTCAAATGGGCCTATGATTCCAATGGTTTTTCCATAGACGCAGATATTTGTCCCAGTTAGTTCCTCTAATTTTGCGCGGGATTTTCCGTCTTGGCCAATCACTCGGCCTTTTAATCGTTCTGCATCTTTTTTTGTTTTTGCATAATCTTGGATACTAATTATGTCAAATCCATAATCAACTTTTAATAATAATTTTGCAACATCTGGATTAAATCCTCGTGCAATCGCACGGATAATTTCTCTTGTTGTATAGACACTTAGTGCGTCTTTGCCAGATATTACAACATCGCCTTCTTTTGAATCTACATTAATACTGACTTTAAGTGTGTTTTCTATCTGTCTTTTTATTTCTCCTTTCGTACCTATTAACACTGCAACTCTTTCTCGGGGTATTTTTAGAGTGTATTCAAACTCCTCTGTTTCAGTTTTTTTAGGCATGTTTGTAAAGAAAATGCGCCAGTTTTTTAAATGTGATGGTTACTTGGCTTTTGCATTCTCAAATTAGTGCAATTATGCAATAGCCAAGTTCATAAACTTTGCCTAATGTATACATCGCAAAAGTTTATGTTAACGCATTATTTTTTTCATTATGTCTTCACTTTTCGCCTTTACACCTGTTTTCTTAAAAAAATTACATAGGTTCTTTATATCTCTTTCTAAATAATCCATTGCATTTGGATCTTCGAGTGGTGTGGCTTGAGACATGTCGATAAATACTGGTTTTTCTTTATAATTTAAGATATTGAAATGACTTAAGTCTGCGTGCACTAATCCTGCTTTGTATAGCTTGCGGACTCCTGCAATAGTCTCTTTAAAGAACTTTTCAGGGTTTTTTGGTATTGCATCTTTTATTTTGGGTGCAGGTTCTTCATCTCCGATAAATTCCATAACTAACAAGTTATGCACACAGTTTATTGGTGTTGGTACTCTTATTCCTGCATCTCTTGCTTTCAAAAGATTTCTATACTCTCTCTGCGCCCATGCAAATATTGTTTTTCTTCTCTGTTTTCTCACATTCGGAAATCTAGGGTCATACTTGATGTAATCATACATTCTATTGAAATCACAGGTTTGCAAGCGATATATCTTCAAAATAACTCGTTTCTTGCCTTTTAACGCAGTAAAGATATTTGCTTCTTTTCCTATGAATATTGGGCTCTCTAGACCATCAAAATACCCTTGAGATATTAGCTTGAATATGTTTCTTTCAGTAAAAGCATCAAATACATTATGCAGGGTTTTGAACTTTTCTCTAGTTATTTTAGGCATTATCTGCAGATTAATCTGTAAACTATATATTCTTTTGGGTAAAAACAGCGCCCAATTTGCCCTTAAACCCTCTAATCGCTCGATATTTGGGGCTACAAGCCTTAAACCACAAGCTTTATATAGTTCTACGTCATAGTAAATTATAGGCTGTTTAATGCCCGTCACGAGAGTACCCACGGGAGCTAACGGTAAATCCAAGCAATGAGCTTGGGGGTTAGTGCTTCGGGCTACAGGCCTAATTATATTTACGAAAATAAATCAATAGAACAAGTTCAATATCATTCGTTGTTCACCCATTCACGTGAAAATGAAATCAATATCATTCAATTTCAATATCCGTTAATATTATTTAATTAGTTTAGGATGTTTTACAGTTGAACTTGTTCTTAAAACGGAGGGGTTAAAAATGGCTAAAATAAGCCCAGTATCATCTAAATATATCATTAATGCAACTATCGAAATTGAAGGCGTCGTTGACAGACCAGACGTGATTGGTGCGATTTTCGGCCAGACAGAAGGTTTACTAGGCGCAGATTTAGAACTTAGAGAACTTCAACGTTCTGGAAGAATTGGCAGAATTGAAGTCAATGTAGATACTAGATCTGGTAAGACTCAAGGGTCAATTATCATTCCTAGTTCTTTAGATAAAGCTGAAACATCCATTGTAGCAGCAGCACTAGAGGTTATTCAAAGAATAGGCCCATGTAATGCTAAGATTAAGGTCAAAGAGATCGAGGATGTAAGAATCAGCAAGCGTAACTTTGTTGTTGAGAGAGCTAAAGCTTTGCTTAAGAATCTTATGGATCAACAGATGCCAGATTCTCAAGAACTTGCAGATGAGGTTGCTCACTCTGTAAGGATTATGGAGATTCAAGAGTATGGCAGAGAACGTCTTCCTGCAGGCCCTATGATTGAAGATAGTGATGAAATCATATTGGTTGAAGGTAGAGCCGATGTTCTTAATTTGCTTAAGCATGGTTTCAAAAACGCTATTGCAATGAATGGAACTAGCTGTCCTCAAACTATCATTGATTTAAGCAGGAAAAAAGAAGTCCTTGCTTTTGTTGATGGCGACAGAGGCGGTAATCTGATAATCAAAGAACTGATTAATGTCGGTGAGATTGATTTTGTGACAAAGGCACCCGATGGAAAAGAAGTAGAAGAATTAACAAAGAAAGAATTGCATAAAGCTCTGCGTTCAAAGATTACTATTGAACAAGCAAAGCATGAGCTTGCAAGCAGAGATACTTCTGAGTCAATTAAACGGCCAAACTTCCGGAGAACTGCACCGCACTCTTCTGCAAGACCGCAAAGCACTCAGCGAAGACCTATTCATAACATGAGTCGGCCTGCCGCAACAAGACCGCAGTCTAGGCCTCCAGTCAAAGCAGCAGCAATTAGCTTGAATGGTGAAGAAAAAACCAAATTCAAGACTATGCTCGAGAACTTGATTGGCACAAAAGGAGCATACATCTTAGACAATCAATTACATGTTCTTGGAAAAGTTCCATTTACAGAGCTTGCAACAACTCTAAAAAGCCTGAACACAGGTATTTATGCAGTTGTATTTGACGGTTCTGCAGATAAAACAATCGTAGATGTTGCTTCCCGTGCAGGAGTTAAGCATGTTGTTGCCATGGGCAGTGCAGTGACTGGCGCAAGAGGTATTAACATAGTTACAATTAAGAATCTTTAAATTTTTTATTTTTTCTTTTCTTAGCACATTATAGGAATATTTTTTATATCAGTTCTGTATTTATTTATCAAAAAGAGGTAATATATGGTTTATGAAATAGTCCTAGGCAGAGAAGAGAAAGACAAAGAAAAATGGGGTAGTGAAGGTGCTATTCTATTAGGCAAGCAATATGTCAAGATGGGTCAAGTCACAACTTTATCTCAGCCAATTTTTCTTGATGCAAATAAAGCACACGTTGTTTTTGTGTGCGGTAAAAGAGGTTCTGGTAAATCTTATTGCTTGGGAGTCATTGCAGAAGGCATTGCAACTATGGAAGAAAAGTTTAGAGAAAAGCTATCTGTTTTAATGCTGGACACAATGGGAATTTACTGGACCATGAAATACCCTAATCACCAGGACGAATTATTACTAAAAGAGTGGGGCATGGAAGGTAGTGCAATTGAAAACGTGCGAATCTTCACGCCAGTTGGACATTTTCAAAAATATAAAGATAAAGGTATCCCTACTGATTTTCCTTTCGCAATTAATCCAACAGAACTTGCTCCAGAAAATTGGAATCTTACTTTTGATATTAATGCAAATGATCCTTTAGCAGTATTCATTGAAAGAACTATTCTTATTTTGAAAAAAGATAAAGATGTTTTTGATATTGATGACATTATTGCAGCTCTAGACACTGATGAAAGAGAAGATCCTAAGATAAAAAATGCTGCAATCAATCGTTTCAAAGCAGTTAAAGAGTGGGGTATTTTCTCAAAAGATGCCACCCCTATGAAAGATTTAGCAAAAGCAGGAACTATTAATATTCTAGATCTCAGTGCATATGCAGTCATGCCTGGCGGCTGGAAAATAAAACATCTGGTTATGGGCATTGTCTGTGAAAAATTGTTCATCGAAAGAATGATTGTAAGAAAAGGAGAAGAATTTGCATCAATCCATTCTGCCGTGCACTATATTGTTTCTGAAGAATCTCAAGAAGCAAAACTCATGAGCGAAAAAATGCCTATTGTCTGGATTATGATTGATGAGGCTCATGAATTTCTTCCTAGGGAAGGTAAGACTGCAGCAAGCAATGCATTAATCACTTTATTAAGAGAGGGCAGACAGCCAGGTATTGCTTTAGTTCTTGCTACGCAGCAGCCTGGCAAGATTCACACAGATGCTATGACTCAATCAGACGTGCTTCTTTCTCACAGGCTCACTGCTAAAGTAGATACAGATGCTCTTGGTGCATTACTGCAAAGCTACCTAAGAAAAGGATTAGATCAAGCTCTAGCAGATCTCCCAAAAGTAGCCGGCGCATGTCTTGCTGTTGACGATGTTAATGAGCGCATGTATCCTATGAGAATTAGGCCTAGATTTAGCTGGCATGGTGGCAGTGCTCCTAAAATAATAAAAGAAAAGAAAAAGTTATTTGATTTCTAGTGTGTTTGGTTTATCCGTGCCACTTCTATTGGCGGTGGAACCATTTCTTCTTCTTTTAACGTATTAAACTGTACGTTTGTGAATTGGAATAGTTCTTCGTCTTCATTTGGATAAATTGTTTTTATCTGTAATGGTACGCCATATGATTTATCTAGCCACATTTCTACCATTGTATCTTTTTTAGGATACTCTATCTTCAATACACTTCTTTTATCAACTACTTCTTCACCAATTACTGTTGGCGTTGTTATGTCTTGCAACCATTCGTATGGTAATTTTCTTCTGTAGTCATCATAGTTAGCATCCAATACTTTGTTCATATTGTCTGTGTTACCGCTTATACATCTTTTTCTGTTTTCACATCTTGCTGTTGCGGTTTTTTCTACAATATTCAAGTAGACTGTATCAAAGTATCCTTCAGTTACATAGATATTGTCTTCGTAAAGTTTGACTTTTATTTTGTCTCCTTTTACATAATATGTATCTAAGAATCTTCCGTCATTTTCAGGACCGCCGTACAAGTACCCCATGCTCACTAATTTACTGTCTGCTTTGTCCACAATTTCTTTAACTTGTTCAGGAATTTTTGTTGGCGCTGTTTTTGTTTCTGTTTTTTCAGCAGGTTTTGTCTCAGTTGTTTCTTCTTTGGTCTCTGTTGTTTTTGGCTTAGTTTCTACTACTTTTTCCTCTACTGTTTGTTTTTCTGAAGTAGGTTCTTTCACCGCAGTAGTGTCTTTAACTTCTTCTGTTGTTTTTTCTGCATCTGCTCTGTCTGCTGGTGCACATGCAACTACTAGCATTAGCAAAAAAGATGCTGCTATTAGCAAATATATTTTTTTCATTTTTCTCCCCCCGTATATCCTTACTTATTTCTTCTTGTATAAAGCGGCAGTATTGGTTTGGCTTTTGCCATTGACACTAATGCTGCAATTATCATTAAAAGGAACAATAAGCTAAATGTAAATCCCCAGGTAGGGTTTTTTCCATATATGTATAATGCTGATATAATTAATCCTATTATACCAACTAGCATAAAAGATGAATTTAGTGGTGCTGCTTTAAAAACCATTTTTATTACCTCTTGTTTAGGGATATTATTACAGATTAGTATTTATTCTTTTCTATTTCTTGTATGCGCATAGCACCTAGCGAAGTTCTCAAACATATACTGCAGTTTAACATAAATCTAATCATAGTCAACAACAGAAGCAAAACGAAGCGTGCTATGCACATACTATTTACCCCATTTAAACGCCTATATTACTTGAATTTGATGAAATTTAGCTTATGTACGCCTTTTTTGGCTTTTTTGAGCTTTTCCTCAAAGTCCTTCATAAAATCTGTCATGAGTTCACAGGCTCTTTTTTTGTCTTCACCACAAAGTATTTGTCCTGTTTTACAGTTCTGGAACACTTTATTTAATTCATCATCTGATTCCATGAGGTGCTGCTTGAACATCTCAAATATCATGCATTGCTCTGGCCTGCCCCCGATTTTCCTTTGTTCCTCTAAAGTATCTCTTCCGCCAGTCATTGCTCTATTAAGTTTTTTGCACACTGCTTTTATATCTTCAGGAAGCTCTATATTGCCTGTTGGCTGTGATTTTGACATTTTTATTCCACCAGTCAGACTTGGTGTGAATTTGTGATATATTGAGCTCACAGGAATAAAACCATATTTTGATTTAACCCTAGATACTATGTCTCTTGCAAGTCGGATATGTGGGTCTTGATCTATTCCCACAGGAATTATTCCTGGCATTTTTTTCTTTAATTGAGGATATAACACATCTCCTGCTTGTGTTACTGCCGCAAGTATCCTGCCAGGGTCTGCACTGCCATATATTGATTTGAATTCATTCAGTGTTACTTTTTTGGCAAACTCATATGCTAAATTCATTACATCTTTGTTTTCTGACTGAAAATAAAATATTGTTTTCTTTGGGTCTAAGCCTAGTGCGATATACGCAGGTATGTGGAAATCCAATGCTCTCTGTCTTGCCTGCTCTAGTGTAACACCTCTTGTTGATGCAGCCTCTAAATCTGCAACCAGAATGTATGTCTCTGCTCCATGATCTTGAAAGTACTTCAGGTTCTCTACAACCATTTTATTGCCAAAATGTATTTTATCTCCAGATGGCATTATTCCTGTTAAAGCATAGAATGGTTTTTTCTTCTTGATACAATCTGCAATTATTTTCAGGTCTCTTCCTGCAAACACAGTTCCTCTGCGCATTATTCTATTTGGCTCTGGAAATATAGAACTATCAAATACCTCTAATCCAAAGCTTTTGACTATTTTATCATAGTCTTCTGCTAATTCTGCGCCCCAAGGATCTATTATTTTTGTCATAGTAGTAGCATTCTGGCTTTCATTTTAATAATTTTTCGATTGCATTTAGTGCAATAGGCCTTTTGCTGGGAAATGCAGCTATATGTAGCTTTATGTGAAAGCAGTGTCCGCTGTCAGTTATTTCATATTTGCCATTCAATAGCTTGTCTTTGTCTAATCGTATAAAGAAATGCATATGCGCATCTAATCTTGATTCTACTTGCTCTAAAAGCATCTGTTTTTGTTCTTTTGATAATTTAGTAAGAAAATCATTTATGAACGCAGTTGTGTGTCTTGTTTTTTCTAGTTCTATTTTGTATGTTCTTATTTGTTTGCCCTCAAATCCAATTATTGTTTTTTGCTGTACATCTATTTTTTCTTTTTCTAAATCTAATGGAATCAAAGATAGTAATGTTGATTTTATTTTTTCATCATCTTCTCCTTCTTTTACAAATACAGAAACTACTGCTTTATTGAGGATTTTCATACGAGGCATATAAAAAGGGTATATTTATATATGTTTTGTGATTTTGGGAGCACATGAAGCACGCTATTAAAATTACTTTATTTCTTGTTGTCTTATTTCTTGCTACGCAATTTACTGGATTAATTGTCACCAGCAGATATGTTGATGTTACTCAAACTGTTGACACTGGCGAACTTTCCTGGAAAGCCTTGCCAAGTATTGGCGGCGTTGATCTTGACAGGCCAGATATTGACCCTGCCAAATCAGTTTTATACATCATGGGCGCAATAATTCTTGGCACTATCTTAATATTAATACTGATTAAATGGAAACGTGTTAGTTTATGGAAGCTCTGGTTTTTTATTGCAGTTTCAGTATGTCTGCATGTTGCTTTCTCAGCATTTATTCCTGCAAATTACTCCCTGATGTTAGCCCTAATTTTCGCGTTCATTAAGGTATATAGACCAAATATTTTGGTTCATAATTTCACAGAATTATTTATCTACAGCGGTTTGGCAGTTATCTTTGTTCCTGTCATGAATCTGCTTGCCGCATTTGTTTTGATGATTCTATTGTCTGTTTACGACATGTATGCAGTCTGGAAATCCCAGCACATGGTAAGCATGGCTAAATTTCAGACAAAAAGTGGTGTTTTTGCAGGCATCGTCATGCCATACAAGCTTCCAAAAGTTAAAACAAAAGCAAAAAAAGGTGTGGTAAAAATTAAAACCGCGATTCTAGGCGGAGGAGATTTAGGTTTCCCTCTTATTTTTGCAGGTGTGGTGTTTAAGAGTGTTGGCCTGTATCAAGCAATGATTATTCCTGTTTTTGCTGCAATTGCATTGTTGCTTTTGTTGTTGCTTGCCAAAAAAAATCGGTTTTATCCTGCAATGCCATTTATCACTGCAGGTTGTTTTGTAGGTTATCTTGTTATACTTCTTATTTCCTTGATTTAGATTAAGTTTTTTTTCTATACAAATTAAGTGTTTTCTGCTTTAGGTTTGCTGAATAAGATACTGGGTCTAGGCTCATGCCGTCTTCTGCTGCTATCACCTGCACTCCGGTCTGCTTCTGTATTTCTCGTGCTTCGTATATTGGATTAGTGTTCATTAATTTATTTCCAAAGTGTGTTAAGATAGCAAGCTTTGGTTTTGTTTTAGTGAGTATTTTTACTATATCCTCGCTTGCCAATCCATCTGGTTTTTTTGTTCCAAATGGATGTTTATGATTTAATATCAAGATGTCTGATTTGCTGTATTGCTCTACTAAATCTTTTTTGTATTTTGTATCTGCAGTATAACTTAAAATGAATTTTGGCGTGAATAATTTAAATCCTACTGCCTGTTCATCATTATGTTCTGTGTATAGTGATCGTATTTCTACATCTTGTATTGCTATTTTTTTCTCAGGAATCGCAGGAAGTATTTTTTCTACACAGTTTTTGTGGAATTCAGTTAAAAATCCGCTCTTCAAAAAGGATTCACTTGCAACTAATACTCCATGTTTATCTATACCATTCAAGGTTATTGCGCTTATTAATGCATTTACATCATTGCAGTGCCCTAAATGTGAATGACTCACAAGTATTGCAGTATGATCTCTTACATTTATGCCATGTCTTGCAGCCTGCACTAGCGCCCCTGGCCCGGGATCAATATGAAACTGACACTCATCTACCTGTATGAGTATTCCTCCTGAAGCTCTTTTCTGTTTGCTCGTAACAGCTATGTCTCCTCCAGTTCCCAGAAATAGTATTTTAGATTCCATAAGTTCTGCTAAGGCTCGCAGGTTAATATGGATTTCTATACTAGAAAAGATAGTAATCTCCAATAAATAAGGATATTTAAAGCAGGGAAATACTAGTATTTATCGTAATCTTTTTAAACAAGGTCTAGCTAATATCAATTAGGCAGGCTATACCGGGAGGTTAGCCGTCTCCTGTTGCAGTAAATCGGCTTTATGACTGGGTTATGCAGAAGGTGAGGCGTAATGCCAGCTTGTAGGTCTTGGACTCTACGGTGAGATTCTGTCCTACAGGATTGCAGCCGCAGGAATCGCGTCAGGCGGGGAACCGAGCAGCGCTAACTACTGTTGTCAATGCTTGTAGGGTAGCGGAATTGAGGAAAGTTCGAGGTTAAGCTTATAGGTTGGTGTTATTTCGATCCTTTTGTGCCTGCCTACTTTTCTTATAGAAAGATATTTATATTTACTTTATGATATCACTATTATGAGCTTATTACAAAATGTTTCTCTCAGTGTTACAGGAAAAATAAATAATGTTGCAGATGATTTAGTGCGAATAGTTCTTATATCCGATGCGCAGATTCGTAAACGATTTGAAAATCCTAATACTTTGATACAGGATTATGTATCTTTAGATAGATTTTATGTTGATGAAGAAAAAGAAATCACGCCGCAGATGAATGATTCTTTTGTTTATGAAGAAGGAACTTATGGCGAAAGTCCTGCAAAGCTTTATGAATTGATTACAAAAATAGGTACAGTTAAGCAAGTTGATGATGATTTAGTAGTTTTAGAAATAGATGCAGAAATTCCCTCAAAAGTACTTAGCAAAATATATCAAGGCGTCCCTGAAGAAGACCGAAGAAAAAACATTAAGACCCTGCACGCAGGCAGCATCCGCGGAAAAGTTACAAAAGGGCAGGAAGTTCTTTTTACAGTATACAAAATAACTCCTGAGATTGGAGAAAGTAAAGAAGGAATAAGCTACGTCATATTAACTGATAGAGAACGCCACTTCAAGAAAAAAGAATACACTTAATCAACCAATATTGCTGGTTTTCCAGGCATTGCTTGTTTTGCTTTACCTTCTTTGGATTTTTCTTCTAAAACTAATTCAACTTTTGCTTTGAACTGCTGGCCTATCTCTTCTGCGGCAAATTCTAGATTTTTGCTTTCTTCTTTCTGGCTCAAGATTATTTTTGGCACTCTTGCAGGATTCTTCACTAATTTAGGAACCATCTTGCTTATCTCTTGGCCATGCTTTTTAAGATTAGATCCCAATATTGCTTTCAATATCTCGCCCACATTCCTGGTCTTGTCCATCTGTTTCTTCAATTCCTTAAAAAATTCATATTTCCATTCAGCAGACACAATGAATGTTATTTTCTTTAGCTCTGTTTTGCCTAATAACTCCTGAACTCTCCGTACATCTGCAATAGTCTGGCTTATTGTCTCTTCTTTTTGTTCTGCAGTTTCGTCTATTTTTTTGGCGTCGAATTTTGGCCATTTAGATAATGAAATAAAATCTTTATTACCCAGTCTCTCCCATAATTCAGCAGTTATGTGCGGGCAGAAAGGATTTAACAATTTAAGGAATTTTTCTAGCGTATCTTTGCTTACCTCTTCTTCAAGTGCATCAAATAATTCTCTTACTTTGATTACTGCAAGATTATATTTGAAATTTTCAATATCTTCTGTCACTCCTTTTATTGCTTTGTTTAGTTTGCTCTCTACTTTTTTGCTGGATTTTGCGATTTTAACTGTCTCAAGATAGTTTATTACTTTTTTGATAAACCTCAAGCTTCCCTCAACACCTGTCGCACTCCACTCTAAATCTTTATCTGGTGAAGCAATAGATACTAAAAAGAATCTTGCAGTGTCTATTCCATACTTTTTTGATACTGTTTCAGGAAGAACTACATTTCCTCGGGATTTACTCATTACATGGCCATCCTCTCCATGAAGCATGCCTTGGTTGAATAATTTCTTGAATGGTTCGTCTATTTTTACAAATCCCATATCTCTCAGTGCTTTTGTGAAAAACCGCGCATAGATTAAATGCATGCACGCATGCTCTGCTCCTCCAACATATTGGTCTACAGGCATCCAATAGTCTGCATTTTTTTTCTCAAACGGTTTTTTATTATTTTTTGGATCAGTATAACGTAGGAAATACCAACTAGAATCAAAGAATGTATCCATTGTGTCTGTTTCCCTCTTTGCAGCCTTCTTGCATTTAGGACATTTAGTATTAACAAATTTATCATTTGTTGCAAGAGGATTTCCCGCTCCAAATTTAACTTTGTCTGGAAGTTTGATAGGTAATTCTTTTTCAGGAACAGGAACTATTCCACATTTATCACAATGAACTACAGGTATTGGTGTTCCCCAATATCTCTGTCTTGAGACTAACCAATCTTTTAGTTTAAAATTTACAGTTCTCTTGCCCCATTTCTTTTTTTCTGCAAACTTACCTATTTCTTCTATTGCATCTCTGTTATTTATACCATTAAATTGCTCAGAATTAACCATTGTTCCATCTCCCTCATATGCTCTGGTCATTTTTTTGACATCAAGCTCAAACGAAGGCGGAGAGATAACTACTTTTAATGGCAAGTCGTATTTCTTTGCAAATTCAAAGTCTCGCTGGTCATGTGTTGGAACCGCCATCACTGCGCCAGTTCCATAATCATATAGTGCATAATCCGCAATCCATAAAGGGCATTTGTCTCCTGTAAATGGATTGATAAAGTATTTTCCTAAAAATGTCCCATTTTTTTCTTTTCCTTCAGCAGTTCTTTCTATGATGCTTTGTTTTTCTACTTTTTTGATAAATGCTTTTACTGGCTTTTCATATTTTGTTCCTTTTGTCCACTCTATTGCTTTAGGATGTTCAGCAGCCAGCACAAGATATGTTATTCCATAACAAGTATCCGGCCTGGTTGTAAAAGTCTCTATTTCATCTATTTTTTCCCCTTTTTCATTTACAACATCAAATTTTAGTGTTGCGCCATAGCTTCTTCCTATCCAATTTTCCTGCATTATCTTTATTCGTTCTGGCCACTCTAGTTTTGGTATGTTTTCTAGCAATTCATCTGCATATTCTGTTGTTTTTATGAACCACTGCTCTAAGAATTTTTTATCTACTTCTGTTTCAGTGTGTCTCCAGCATCTGCCGTCATGTACTTGTTCATTTGCAAGCACAGTATCGCATTCAGGGCACCAATTTACTGGTGATTTTTTTCTGTACACTAATCCTTTTTTCAGGAATTTAAGAAAAAAGTATTGATTCCATCTATAATAATCTGGTTCACAAGTGGATACTAATCTGCTCCAATCATAACTTAACCCTAATGCTTTTTGTTGTTTTATGAAATTTGAAATTGCGGTTTTTGTGAATTTTTGAGGCGTGGTTTTTGCTTTTATTGACGCATTTTCTGCAGGCAATCCAAAAGAATCATAGCCCATAGGATACAGTACATTAAATCCATTCATTCTTTTGAATCGGGCATATATGTCTCCTACAGTATAATTAAATGCATGTCCCATGTGAAGTCCAGAACCGCTTGGGTAAGGAAACATCTCTAATACGTAGTATTTTTTCTTTTTAGAATCTGTATCTACTTCAAAGATTTTACTCTCTTCCCACTTCTTCTGCCACTTCTTGCTTATTGCATTGAAATCAAACATTTCCATCAATTAGGAGAATATGAGGTTATTTTAAAAATCTTTCTGATTGAGGAAAAGTATTTATACCATAATCTTTTATTTTACATAAAATGCGAATCTTGGCATTGTATCTTAAGGAATACATTGAAAAAAGGGTGAATGGGAAAAAACAGGTCATCGCAACTATGCCTGGAACAGATAGAGCCATCTGCAAGGCTTTAGAGTTAAAAGGTCATAAAATCACTAGAATGCCTTATAATTCTCAGAAATCCCTGAACTTAG
>Ga0180432_10003038_pt1 | contig 24409 bp, 34 predicted proteins | sample SS_ome_10_FD_132414 | JGI IMG/M metagenome (GOLD analysis project Ga0180432, IMG submission 132414) | Hypersaline lake sediment archaeal communities from the Salton Sea, California, USA - SS_1_MS_2 metaG | ecosystem: Environmental > Aquatic > Non-marine Saline and Alkaline > Hypersaline >... | reverse complement strand
TTTAGATCCTCTTTTAAATTTTAAATTAAACTCAACCTTTCCTGGATAAAAATCTTGATTAGCATTGTTTTTAATAAAGCTCCAAGATACTTCTGCTTCATTTAGGTTTTCAAAAAACAAAAAAGCCCAGGACTTTAAGTTCTGCTCTTGAAACTTAGATATCTTTTTTGAGACCATAAGCATATTTCTATGGTCGTCCACTACTGTTGGTTGATTAGGCTGACTCATTTAAAGCCTCCAAGTATTCTTTTATATCTTTTTTGTTTATACCGTCTATAGGTTCAAAGTGGTTATCTATATATGATTGTATATTCATTAAACCACCTTTTTCTATTTTAACACTTTTTCTATCAGTAGGTCTAGCTTTAATTTGAGCTTTACCCTTGTATTTCTTTTTCATCTTAGTAATCCAAGCTGCTTTACCTACTAATTCTAAATAGTTACGAGCGTTGTCTACTAAAACAGGTTCTTCTCCAGCTTCTTCAAAAGTGTGTTTGTAGATAGGTGTTACAATATCTTTTGTTGAAACAAACTCTTTATTGGTTACAGCACCAGTACCATCGTGCTCGAAGATCCAAATACCCTTGTCTTCATTGGCATCTGACATAGTATCCCATTTAGGTGTACCAGGATAGAAGCACTTGCCTATATTCTGTTGCTTATGGATATGACCTGATACAATACTTTCCTGATGTACTAGGTCTGGTTCAATACCATCCTCAGCGTAAAAACCATTCTCATATGTAGCACCTGTAAAAGTTTGGTGGGCTACTAAAAGCTTTTTAGCTCCATCTTCATACAATTTAGCAGAAGCTTGTAAAAAAGCGTCTTTATCACTCATATAAGGGATGTAGCCTATATTATTTCTAACTACCATAGGTTCATTAACTATTAAAGCCAGATCTCTGAATACATTTAAAGCATTCATTTCCTGCTCTTTTTCTTTAGATCCTGGTTGATCATGATTACCTACTAAAACCACAACACTTTTCTTACCTACTATTTCTGAGCACTTGCTTAATGCGTGATACCAGAAATGCTCTACTTCGATTCTCTTTACAGCGTGTGTATGGAACAGATCTCCTAAAAACTCTATTTGATCTACTTGTTTTTCAAAAGCTGTTTTCACAACAAAATCAATTAAAGCATTAGAATCTTTAAGATTTGATACCATTACATGTGGGTCGCCTACTCTTAATATTTTCATGATAGGTCGTCCAGGAATTGTTCTAATTTGACACTGTGCATTTCTAGAACAGTATATTTTCCTATTTTACCAACATCTACGGATACATCTTTGAGTTCTTTGTAGAAGTCAGTATTGGGAAACTTGTGATATAATTCATCAAAAATTATCTTTCTTACACCCGATTGATAACATGCTCTTAAACACTCAACACAAGGACTTAAAGTACAAATGATAGTGGTGTTTTTTGTACGAATACCTTCATGACAGCAATTGTAAAGCATATTCCTTTCAGCATGTTGCATATACTCATATTTGCCAGGTCTAACTTTTGGCAAAATGTCGTCATTAGCGTGTCTTAAAAACCCATTATAACTAGAAGCAATTACACGACCCTCCATAGTTAGCATTATAGCACCTACTTTGGTTTCTTCGTCAGGAGATAGTTTAGATATATTTCTAGCCATTTCCATATATGTTTCTAGTTTCTTAAGTTTCACTATTATTCCTTTATAAACGCTACGTGTGAATAATTAGCCAATACAAAAGGTTCTTTAATTTCACTACACTCCAGAACCTGAGAGTATTGATCCTTATAAGTATAAAGGATTTCTTCCTTAATGTAAATAGTAGATCCGGCTTTAATTGTTAAATCTTTATCGATCTCAGCATCAGCCAGAACCTTTAGAGGTACAACGCCTGTTTTTTGCTGTACAACAGCAACCCCACCACTTATTTTGGATTTAAGACCTCTACCACCCTTATAAGGCTCACAGGCAATCATTAGGTTGACAGATTTCATAGTTCCACTCCTTTAAGTTTAATTATCTTTCTTTCTATTACTTCTAAGTTTTTTGATGCTTCAAGTACTTTTTCCATAAGATCTTTCTTCTCAACTATATCATCCACGCTGTCTGGATGAGCTGTATAGTCATATATAGAGGCTCCATCGTCATCTTCTTCACCGTCATTCATTTTAACTTCAGCACTAATATATCCAGAACTATTCATTAAAGTTCTAATTTGAACCTCTGTAATCGGTAGTTTAGGTGCTGATCTACCCTCATCTTTATCTTTTTGAAAACTATCGTTAACAGCGTCTACCAAGTCAGCAATGTTGGTTATTTTCATTCTGTGTTTAAGCGCATTTGCACGATATAGTATTTTCTTATCACTTGGGTATAGTCTGATAAATGATTTAGAATACTCTTCAATCATAAATCCTACCATGCGACCAATACCAACAGAACGCCAAACTGCTGAATAATCATCGGCATATTTATCCACACCTACAATTAGACCGTATACACAAATATCAATTAGGTCTAAAAGTGTCAAATGAGATCTAGGGGTTTTCTTATAAAATATCTTAGCTCTATTAATGGCAAGAGGTAGGTTATTCTCTATTAATATACGTCTAGTCTCTACCATTTCATCATAAAATTTTTGAGCCCTGGCTGGCAGAGGACCACCCCAATTCTTAACAATAAACTGAATCAACTGATAGTTGATATCAAATTCCATCAATGCCTGAGCATTTCTTTCTTTTATTGCTGGAGAGATTCTCTTATTAAAAACCTTGGACATTTCTCTAAAATAAGATTGAGCACTCAAAATATTACCCAGATCATTAACTACATAATCAATGAAATCTGCGTAAACATCGTTTGATTTTGAATACTTACATATGTCGTTTCTAAATTTTCTCTCTAAAGATACAAGTTTCTCCACCTGAGCCTGCTGATCCCCAATAAGACCTTCATTCTCATTTATGGCATTCTTAATCCTTTCAGCAAGTTTCTGAAACTCTCTATCATTAGGTTTTCTACTCATACTTATATAATACCATATTAGCCCATTTTCTTTACTATTTCACCTGTTTCCTCGTAATATTTGATTCTGGTCTTTAACATCCTTTCCAGTATTGGTTGACCCTCTACGTCAAAATCCCATATCTGGGTAAATTTCTTTTCTTTGTGATTTTTAGCGTATTTTTCTTTCATCCATCTAGTAGATCTTCCCATCGGTCCTTGTTTGGTATTAATTTCAGAACTACCTCCCATCCAATTTATTGTATTATGGGTAGGATATATGTTTGTTCCAGTAGATATTGATTTGGTCCCTATAAGAACTCTGACCTCACCACTATTGAATTTTTCAAGTTCAGTCTTTAAATCTACTTTGTCGATACCATTCTTTTCTGCTTCTTTTTTTGATCCTGAGTGTATATATGTAAAAGGAACTTCCAATAGTTTACTAAGTTTTTTAATTTGAACAAGCTCTTCTACCAGAATTAGGGTGGATTCTTTATTGACTCTCCAATTGGCGTTTGCTAATTTAGCTGCCATTTCAGCAATATTATCATTATATAGAAAATGCTCTCTCTTAACCTCTAAGGCTTCTTTGGTATATTTAGTAGATGGACTATATGTCCTAATTATATTAAATTTTAATGGACATAAGTATTTTTTTCTAATAGCCTCTTCAATAGACATTTCTAGTACAGTCTCACCAATAATAGAGTGAAGAAGTTTAACCATACCATCACCACGAGTTTGAGTAGCAGAAACAAAAAATCTTCTGGGTACATCAGCCAATACACCGTGACACACATCCTCTAGCTTATCAGCTCCCCAGGTATGAGATTCATCTACTAACATTGCTTTTTTCTTTTTAAAGAACTCATATTCTTTAGTTCCTTTCTTAAGCATTGTGATAGATTTACCTATAGCTATTGTAATTGGTTTTTTAATATCTTTTTTACCATTACCATAGCCGCCTACCTTGCTTTTTCCAAGTCTTAATTGAAACTCTTCCATAAGCTCTAGAAAAATAGACTTACTTGGGGTTACAATAACAACCCCATCACCAATTTGTTGTGCAAGCATAAGTAAAATAAATGACTTACCACATCCTGTAGGTAAACTAACATTGCCATGACCTATCTTTAATAGTTTTTTAACAGAATCAGATTGATATCTGTATGGTTCAAATTCTGGATCTACAATCCAAGGTAAGGGTTTTAATTTGGGATATTTAATTTTACTTTTGACTTCAACATTCATTCTGGTTATATAAGGTATATATCCAGGTTTTATATAGTATCCCTTACTATCTTTTTGAACTAAATTACCGTTCAGATCTCTCATTAGCTCTATTTTCTTTTCTTCCCAGGTTACGGCATTTTTCTGTCTCCACCATCTATTTGCCATATGTCTTTTTAGGAGCTGCTCTATCTTGCCGTTTTTATAGGATAATTGCTCTTTAAGCTGTCTGAGTTCATCCTGTGTAAACTCTTCTAAATATGCGAAAGTAGGTGACTCTATAACTATCTTCATACTTCTATAATACCATAAAAGGCAATCTTTAATTTATATCAGGAGGTTACTATGGTAGACGAAAGTCAATGGATCAATGATTTCCACGGTTTAGAGCTTGATCCAGGCTTCAAGGAAGGGGCTAGAGGTAACGAAAACGGTATCTTGTTTTTAGCTGAGTATTATTTATTGAAATACTTGCTAGGAGAATTGCAAAATACTGATATTGTTACGTTTAAATTAATTGTTGAAAATATTACCACTCGTGATAAAGATGGTAATAAAATCAAGGGTTTATACGATAGGGGTGCTGGAGAGTCAATGACTATCCCACCTGAAGAGCGTAGGACTATCTCACACGATAATCTAACGGCTATATCGCTCTTCTCACAGCTTGTAGGGCTGGAATACAGTACCCATATAGCAGATATGCTAATAAGCTCTCAGGGTCGATTTGACAACGTATATCCCGACAAGATGACCTGGCATAACTTTATGCTACACCCAAGGGATTGGTTTACATGGCTTAATGCGTCAGAGAAAAAATGGCATAGGGCTGTATCCTGGTTGTTTTTTCCGGTATATGCTTTGGCTGCTATTGAAGATGTATTAGTAACGAAAAAATGTAGACCGATATGGTATGAGCGTTGGCTTGGTTTGGATAAAGCTGAGAAAAGATGTTATCTAGACACTTCAGGTCCACTTCTTTGGTTTGTTAGGCATGAGGTTATGTCTAGAAAAAGTAAACTCTGTAAAGCCTTGTATTGGCTTTGTAAGAAAAAGTACAAGAAAACTTTCGGAAATAATTGGATTGCTGGTGCTATGGAAATTTACTTTAGAAACCCAGAGCATCCTAATAGAATATTAAGTAAAAAATTAAAGGAGAAATAATATGTATAGATTCAGTAGAAAGTCAAAAGAAAAACTTGAAACTTGCCATCCAGATATTCAAAAAATCTGTAATGAACTTATTAAGATTATGGATGTAACTGTTCTAGAAGGTATTCGTACTAAAGAGCAGCAAGAAGAGTATGTTCGTACTGGCATGTCTCAAACTATGGACTCTAGACACTTAGATCAAGGCGATGGTTACTCACATGCTGTAGATTTAGCCCCATACCCTATAGATTGGAGTGATCGTGAGCGTTTTATTTATATGCAAGGTATGATTCGTGGTATTGCTCAACAACTAGGTATCGAAGTTAGGTCTGGAATCGACTGGGATTCTGATGGTCAACTTAAAGACCATAGCTTCTTTGACGGTCCTCACTTCGAGCTTAAGAAGAAATAAATTTTCTACAGGCTTTTAACTTGTCTTTTAAAGACTTGCTAGGATTAGCCTTAAGATTTCTACCTGATGGATGAGGTAAGTAAAAACACTCTAGCCCTAAATCTTCCATATGTTTTCTGGCTTTATGACCTAGTGCTATGAATTTGTCATGATCTTTGTCTATATCGATCATATAGTCGCCATCCTGAAGGGTTCTAGTTTCAACATAAACACCTCCCCAACTATACTTCTTAAAGTCACCTTTATTCATCAGTACAATGTCGTTGGTAGATAATTTCATATCAGCAATCCAGCCTAGTAACTTCTTATAAGAATTAGTACCTACAAAAGCCACTCTTGGATCTACATTCTTTTTACCTGGCTCATCTCCTACAAAAAATATCATAAAATTTCCTTTTTTTGTCTTTTTCCTTTTATAATTTTATAACGTATTTTATTATATATAAAACTATATTCGTAAAGACCACCAATACATCCAGATTTATAAGATAGCATTAAATTTCCTAATATTTCAGCGTCATAGCAGTCTATGAGATATAGCTCTACAGGATAGTAATATTCATTATTTTTTTCTAATCTATCATGTAGCGAATTTACTAAATCTTTTAAAGAATAGAATATATCAGCTTTTAAACCAACGTGACCATCACAGTTTATACACCCATCACCCTCACCCATTATTAATAAAAAAGCCTCATCATTAATCATACAATATCCTTTTTAAGCAGCCTTCCAGCTTTTCTTAGGTGCATCACCTGTGTAATTCATGAATACTTTCCTGTCCATTAAGCTAATCATTTGATTAAGAATACGACCTTCTTTTTCCCAGTTTTTAGACTTAACAACTGAGATATAAACTTTTCTCATGCCTGTCTTGTGTCTACGAAGACCACGAGCAAAGAACTGGTTACGAGTATCGAGGTCGCTTGAGCACTTGAAGTCTACAAGAGCTGTAATATTGTTATCTGAGAAACCTAATATACCTTTGTTAACTACGATAAGAACACCTTTACTGGCAGCTTTAAAAGCAGCAATTTGCTTATTGTCAGCGTCATTATCTGAAGTTGACATATATACGTCATACTTAAATTCATTCTTAAGATAATAAGCAACAGCTTGAGCTTCTTTGATAGAGTTACAAGCCCACATAACCTTAGTCATGTCGTACTTATTATTTCTTGCGTGAGTAAATACTGTCTTGATCTTATCGATATTGCTAGATCCGTCATACTTAACTGGATCAATGTCGATTGGTGAAAATACTTTAAGATCAAGAAGCTCATTAGCAGCGATAAAGTACATACCAAACTGCTTAACACCTTTACGAGCTGCAAGCTTATTGTATTTTACAAAGTAAGAAGGTGAACCAGTCATAAGAATAGTATACTCTGGCTTGTGAATTTCAGTAATTTTATCAACCATAGACTCCCAGAAGTACTGGTGAGCTTCATCAAATACTAACATATCCATTTGAGTAATAGCTGAAGCGTTAGAAGGAATACCTACCTCTACTTGACTGTTAGATCCAAGCTCACCAAAGGTAAACTCAGGCTTTATATTGTAGTCAATGAAACCTTCAAGCATCTGATCTTTTAATACATTTTGGTTATGGGTAAGAATCACAACTTTCTTAAGTGGGTGCTTTTTAAAGAACTCATTAAGAACGTGTACAATGATAGTTGATTTACCAGCACCAGGAGCAGCGGCTAATACAGCAGCGTGAAACTTCTTAGAAAGTGCCATCTCAAGTACTGCCTTAGCTGCTTTTGGTTGATAAGAATATTTGTTATTTGTTGTTTTCATACTTATATTATACACGAAAAAGCCCTTGCGAACAAGGGCTTTTTTTCTTATAAGTTATTGTTTTTATTATCTAAAAAGTCCTCAAAAGCTCTCATTTGAGCTAGACTTTCTAAGTCCTCGGAATTTAGTGGGCAGGATACATTGTTTTTAGTTAGTCTACCAGGCATGTTTAAATCAATAAATCTGGCAAAGTCTTCCTCAGTCATGTAAGAGTAAGGTGTGAAATCAGCAGATTTACACTCACCCTCTGGTGTAATAATTTCATGCCATATTTTGGCATTGTCGTAATCAGCTTCAATCTCATACTCTGGCTGATACTTGTATCCGTTATACTCAAATCTTGGCTCTCTCATAGTAACTCCTTTGTTGACTTTATTATATCAAAAAAGAAATAACATTGCAAGCGATTTATCGAGGTTTTCCGTATTCTTTTCTTTGATATTCAAATTCGTCCCAATCTTTACCTTTGTACTTGATCTTACCGCCCTCATCAAAACCAAATCCCTTGGCTAAGTATGTGAGTTTACAACGACAATTAGGGTGTAGACCAGGAAACTTAGGGTTAGAATCACCCTTCTTATGATATTCGTTACCTATTTCTGATAACTTCCAGACTCTTGGGGTCTTCTTATCAGGTAATAAATGCAATACAAACTCTTCAGGTCCAGTTACGTCATCTACGGTGACAATAAAGAAGACTGTAGGATCTTCTACACCTTGAGATTCTGCTACCTTGCTAATTTGTAGTGCAGTACCAACATTAGTAGTCTTATTAGACTCACTATTAGCTATCAATTTAAAGTGTTTACCAGCCTTATCCATTTCTTCTCTAAATATTTTTTTGGTTTTGTCGATACTGACAGGATTATCTTTAGCCTGTTGATCTAAGATATATGCGTTTATGTTCTGAACTATTCTAGCCTGAGTCCTTTCTTTTAGAGCATCTACATAACCATTAGCTATCCTTAAGATAACCTTTAAAGTTTCCTCTTCACTATTATTTGGATTTCTAGTTCCAAGTGCTTGAAGAAATAATGATGTCAGGCTGTTTCTAGCTGAGGAGAATACGATTCTTTTAGTTCTAGTCACTGTAGGTATAATACCTAAAAATTGTACACCTATAGTATCAAATCTTTCAGAAACCATCCTCTCTATAGCTTCAACGGCTTTTAGAGAAAGACCATTCATTACTTAATCTCGATCCCTTCTTTTTGGATAATTTTTTCCAGGTTATCTACAACAGAATCTTTATTGGCTTCAGACTCCCATTTTTTCAAGATACCATCTACTAGGTCTTTTTGTTTAGAGCCAGTTACCTTTTTATGACTGGGTTTCATTTTCTTTTGTGATTTTCTCAATTCAGTTAGATCATTAATAGCCTTTCTAAGATCAGTCACCTTAGGCTTCTCACCTTTGGCTACTAAAGATTCAAGTTCAGAAATTCTCTGGTCAAGCTCAGAACCTTCTTCCTCACCCATCTCTTCACCTTGCATAGCTGCCATTTCCTCAGGTGGTAACTCACCTTCCATACCTGGCTCCATACCAGCTTCTGGTGAAATAGGTTGACCAGTCTCAGGATCAATTTGTCCACCCTGTGCAGCAGCCATAGCAGCTTCCTGTTGAGCTTGCATTTCCATTTGTTGTTGTTGAGCTTGCATCTGACCTTCTTTAAGTCCATCTTCTTTTCCAAGACGGTACATTCTTTCGGCAGTCTTCATGAATTTAGCTCTTAGATCTAAATACTTTACCTTATAGTCAACAGCCATTTATATTCTCCTTATGATTCAATATCACTTTCGTCTAAGTAATCTTCTATAAAAATTTTCATTAATTCTAATCTAGCTTCACCCTTCATTCCATCATAGAAAGCCTGAGCAGCAGCAGGGTTAGTTTCTGCTATCGTTTGCATATGTGTGAAAAAGAACTGGTCTCTCTTATATCTAAGAATTGGGTCTAAAACCGCACCTGGAGAGTCCATAAAGTAACCTTCTACCTCACCTACAGAACTATATGCATCCAATGCTTGTCTATAGAATTCGTTAAAAGGAATATTACCAGCCATTGAAGGACCAACTGGTTCTTTATTAGTCTCTTCCATAATCTCATCATATGACATATGAAGGGCTTGATCTGTTTGTAGACGCTGAGATTCTTTTTCTCTTGTTTCTGCATCAAAACCAGCTAGAACAACATCACAAAGCTGCGAAAGTTCTGGGTCAATTAAAGGAAGGATTTTGTTATTTAAAAAGTTTTGCCAGTGGTTAATTAGAGGTCTAATACCTGTATCACGAGCAGCAGTAAGCTTCCACTCATTATTTGCTTCAGATAAAGACTGTTGGTTAGATCCACGTGATAAGTGAGTAAAACCAGGCAATTCATCTGGAGACATGCTAAATGCAGAAAGAATATTTCTAGTAGTTTGGTCAAATAAATACTCAAACTCACCATCTTTCTTATTAGGAGTTGTAGGAACCCATTGTACAGTATCTTCTTTAGATACTCCAAAAATAGGTACTCTAAATGAATTCTCTACATTATTAATAGAGGCATTAAACTGTTGTTTAACATCTTCAATAACCGCTTGATCGATTTCATCTGATTGAACAACCAACATACCTTTGGCAGCCCTGCCATTTTGAAAATATAGCTTATTATAAACTTCAATTGAAGAGTGGGTAGTTACAGATGTCACAACTGTATCTAGAGGTGTTACAGGATATCCATTATGCTCAACGTCAGTTGAAGGAAACATATTGTAAACAATCATTTCCTCAGGAGTAAAAGCTTGTCTTGGAAAACCTTCAACAACCTGTACCCAATCATATTGGTCTTTTTCTAGAATATCAGTATCAATATCAATACCGTGTAAATCTTTTAACAGTCTGATAGAAGATCTACGAACAGATTCAGCGGCATCACCATCTTTAATAGAGTGGTAAATAGTACCAGCATCAGCAGGTCTAAATCTATGAAATTCCTTATTTTCATCATCTTGATATACAATTTCAGTGGCAAACCTACCAAAAGATAAGCCGTTTCTTGTCTGGAGATCCATAAACTCTGGCAGAGTCATTTTTTCTTTTTCGTCAAGGTCTTCTGTATATCCACAATTTACTAATATTTTCAATGACCTGTCGATTCTCTCCTGAATTCTGGTCATCTGTTCTGGCTCAATAACCTTTTTAAATTCATCCTTAAGTACAATATCAACACCCAGATCAAATCGGTCCTTTCTAATATGACCGAACATCGACATCATGTTACCACGAGCACGTAGAATTGCGGCTACAAGTAAGTTATTAATACGAACTTGTTTAATTACACTATCTGGAAGTAACTTACGCTTAATTTTATAAATACCAGCGTAATTATCTCTCTGTCTTGGATCTTCAGTAACAGCTAATCTAGGAACCTTTCTTTTATTATTAGCAGATCCAACAGCGTGTTTAATTATTTCAGGCAAATAAGAAGACTTCTCAATAATAGCTCTATTGAACTCATCTTGCTTAGCCTGTACGGAGTCAAGAACTATTTTCTTCTTGTTCTCTTCGTTTTTGTTATCTTCACTCATTTATATATCCCTTATTCGCCTAAAGCATAGAAAACACTAGCAACATCTTCAGATTCATTTGTAACCTGAGCAGAATATGAGTTACCACTTTTTAGATAAAGACCCTTCTTTAGGGTAGTTCCACATGTTAGAGGTTCGATATCTCCAGCATCAGATCCGTCAATTTCTAGCTTAAGTTTTTTATCGCTTTCAATATATATGAATTTTTTAGTGTCATTATAAATATCTAATTGAGTTTGGACAGCAGTTTCTTCTGGCAAGCTTTTAATAGTGTAAATTTCAATATAATCAGGGTTTACATCTGTGATTTCGTAGATACCGAAAGATACTGAGCTAAAACCTGAAGTGATATCTACCTTTTCCCCGATCTGAACGCCAGCTTGAGAAAAGATCTGGATCTCATCTGCAAAAGTAGCTCCTAAAGTAATTGGACCTTCAGCAACACCACCTTCAACCTCTATTTGAAAACTTGTAGCGTCAAAGCTCAATATTTTAAATTTTCCTTGATTCGCTGCGTTAAAAGCAGATCCAATTCTAACGACATCACCTATCTGAACTCCACCTGTAGTTAAATCAAATAAAGTCCCACCAGTAGCTTCAAATTTAAGAAGAGGTCCGTTTTTAGTAACTGTTACCTCAGTTGTAGCATCAGCACCAGTAGATCTTGCAGCTCTAAATTCAGGAGCTGTACCGCCATTGTGACTTATTCTATATGTGTTTGAAGTACCTGCTTTTAGGGCTATGTCGTAGGTTGTAGTGCCATCGTCAGAAATACTAGTAATACCTGAAAATAAACTCAGGGTCTCGCCTGGTTGAATATCAACACATCTAGATTCTGGCTCACTAATATCATTGCTTTGTTGATCTAAAGTCCATTTAAAATGGCTTTTAGCAGGGTTATTTGTCGGAACTTTATCCTTATAAGCGTTTAAATGGACCAAAAGATTAAGTAAACTCATTATTTTTTCTCCAATTTTCTCAAGACTATATCTTATAGATTGTTATTTTCGTCAATTACCATAAAATCTTCTTCCTACTCTTAGTTTTTTTCGCAGGAGCAGGGGTGTTTGTGGCTAAACTTGCGATTTTTTGTTTCATAAGATCATTATTTACATTTTTAGCCACTTCTTTTAAGTCAGAAGCACTTGTAACTAGTTGTTTTTGTTTGTCTTTTGACTCTTGACCAGCCACGGAAAAGCTAGGCTTAGCACCTTTACTAAATAGGTTTTGAAATGGATATCTGATAGAGTCCATAATATCCGATATACCTTCTCTATCATGATATGGTTTTCCTTCAATAATTTCACCCTTACCGTCTGTAGCCCACCTATATTCACCAAAGGCTTCTATAACTGGTCTATTATTCGGTGTGTCAAGTATATAGTACTTTCTTACGTTGGTTGAATCTACAATTTTACCTTGCAGTGCAGCAATTCCAGCCGCAACATCTTTGTTGAATTTAGGGCAAGTCCAATTAGCTTTTCTTCTCAAAGTCTTTAAGTAAGAAGGGTAGTTTTGGTCAACCCACCATTTATCTACACCCCAATCATCTTGCATATCACTGCCGTATTTAACGATATCGTCAATCTCAAGACCTTGACCCATAAATGTGTCCATATGCCAGATCTCACCGCCTGGAAGTAGGGCTAATACAGGAAGTACTGTCCAGTCTGTAAAACCCCAGTCACCACCGCCTATAAAAGGAATACCTAAATCAAGAATGTATTGCTTCAACATTCTAAAGTCACATGGATTTTCGTTTCCTGAAACCCTTTCCCACGCCTCTTGTACTGAAAGTACATTTTGAACTTGATCAAATCTTGGATAAACAAGACCACTAGCAGATGGTTTATTACATAGAAGCTGTGCGTCAGCCATGTCAGCATCTAGAGTTCTAAAGTTGTTATGTGTTGCGCTCAGTTTTTTATAAAGACCGCCATGATCATCTTGAGGTCTATCTACGAGATAGTTCCTCATAACTGGTAACATAGCATGATCTGCAATACCAGCATAAGCTTCTATTCTTTCATATTTATGCTTAACTTCATCAGGTAATTGGTTCCAATCGTCCTCTAAGAGGGTTTGCATTGGAAGTTCTCTAGTTACATATCTGACTTTTTTAGGCTCATCAACCTTGGCTACATCATGAGGTATTCTTTCAGTTACATCTAATATATTCCACCTAAGGATCTCACCACCAGCATTAATTGTTTGTTTTAGGGTTTTTTCCATAAGACCGCCAGCAAACTTTCTAGTAGAAAGATATACTGTTAATGGAAAATATTTACCAAATGTAGAGGGAATCATTTGTGCTTCTTTTAGGGCACGTGGATCTTGAACAACGTCAACCTCATCAATAAATAGCATTGGAACGTGCTCAGAGTTAGCACCAGCAATAGTGGCAATAACAATACGAATATATACCTCTTGCTGTTCTTCAGTAAGCCAAGCAATCATTTTCTTGTTGTCTGAGGATTGTTTCCACCCATTTGCTTCTAAGTATGGCTTTAATTTACGAAAAAAGGCGTTTACATATTGAATAGCCTTATCAGACTGTGAACTAATGGCTGCCATGTGAGCTACAGATATACGAAAATGAAGTACACATAGAACCTCTAGAGCAGCAGCTCCAAGTGTCTTAAAAGAGTCACGAGATGCAAGCATACAAACTTGTGGAATATCTACGTTATCCCCTGTACTCATCAATTGATAAATACGCCACATTGCATCTGCTGGTCCGTGTGTAGAATCTGGATAAACCACGCCTTTAGGAAAAAACAAATCTAAAAACACATAGAGCCAGTTCTGTAGATCATCTACAGACTCTAGCGGTCTCAACAAAATCTTACATTTGTTTTCAAATTCTATCTGTGTTTCTTTTTGCATAATAACTTTTTATACCAAGGTAGTTTGAGGTAGTTTATCTCTTCTTTAAGATCTTCAACTTTATCTTCTAGTTTACTTACAGTTCTCAAATAAGCTTCAACATGTACGTGTGAATCTTCTAACCTTGATATTCTTTCTCTAAGCCCTGTATCTTGCTCTAATTGACGAGCAATTCTAGCCATGCCGTTTTCAAGCTGTCTAATCTTAGCAATAGTACCCTGCTCTCTTTGAGACATCCCTTCAACTTTAGGTACTACCTGTCTCATCCCAGTTAGAGTTCTTAAAACCAGGTCTCTTAAGGGTATTTCTGCTACTTCAACTTCATAGTTTTCTCTAAGTTTATTTCTAGCTTCTTCGTGTGAAATACCTTTTAATACAGCATAATGCTGCACTAGTACTGGATCTGGATTTCTCATTATGGTCTCTCGTTTGCTTCATTTGTTATGTTTTCAGCATTTTCTAATGTTCTTTGAAAATTTCTTTCATTCTCAGCTTCTTGACGTTCAAGTTGACCATCACGTGGAAAAGCCACAATACCGCCTAGAGTACCCATGACAGATGAAATAGAAACTGCATTAGATAGAGCTTGTTTTACAGCCAAAGTAGCATCAAAGATACCTAGTTTCTTAGGATCTCCAAAAATACCGTTTTCTACATCATATACTTTTTTAGGGTCTTTGATCATCTTTTGTAGTACTTCCTTGATCTCATCCTCATTATACCCAGCATTTTCAAGTAATCTATGAAAAGGAGCGAATAGCGAAGGTACAATAATTTGCTGTACTACTGGGTCTTCTGAGCCATTAAGCTCTAGACCTAAGTTTACTAATACACGACAACCGCCTGGCAAACAGCCATGATTAATAGCTGCTCTAACAGCACACACAGCATCTTCAGCACGATCTGCTTTTTCTTTAAGTTCACCATTAGAAGAGCCAAAAATCTTCAATTGAGCAATACCACTGGTTAGCTTTCCAAGCCTCTCTTCTAAGAGAATTTTTTCAATTTCAGACTCGGCTTGATCCATATATTGCTTGATCTCATCTGCTCTAACTTCAACATTGGTAGGATCTGGCTCACCTACAATTGTAGTTCTGAATCTATAAATTTCAATTTTCTCAACACCCTCACCAAAGTCTTCTTCAGTAAAATCAGTTAATGGGTTTTGCATATCAAAAATCTTAGCACCAGTAAAGGCTGAAAGATCCATCAGAAAGTGCAGTTGAGAGTTAATAATTTGATTAATAGGAGTAGTTAAAGGCACGATATTGATAGTACCTGGGTTAGGAAAGTTGTAGGATAGGATATTTAAAACCTGCTCAGAGAACCCATGGGCTACAATAACCACATTCTTATATTCAGAATTTCCTTCTACATATGCTTGACCAATAGTTTGCATCATATCATTAATCTGTGCATAGTCCGTAATCTTTCCATCAAATAGAACAAACAAGGGCTGCTCTAAGATACATCTTTGATTACCTTGATCATTAATAAAGGCTGGGTGAAACTTACCAATTGACTCTTCGTATCCTTTATCGATAGGGAAACCTTCTACAAGATTAACACTGTAAGATCCAGATGGACCTGATAGTTCTTGAATAGTAACGTGAGAAGATGAGCTGAATCCTGTAATATCAAAAGCTTCCATAACAGCCTTAGCCATATCGGAATCGCCATTAGCTGATACTTGAGCTACTTTCTCTAGTAAGTTCTTGTTTTTATTGTTAATCTTAATAGAAGCCTTATCAATAAAAGGTATCATGTCTTCTTTAAGATACTTACCCACTAATCTCGTGGCTTTTTGTGGAGAGTATTTTCTATTATTTTTACAGAATTCAAAAATATTCTTAATTAATGCTGAGGATATAATCGTGGCAGTAGTTGTTCCATCACCTGCTTCATTAACTGTACGAACAGCAACGTCACGAGTTTGCTCAATAATAAGATGTTCATATGGATTGTCAGAACCTAAAGCCCTAAAGATACTAACACCGTCTTTTGTGTTCTTATTAGGTATACCTGGAAGATCTGACTCTAGGATAACATTTCTACCACCTGGACCTAATGAGCTGCCAACAATTCCTGCCACTTTATCTATTGTCGTTACAATAGTATCCTCTAAGTGGCTTAAATTACTAGTAAATAGTTTAGCTGGTGTTTTAACTTTCTTAACAGACATAAAGAGATCTCCTTTATAATTATAATACCACAATATATTGACTTGATTTATTACCTTTCACTCTATATAATACCATATATTGGAGGTAACAATGAAAAATACATTATTTTACATTATGTCTATTGGTATTGCTTTTTATGCAGGTGGTAAGGTTCTAACCAAAACAGTAGTTAAAAGAGTTGAAGTAAAGGTTAAAGATCCTGTTTGTATTAATATCGAGCAAACCTTGCATATTGTCGGTAATAATTACGATAGCTGTCTACGAACAGTTAAGGAAAAAGAAGATGAACTTGACCATAAGAGTCATGAAGTTAAAAGACTAGATGAAGATTTAGAGCTTTGTGAAACTAGATACAGAGAAGAAAGAGATGGTTATGAAAAAGTTCTATATCCCGAAGAGCAAAAGCCTGAAGAACCAAAAATGCTTGATGATCAAGGAGAATATTATGAATAAGATTGAAAACGAAATGTATGTGCTTTTATTAGGTCATTTAGCTTTACTTTATCTTATAATTCATATTTCTGAAGCTATGAGTCTTTAAGCATTTGATCGAACTCTTTTTCTTTTTTAATAAAGTGTTCTTCACATCTTTGATTGCCCTGTCTATAGTCTTCTTTTTTGTATGGGTTATTTCCATACTCACCGAAAGACCAAAGTTCTTCGTGCTTAGTAGCCCTAGACTTAGGGCAATCACAACATTCCCATTTTTCTTTAATCATAATCTCTACCTCTTGAGTCAGCGACTAGTGTCTTATCCCAATCAAAAACAAAAGCTTGATCGTTGTGGGGCACATACCTTTCCGTTAAACTAGAAGCATTAACATATGTTATATCTCTAGTCTTATCTACAAAAACACCTCTAGCCTCATGTATATGACCTGAAACGTGTAGTTTAGGTTTTATTTCTTCAATTTTATTTCTTAATTCTTCACAACCCACATGCGCACCTAGATTAGGAGATCCTAGCATTTTTACTTGATCCAGAATTCCATAAGCTGGTCCATGGGTTATTAATATGTCCGTATCTTTAGATATTTTGTCCCAGTGAGTGCCTATATATTCGTAATGATTCCAAGGGTTATTTCCAAAATCAGAGGACTCTTCTTTTGTTCTAGCTCTGTTAAAAGCCCAATCACAAAATTCAGGCTGCACAGGAGAACCATGTATTTTAATACCTAATACTTTAATACTAGAATCATTTAGGTATATTACATTGTTTTCTTTACAAAAATCTTCATATTCACTTGCTCTTGCAGAGTCAAAACCCCAGTCATGATTGCCTGCTATTAATATTTTATAAGCATGAGGTAATGAACCATACCATTTAATAAAATTCGCTATTTCCTTACGTTCACCACGACCTGTTGAATCACCAGCATGTAGTATAATATCTCCGTCTGGAATCTGTAATTGCTTGTGTTTATTATGAGTGTCTGAAATCGTTACTATCTTTAGTCCCATTAGTGCAATCCTAGTCTTTTCTTAGGAGCTTTTTGAAAAGCTTCTTTAAATCTCTTTTTGTGATCTACTAATTGCTTTACGGCTTGTAGAATTGTAATATCATCTAGCTTAGATCTAACAACAGCTTCCTGAATGTGAGCTATAGAGAATTCGTTATCGGCAGCTAGTTGAGCAGCTTCCAGCTCATCCTTGTCTAAATCGTCTTTTTCAGTAATAAATTTTAATAGATCAGCCATCTCAGATTTACCTGGAGTTTTCATCTCAATGACTTTATCAAATCTTCCAGGTCTATCTATAAGGGCTCCAACAGATTTTTCAGGATTATTTGTAGTAGCAATTATAAAAGTAGGAACTCCTTTAAATGGATTACCAACACCGTCTAAGAAGTTTAAAAGAGAAGATACAGCAGCTCTAGGACCATAATCGTCATCAACAGTTCCACCCTCAATATCTTCAATAACCATTATAAGTCTTTTAACATCTTTATTAAACTGAGACCTATTAAGAAAGAATTTATTAACTGAGTTTGCCCTTATATCTGAAGTGTCCCAAATAATAACGGAGGTTCCTTTTTTTTCTAATGAAGACTTACAGACTTCATTGATAGCACTTGATTTTCCTACACCTGGAGGTGAACAAAGCAGTATAGCTCTTTTAGGATCTCTTTTGAGTTCTTTATAAACACCTAAATTATTAAAAAATCTATCTCTTTCCTTGATAATCATAGATGTATTATCGATAGTCTTAAGCAATGTATAATCTCTCAACTTAAAACTTTCAAGTACTATACCAGCATTGGTATCTGTCATGGTAAAACAACCAGGTTTTATGACATACTTTTTTCTTTCTTTCTCTTCTTCTGTGTGTTCAAATTGAATAATATGGGTGTCTGTTTGGATGGTTAAGTCTGATTCAGGTAGTTCCTTTACGCTTTTATCAGCTAGATCTTCTAACTTGGTGACTTTTAATATCTTAAATCTGCCAGTTTCCTCTGCCATATCCTCTCCCTTATTAAAGAAACGCTCCAATATACTCATTTTTATTGATCATCTTTATATTCATCAAAGAAATCGCTATCGTCAAAATCAAAATACTCATTATTTATACCGATCTCCTTACTCCATAAAGAATCTTCCTCATCGTTTGGTTTTGGTCTGAACAAAACAAACATTGAGTCGTTATCAAATCTTTCATATTTTTTATTTATTTTTTTATGGTCGTTGTAGGCTCTTCTTTTATTTCTCATGCCAGTGTATTTACCACCATAACATAAGTCTATATTATCATTGTGTTTAGCCTTGCCTTTGTAAGAAGCCATTACCACTCCAATTTTTGTTTATTTTCTTCTAGTACTTCAGAGAAATCCATTTCTTGAATTTCTTTTTCTTTATAAGCCATCTCTATCTGTTCTTTTTTACTAGCTTTTCTTTTGAAATCAGCATTATGTATCTTATATTTTTTACATATTTTTTTCTGATTTTCAATTAAGTCTCTTTCAAGCTTAACAACTTCAAGTCTTGCTAGTTCTAATTTTTTAAATATAGTATTAGCATTCATCTCCAGGTCATCTGGATTTCTTCTTTTCTTAATTTCTTTATAGGCTTTGCTACAGGGTACAGAGTTAGCCCAATTGTGAGATTCATCCCCACCTTCTTTAGGAACTACTTTATCCATAGAATCTGCTGGCAAGCCTGTGTAGACACACTTTCTCTCGCTCATATTTATATAATACCACATAATAAAAAAGCCCTCTTTCGAGGGCTTGGAACAAAGTCTTTTTGTAAAAAGCTTATTTTTTCTTAGATTTAATCTGCTTTTTAGGTTTTTTCTTTTCTTCTTTCTTTTCTTCTTTCTTTTCTTCTTTCTTTTCTTCTTTCTTTTCTTCTTTCTTTTCTTCTTTCTTTTCTTTAGCATATTCTTTATGCACAGCAGAAAGATCTTTTTCGTCAACTTTTCCATCTTTATTAATGTCAGCAGCCTTAAAAGATTTTTTAGACTTTAAAGATTCTAATAATTTTCTCATTTTATCTGATTTTTTCATTTAATCCTCCTATTATGATGCGTCAGCAATTCCAGCAGCTACCTGACCAGCAGCGTCAATAGCATCAGCAAGTCTTCCAGCAGCAGCTCTGTTAGCTAGTGAAACAACTAAATATTCCTTGGCTTCAGCACTTAAAGCTTTAATTTTAGCCTGAGCAGCGTTAAGAGCAGCGTTGTTTGCAGCACTATCAGCAGCTTGATATCCAAGACACTCAACAACCAATTCGAGTTGTTCAGCAATTTCTTCACCAAGTCTACGGTTTGTTAAGGCAACAATTAAATACTCTCTGATTTCCTTTCTTTCTTTAGCTGAATCATCAATTACAGCAAGAAGGGCAGCCGCAGCAGCAGCATCAGCAGAGGCATCAATTAGCCTTGCATTGATTTCACTAGCAATTCTTTCACTTGCCAGTGCAGTACTTAGAATGTACTCATCTGTTTTACTAATCATAAAATCTCCTAGAACGATAAATCGTAACGCATAATTGCGTACTAGTATGTTAAAGATTAAGATTTTGCTTGCATTTATCAATGACTTGGACTACAATTTCAATATAAGGAGGATTACATGGGAAAAGTATTAGATTTTAAACCTAAATTAGAACTAGTATTATTAGAATACAGACGTAATAAGTTATTGAAATTAAAGAACTCTATGAACGATAACTGCTCTTTAAAAGAATGGTTTGAAGTCTCAAACAATATTAGAAAAATAGATAGACAAATACAGGAGATTAGGTATGTACGAAGATACAGTGCGAATGATTAAAAAACAAAAACAATTGATAAAAATGGAAGTTATGAACTATAAGTCCTTGAAAGAACAAGGAAAAAGAGGAATTCATTCCCAAGAATATTATGTAAAACTAGGAAAAGCCTGGTTACACCTTGATAAGGCTCAGAAATACCTTTCAAGTACTGATAATGACATATTTGACAATTTTAATTACACAGAGAATTAAATAATGCTTGACCCAGTGTGTCAGTCGTGTATAATAGTAGATAGGAGGTAATTATGTATAGAATAAAATTTGTACCTAAAACTAGACTTTATGAGATCCATTCAAAATATGATGGGGCTTTTGAAGGAGATATTAACAGTATTACTCAAAAAGCTATTGAAATGGGTTTAAGTCAGCACGAATTAACGATGGCTTATGAAACAATGAATAAAAACAAGGACTTAGTAGCTGAGTTCGGCATTAGAGGTACTTTCATGTACTCTCACAGCAAACTAAAATAGGAGTTTATTATGCAACAATTTCAAGTAGACACAGAAGGTTATATCTTTTTTAATCAGGAAGTTAAATACAAATATCAACACAAGTATTTAGTTCCTGGTACTGAGGATGAGACTCACGAAGACCCAGACATGTGGCTTGGACCAGAAGAAAAATGGGGTAAATGGACCGATCTTGGTCCAAGAGAATTTTCTTTAAAGTATAATGTTAGTGTGGTTCAGACTCGAAAAAAGCCTGTTAAGTAATTAGTTTTCAATCCAATACTTGAGGAGTGCATTTTTTTCAATAGGAACGTGTAACTCCTCAACTATTTCATTAGGATCTTTATATTCCCACGAGTCACATTCGTTATCTGGATCATTTGAGGTATCTATTTCTTGATCTAGTTTTACCTTACATTCAAACACATAAACCAGTATATCTTCATTTTTAATGCACTTGACCATTTTAGCGTCAATAGCATCTAGTCCAGTTTCTTCCTTAAGCTCACGGATACTTCCTTCATAAGGACATTCACCCTTATCTAAATGACCACCTGGTTGAGTCCAAAGACCATTATCATTACGCTTACCCATCAGAATATCATCCTTCCAATCTCTGACTAGGCAGATTGCGACTCTTTTAGTTCTTTCTTTAGCCATTAACAATCCCAGCGATCTAGAGCTTTTTTCTTTCTTGTAGGTACTTTTTCCTTATCACCGTCACGATCTGTATCTTTGTATTCATACATAGCACCCTTAGCACCCGACATTCTAGCACAGAATGATTTCCTACGCTTAGCTTTCTTTGGAGATTTTTTAGCAGCTTTAGATGATACTGGAGCTTTTAGATTAGATCCAGTTTTCTTATTATAGTGGTCACGACCAGCTTGGGTTAAACCACCTTTTTTAGATTTATGCTTTGACTTAAGACTTACGTCTTTTTCAGATGCAGCCAATTTGGTATCTGATACCGTATCTTCTTTTCTAGAATCCTTACCTTTTGGAACAAGCTTGGGTTGATTAAATTTTTTGTCTTCTTTATGTGTGTGTTTGATATCAGCCATACTTTGATCTAAATCACGCTGAGCAGCCTTAGATCTACCTGGTTTTTTATCCATTGTCATGGCAGTTCTAGCAGATCTTTTAGCACTTTCATATTGATCTGTGTTTAGATTTTTAGGTTTTCTCTTCTTGTTAGAATCATCTCTTTTTATTCTACGCCTTTGCTTCATTTTAGAATCTAAATTACGCTCTTTTTCGTATCTGTTTGCTTTTTCAACAGATTCCTTCTCTTCTTTAGGCACTTTAGCACCAGCAGAGCCACTTGTAGGTGTTTTAAAGTTTTCTTTAACGTCCATTCTAGGAGTTAAACCCTCAAGCTTCATCTCTTCTTTCTTTTCCATAGCATATGCCATAGTCTTAGCAACAGCTAGAACTTCCTTGTCAGACATGTCTGGAGACTTTTTCTTAATAATTTCAATAAGTTGTTCTTTTTTTTCTATTCTAGACCAAGCATCTTCTGAAAGACTTTTGTATACTTTTTTCTTACAAATTTTTTCGATTTTTTTATCAAGACATTCAGCCTGTAAAGCTTCTCCACCAGTTTTGGACTCTGGAGCACCCATGCCAGATCCGGCTACTAAGGCTTTTCTAACATTAGAGTCATATTTAGATAGTTTTTTCTTCTTTTTCTTTTTAAGATCAAGTTTCATTTGCTCTACCTTACTCTTGCCTTCTTTCTTCCAAGTGTCTGGGTCATTATATATAGAATGACCAGTCTTAGGTTTTTTGGTTGTGTGTTTGATTCTATCTCCTACTTTAAGCTTATCAGGCGCATCAGTTTGAGTAAACTCTCTTTTAGGCTTAATTTCCTTACCAGCTCTTTGCTCACCCATACTAGGTCCGATTTTCTTATAATCTCTTGAAGGACTCTTTGGTTGTTTAATACCTTTAACATTAGCCAACTGCGTCATATATTCACCAGCAGCTTTTTGAAGCATTTCTACCTCAACCTGCTCAGACTTTCTAAACTTACTTAATATGTCCTTAGCAATTTCTTTACTACCCATTGTCTTGGATTTGTCGGTAGGCTCTTCCATATGCTCAGCAAAAGCCATCTTATTACAAGGGGTTATGGTGATAGTTACCTTTCTACCAATACATTTGTGGATAACAGAACCTTCTTTTTTTAAGGTAGATCCTTCGATTGAGAAGTTAATTAAGGCTTTGGTTTCGTCTTTATTTAGACCTTTATCATACTTAAGCATGGCAGCCACGTCTTCAGCAGCACCATGACCTACATGATCAAATAACTCACCAGCAACATATAGATAAGGACATTTAACCTTATCCCAAAAATATTTCTGAGCCTCTGTCTCACAATCTTCTTTTTTGAGGATTTTCTTGGCTTGTAGAATCTTACCCACAATTTGACTAGCATTTTCATTTTTATGCTCCCAATTCAGTACTCCGTCAACAGTTAAAGAACTTATATCAACACCATCTATTACTATTCTTTCACCAGAGCTATCTAGATGTTCTGATGCTGCAATTCCATGAATAAATGTTCCGTATTCTCTTTCTTTAGACATACTTTTCCTCTATCTTATTGCTTTTCCTTAGATTTTCCTTAGCAGGTAAGTATTGAAGATTCCAAGGCACATGTAATCCACACATATCTGGATGATTTAGTGGCATAATATGGTCTACATGATATCCTTCAGGGCAATTGGCATAAATTTGTTTTAATTCTTCGTCATAACCACTTAAAGTAGCATTTAGTTTTTTAGCTCTACGTTTGGCTTGCTGAGCCTTATGTTTTTGTCTCCAAGTACTTCTTTTGGTAGTTTTTCTCCAAAACTCTCTGTATTTTTCAATATTTGCCTCACACCACTTTTGATTTCTATCAGCATATATCTCTTTATTTTCTTGGTAATATTTTTTTAAATAAGCCTGACCCTTTTCAGATTCACGCCATTTTTTATGTCTAGAAAGTGCTTTTTCTTTATTTACAGGTTTTTTCTTATCACATTCTTTACAATAGTTACAAAACCCATCATATCTGGCTTTATTCTTATAAAATTCTGATTTTTCTTTTTCTTTTTTGCACTTAGAACATACTTTCATAACTTAAAGATTATCATTTTTAGCCTTTTTTTGTAAAAATACTACAAGTTATTTTCAATTAAAAACCAAAAACTTTAATTATCTCAAATACTTGGGAGAAAAGCAAGTGTGTAAGTTATTTATATTATTTATTTTTGACGCAAAATGCTAATAATTTAACATATACTGTTTATTAACAAAAAAACCAAAAACCAAAAACAGTTTTGGTTACTAGTAACAATAACTTTTATTGGAGGAAATTATGGCAAAATCAACTGCTGTTAGCGAAGCTAAAGCTCGTGAACTAAAAGACCAACTTGAGTTTAAAGGCTTCTCTGTAGCTG
>Ga0180432_10003037_pt1 | contig 24431 bp, 23 predicted proteins | sample SS_ome_10_FD_132414 | JGI IMG/M metagenome (GOLD analysis project Ga0180432, IMG submission 132414) | Hypersaline lake sediment archaeal communities from the Salton Sea, California, USA - SS_1_MS_2 metaG | ecosystem: Environmental > Aquatic > Non-marine Saline and Alkaline > Hypersaline >... | reverse complement strand
GCGCCGCCGGCAAACACCGACGCGGGACTGCGGGACCGTGGCATCCTCGAATTGTTCTACTCGGCAGGGCTTCGGGTCGCGGAACTCGCCGCCGCCAGCGACCCCGATCTCGATCTTGCCGCCGGGACGATCCGGGTTCGCGGCAAGGGCCGCCGGGAACGGCTGGGGATCGTCGGCTCGCACGCCCGACGGGCGTTGGATCGCTGGCTGGAGGTCCGGGGCCGGTTCGCCCGGTCGCGACGTGCCGACGCCACGCGACCGCTGTTCGTCAACCGCTTTGGCGGTCGGCTTTCGGTCCGCAGCATCGGCCGGCTGCTCGAGAAGCATCTGGCGGTTGCCGGCCTTGCCGGCCGCGCCAGTCCCCACACCCTTCGGCACAGTTTCGCCACGCACCTGCTCGATGCCGGCGCCGATATCCGCAGCGTCCAGGAATTGCTCGGCCACAAGAGCCTCGTCACGACGCAGATCTACACCCACGTCACCACCAGTCGTCTTCTCGACGCCTTTGAGAAGGCGCATCCACGGGCCCGCTGATGCTCGCCTCCGGAGTGTCCCGCCGCCCGATTGCCCGAGCGGCCGCTGCGGAGATTTCTCACCGGACAGGTGGCAGACACGCTCGCGGCGGCCCATCAACAGCATTGCCGGAGATGGCTTCCTCTGCGAACGGTCAGACCACGCCGCGACGGACCGCCCAGACCGCAGCCTGGGTTCGGTCGCTCACCGCGAGCTTGCGGAGAATGTTCTGCACATGCTCCTTCACCGTTTCGACGCTGATGGTCAGTGACTGGGCGATTTCCTTGTTCGACAGTCCCAGTGCCATGTGCCGGAGCACCTGCATTTCCCGCTGCGTCAGCGGAATGTCGGGATCGGGCGTGGCCACGCGATTGGCCATCGTCGTCGCCACCCGGCGGAGCTCGCCCGCCCGCATCGGGAGTTGTCCGGTCGCGGCGCCGGTGATCGAGTCGAGCAGTTCGCTCCGGGTGCACCCCTTGAGCATGTAGTCGTGGGCCCCGGCTGCGACCGCTCGCGCGACATAGGTCGGGTTGTCGAACGTCGAAAGCATGACGCAGCGGACATGCGGCACATCGATCCGGATTTTCTCGAGGGCCGTCAGCCCGTCCATGCCGGGATGCATCCGAATGTCGAGCAGGACGACGTCAGGCTTGTGCTTTTTGGTCAGTTTGACCGCCTCCTCGCCAGAGGTCGCTTCGCCGACAATCTTGACGTCGCTTCCCTCAAGAAGGTTCGCCAACCCACGACGCACGACCTCATGATCATCAGCAATCACAACCCGCACTGACTCACCCGTTTTTGCCATGACTCGCAAAGCTCCTTATCGATGACTCGTATCGATCAATCAACTCGCCGCCCCACGCATGCGGCATCATCGAACACCCACAAACTTCGGTGCTTCCTCGGCCCGGGCAACCGACGCCGAGAATCAATCCGAGGAATGGCAGCAGTCCGCGGGGCTGCTCCTACCGCCAGGCTGAGACCCACTGTCACGCGGGGACGAGCCCCGGTGAAAGAGGTATGGAAGTATACGCAAATTCAAAAATTTAGAATGGGCTCACGAAAAAGATTTTCAGAGAGCATCCCGGCCGCTGGCTGAAACCGGCCTCGCTCAAACCTGCCCCTGCGTCCGCATCTGCTCGAGCAGCGGCCCGGCCCCCTGCGATAACAGCTCTTCGGCGACGCGGCGGCCGAGCAATTCGGCATCAGCGAGCGACCCGGCCGCGGCCGCGGCTGCGGCGGTCACCGCCACCACCGCATCGTTCTGCTCACCGAGCACCCGCCCTCCGAGATGCAACTGCCGATCCTCCTCAAACCGCCCCCAGCTGCCGATCGGAGCCAGACACCCGCCGGCGAGGGCTGCCAGCAGCGATCGCTCGGCAGTTGCCGCCAGATGGGTATCGGCGTCGTCGAGGGGAGCGATTGCCCGCCGCAGACGGGAATCGTCCGCACGAATCTGGATGACCAGCGCGCCCTGGGCGACTGCCGGAAAGAAATCGGGAGGCCTGAGGACCTCGCTGATCGGACCGGCGTAACCGAGCCTTTCGAGGCCGGCTGCGGCCAGGACGACCGCGTCGAGGCTGCCCTCGGTGAGCCGGCGAAGCCGCGAATCGACATTGCCCCTGATACCGACGACATTGAGGTCGGGCCGCAACGCTTTCAACTGCACCCGGCGGCGGACACTGGCTGTGCCCACCACGGCAGCCGGCGGAAGCTCCCGGAGGCCGATCCCGGTGCGGCTGATCAGAACATCGAACGGCGTTGCCCGGAGCGGCACGCAGGCGAGGTCGAGGCCGGCCGTCGCTGCCGTCGGCAGATCCTTCAGGCTATGCACCGCTGCATCGATCCGGCCGTCAAGCAGGCCGCGTTCGAGCTCTCTGACGAAGACCCCGTCGTCCCCGATCTGAGCGATCGGCAGATCCTGCCGGTTGTCGCCGCGGGTCGAAATGACGACCTCCTCGACTCGCTGACCGAGACCCCGCAACCGCTCGATGAGTTGCCCGGTTTGTTTCCGCGCCAGTTGGCTACCGCGGGTGCCGACGCGAATGATCAGCTCCGCTCCAGCCGTCTCAAGCGAGGTCGATCCTGGTTCCATGCACCCTCCCGGGAGTCAGGCTTTTCGTCCGCCGAGGCCCCGGGCTGTTTCCGTGGACCGGGTCAAAAGACAGCAGGCGGGCAACTGTGATGAAAAATACGAGTGTTGGTTCAGGGAATAAGATCGCCCGCAACCGTTTCTGGCGATGGGACGATACCCATCTGCCAGTGTTTCACGGCTCAGGCGGACGCGACGGCCGGCTCAGCCCGAGCGATCACCGCAGCGTAAACTGCCGGCACACCGGCCTCCAGAAGCAGGTCCGCCGCCGCCGCCAGAGTCGCACCGGTGGTGGCGACGTCATCGACGAGCAGGACCGGCCGCCGCGAGAGGCCACGTCGGCGAAGCCGGAAGGTCGAGGCGACATTGGCGGCCCGCGATGCCGCCGGCAGGCTCCGCTGGAGCGGCCGAAGCCGGCGACGGGCGAGCAGATCCTGCCGGGGCACGCCAAGTTGTTTTGCCAGCCCGTCGGCAAGAATCGCTGCGGCATTGGTCCCCCGCAGCCACCGCCGCCGCCAGTGCATCGGGATCGGAACCACCGCGGCGAGCGGCCACTGCCGAAGCACCGGCCGCTGTTCCGCCAACAGCCGGGCGAGCAGGTCGGCGAGGTCCTCACCCGCCGGCCGCTTGGCCTGCAGGATTGCCGATCGGAGGAGCCCTTCGTAGCGACCCAGGACTGCCAACGCCGCCCAGGGAGGCTCGTCGAGGCCGCATCGTGACGCCAGCTGCCGACACCCTCGGCAGGCGGCTGGCTCCCGCGTCGGCAGACCGCACCGCGGACAGCGGGAGGTCGGGTCGCAGACCTCCGCCCGGCACGCTGCACAGAGGCGATCGGCCAGCGTTCGCCCGGCGTCGACCGTCCTTGATTCGCCGCTTTGAAAGCGGCTGGCGGGCGTTCCGCAAAGACCGCAGGCCGACGGAAACAGCAGCTCTTCGGCCCCGGCAGCGAGGTCGGCGGCCCAGCCCTTCCAGGCGGTCCAGACGGCGGCGGCGGTTGGAGGTGGCGAAAGCATGGGAAGCGACGACTCCTCCCTCGACGACGGTTGGAAAATCGGTCGGTCGCCATTACCCACCCGAGCGGGCCGCGGGCGGGAAACGGATTGACGCTCGGGTTCAGACTACCTATTTTCCGGCCCCTATCGCACCCCCTGCTGGCCGGCGGGATCCCATGCTGATCGATCGCTATCTTTTCCGGAGTCAGCTTCAGGCTTTCTGCATCGTCTTTCTGAGCCTTGCCGGGCTCACCTTTGTGATCGATGCCTTCACGAACCTCGAAGAGTTTGTCAGTCACGCCGAAGAGACCGGGAGTCTCGCCCGGGTGCTCGGCCGATACTACGGCTATCGGCTGATTTCCTTTTTTGATGCCACCAGTCCGATCATCTCGCTGGCCAGCGGCATGTTCGCGCTCTCGTGGCTCGAACGCCACAATGAACTCACCGCCCTGCTGGCCGCCGGCGTCACCCGGTGGCGGATCGCCCGCCCCGCGATCCTCTTCACCGCGATCGTCAGCCTCCTCGCCCTCGCCAACCGGGAACTCGTGCTCCCGACGATCCGCACGGCGATCTCCCGCAACGCCCAGGACCTCAGCGGTGAGACCGAAAAACCGTTTGAAGCCCGGTACGACCACCAGACCGAAATCCTGTTTCGGGGCCGGAGCTACCGCGAGGCGGCCAGCAGGATCGAGTCAGTCAGCCTGCTGATGCCGCCGCTGCTCGCCGACTATGGCCCCCAGATCGACGCCGTCGAAGCCCTTTGGAAGCAGCGGACAGCCGACCATGCCGCCGGCTATCTGCTGCGCGGCGTCACCAACCCGCCGGACATCGACAGCCTCCCGCCGCTCACCTTGGATGACCGCCGGGTCGCCGACACGGCCGGCTCCGCCGACTGGCTCAAGCCGGGGCAATGCTTCATCGCCAGCGACGTCTCCTTCGAACAGATGATCGGATCGGCCAACTGGAGCCAGTATTCCTCGACGCCGGAACTGATCGGGGCGATTGCCAACCCGAGCCTCGGCGTCGGTGCCGAGGTTCCGCTGCGGGTTCACGCCCGGTTTGTGGCCCCGTTTCTCGACATGGCCCTTGCCCTGCTCGGCATTCCGCTGGTGCTGGGCCCAAGCCGCCGCGGCGTGTTCGTCGCGGTCGGCCTCTGCGTGCTCATGACAGTGGTCTTCTTCCTGACGACGCTCGGCTTTCACGCCCTGGCAACCGGCTACCTGTTGAGCCCGTCAATCGCTGCCTGGGCGCCGCTGCTGCTCCTGGCGTCGCTCGCCGCCTGGCGAGCCCAGCCGATGTGGGAATGATCCGACCTCCCCGACGGCCGGGCACTTGATGCCGGGGTTGCCGAGATCGGAAAAACCCCGTTAACCCCGCCAGCCCCGCGGCCAACAGAATCTTCCCAATCCCGCCGATTTCGCCAGCCCTTTTTTCTCGACCCGAACCCCGCCTTCTGCCGATGGTATCGAAGACGGAGGAGGCGGGAGCCTGCTCCCCCGGCGACGCTGAGTGGTCGAAGCCGGGAAGACGCCGGGCAAAGGAGTGCCAGACCGATGCGGATCAACACCACGCGTTTCGGACGAATTGACGTCGATGCGGCCGACCTGCTGACTTTTGCAAGCGGCCTGCCGGGGCTCGAACACTGCCGCGAATGGGCCCTGCTCGCCGATGCCGACAACGATGCCCTCGGCTGGCTCCAGAGCACCACGCGGGGCGATGTGGCGATCGCGGTCGTCAGTCCCCGTCGATTCGTGCCGCAGTATCAGGTGCGGATTCCCCGCAGCGAACTGACCCCCCTGCGGCTGCACGACATCCGGCAGGCCCAGTTGGTGGTCATCGTCGGCAAAAACGCGACAGGCCTCACGCTCAATCTGAAGGCGCCAATCGTCATCAACCTCGAGGACCGCACAGGCCGGCAGGTCGTCGCCAGTGGGGACCTGCCGCTGCAACATCAACTCGATCCAAATCCGACCGCGCTGAAAAAGAGCGCATAATTCCTTGACAGCCGACACGGTGGACCGTCGGCGTGGATCAGACATCAGGAAGGACCCCGGCGATGCTCGTTCTCTCCAGACAACGTGATGAAAGCATCATGATCGGCGACTCCATCGTCGTGACGATCGTCGACATTCGAGGAGACAAGGTGCGGCTGGGGATTAACGCGCCGGCGGAAATTCCGGTCCATCGCCAGGAGGTTTACGAGGCGATCCAGCGGGAGAACCTCCGGGCGGCCAGCCTCGATCCGGGCGAGACGCAGGAACTTCGCGGCATGACGGGCCATCGGTCCGGGTCGTCCGAGTCGCCCTCGAAGGGGCAGAGCCGCTAACTGTCTGTGGAAACAGCCATCCAGGGTCCTCGCCCGTGACGACGGGCGGAAGCGAGTCGACTGGTCCCCCCGGAAAACGCCGACGGGGTCTCGGGAGTGCCGATCGCCGCACCTGTGTGCGACAGCCCTGCGCCGAGGTCCTTCAGCGGGCTCATCAGCCCTGAGGGAAGTAGTCGGGCTCGTTTCCGGGACGCCACTTGATGTTGCAGCCGATACTCGGCTGCTGGGCCTCCGGGACCGGTTCGCCCGCGAGCACGGCATCGACGGCTCTGCGGAGATCGGCCCCGGTGACTGGAATGCCACTGTCGGGACGGCTGTCATCCAATTGCCCGCGGTAGACCAGCCGGCGGTCGGCATCGAAAACGTAAAAGTCGGGGGTGCAGGCAGCCCGGTAGGCCTTGGCCACCTCTTGGGTCTCATCAAAGAGGTAAGGGAAACCGTAGCCGCGTTCCTCGCTCTCCCGGACCATCTGTTCCGGGGAGTCAGCCGGATGGGTTGCGACATCATTGGAATTGATGGCGACCATCCCGAGACCGCGCGGAAGGTATTCGCGGCCGAGCACGGCGAGCTGGTCTGCAACATGCTTGACGAAGGGGCAGTGATTGCAGATGAACATCACCAGGGTGCCCCGCGTCCCGGCCACATCGGAAAAGCCAAGGGTTTGGCCGTCGACATTGACGAGCGAAAAATCAACAGCGGGGCTGCCGAGGGGGAGCATGGTACTGGGCGTGCGAACCATTCTTCTGGCCTCCGGGGACGTCGAACTGGGGGAAGCGGGCGGCCGGCTGCGGGAAATTCGGCCGAATTCGTTTGGAACAGTGGTCGTGGTTGCGCCGCCGACGGTCGGCGACGATCAATCCCGCAGGGCGGTCAGCTGTCCTGCCGGAGGAACAGCCGGCAGGCGTTGGCGGTCGTGGTGGCGGCAAGGCTTTCCAGCGGAACACCACGGGTGATCGCCAGGCAGCGGGCCGTGTGGATGACATGGGCGGGTTCATTCCGCCGTCCGCGGAGCGGCTCGGGCGAGAGAAACGGGCTGTCGGTCTCGATCAACAGACGGTCGGCCGGCACCTCGGCCGCAATCTGTCGCAGCGATTCGGCCGACCGAAAGGTGACCATCCCGGCAAAGCCGAGGAAAAACCCCAGTTCGATCGCCTCGGCAGCCTCCGCAGCGGTGCCGGTGAAACTGTGAAGCACGCCGGTCACCGGTCCCTGCCGCAGGGCCGCCCCCAGCATGTCGAGGACATCCCGAATGCTCTCACGACTGTGCACGACCAGCGGCAGGTGCAGTTTCTGCGCCAGCCGGATGTGTCGGTCGAAGTACTCCCGCTGGATATCCCGCCCCGCCGTATCGCGAAACCAGTCGAGGCCGGTTTCACCGACCGCGGCGACGCGGCCCGAGACGACCAGCCGCGTGATTCGGTCCCACTCATCGGGTCCGACTTCGGCGGTGTCGTTCGGATGAATACCGGCAGCGCTGACCACGCCCGACTCGGCGGCGGCGAGTTCAGCGGCGGCTTCGCTATCGGCCGCCCGCGTGCCGATCACCGTCAGCCGCGAGACTCCCGCCCCCCGGGCCCGGGTGAGCACATCGGGAAGATCGTCCCCGTAGCGAAGCGGGTCGAGATGGCAGTGGCTGTCGTAAAAGTCCATGCGCCATCCCCAGGAGTCAGGCCCCTGCCGACAGCGGGCCGGCAGCGGAGCGGCCGGCCAGCCGCTGCTGTTGCTGCCGGAGCAGATCGAGATGGCCCTCGATGGCGGCGCGGATTTCGCGGGCAAGTTCCGCGGTCCGGCCGGAAGCCTGCCCGCCGTCGCCCGCCACCGCGTCGGCTCGCTCCATCAACACGGTGACGTCGGCCCGCCGTCGGCCGAGGTCGTCGATGACGCGGTCGAGCAGAAATCCGAGATCGACGTCATGCCAGCCGGTGTAGGACAGGGGAAAGCCCGACTGCGGCAGTTCAACATCCTCTTCGCTGAGGATCGTCTCTGCCCGAGCAATAAAGTTTTGATGATCGGCCGCCACGTCGGCAAGAGCCAGTTTGAGGTCCTCATCACCGCGGTACGTCCAGATCCCCGAGTCGGCGAGATACATCAGGGGCGACCGCCTCAGCAGCCGAATCAACCGGTTCAGCAGGTCGGATGTCAGCTGTCGGGAATCAACGCTTCGCATCGCTTTTCAAGCTCCAGGGCCCCTGCGGCACCGACACTTCTCAGGAGGCGATCACGCCGGCGAGTTGGGCAGCCGCATAGAGACCAGACCAGAAGATCCCCAACAGCAAAACCGGCACGACCAGCCCCGTGACGACTGCTCCCGGAATTGAGACCAGCGGAAAGGAATCGGCCACACGGTCTTCCGGCGGGGGGTCGAAGGTCATCACCTTCAGTACCCGCAGATAGTAAAACAGGCTGACCACAGTGTTGACGCCACCGATCACCAACAGCAGCAGCATCAGCGGCCGCTCGGCGTCCGCGGTCATCGCATCAACCAAAGCGGAAAAGACGAGAAACTTCGCGACAAACCCCGACAGTGGCGGCAGGCCGATCAGGCTGACCATCACGATCGCCATCGCGACAACGATACCCGGACTGGTACGGACCAAACCGGCGTAGGCGGAGATCTCCTCGCTCCGCAAGCGGTTCCGCAGCAAGGCGACGATCCCGAAGGCACCGAGATTCATGAAGAGGTAGGTCGCCAGATAGAAAACCACCGCCGAAATCGCATCCCGGCTGCCGGCCGGCGACACACCTGCCAGCGCGACTGCGGCCGACACCGCCATCATCAAATAGCCCGCATGCGCAATGGTCGAGTAGGCCAGCAACCGCTTCATGTTTGTCTGGCCGTAGGCGGCCAGGTTGCCGAACGTGCAGGTGACCGCTGCCAGCAGCCCGATCAGGGCGGCGATGAAGTGCCGCACATCGACAAGGGCGGTCACCGTCGCCGTCGGGGCGGCTTCAATCCCGCCCACCGGCATGCCAAAGCCGAAGCCAACCCGCACCAGCAGGGCGACCGCCGCCGCCTTGCTCGCCACTGAGAGAAATGCACCAACCTCGGCTGCGGCCCCCTCAAAGACATCGGGACACCAGAAATGAAACGGCACAGCCGAGAGTTTAAAGGCGAGCCCGACGGTGAGCATCAGGCCGCCGAGGCAGAGCACCATCGCATTGCCGCCGGTTCCGCCGGCGGAAAGCACCCTGGCTAGTTCGCCCGGAACCGCGGGCAGTTGCAGCGTGCCCAGCACCCCGGCAATCAGGCTGATGCCGTAGAGCATGACCCCGGCGGCACCGGCTCCGTAAACGGCGTATTTCAGCGCCGCTTCCGAACTCGCGGGGCGTCCCTTGAGCATGCCGGCGAGGGCGTACGAGGGCACGCTCGCCATCTCGACGGCCATAAAGACCACCAGCAGGTGGTTGGCCGAGGCCATCAGGCACATGCCGAGACTGCTGCCGAACACGAGCGCGTAGAAATCAGCCGCGTCCTCCCGGTCGGGAATGCCGGAAAGCCTCGTCAGCACGATGTAAAGCACAAGAAACCCGCTGAGAATCAGCCGCAACATCGCGGTGAACGAGTCGAAAACCAGCAGCCCTCCAAAGATTTCCTGACGGCCGCCAGCCGAGGAGAGAACCGCGTCTCCGGGCATCCCTCCGAGCCCGAGCAGATCGGCGTAGGCGTACCAGGTGGCGAAGCCAGCCCCGCCGAGTGCCAGCAACCCCGAATCGAGCCTCCGCAGCAGCGGCAGCATCCGGCAAAGCAGCAGCAGCACGATCGTCGCCGCCAATGCCAGTTCGGGACGGAACCGCGGCAGCGAGACGCCGACGGTGTCGGTGACCAGGTCACTCAGCAGGCTGCCAATATTCATTTCGGTCGCTCCCAGACCACATTTCCCTCAGACCATCCCGGGCCGACGCGGCCCGTCCGGGTCTCGCCCTAGCGGCCGTCCGCGGTGTCTACGGCAAAGGCCCGCCGACCGTCGTCGCTTGCGACCGACATGTCTTGAGCCACCGTCACCATGCGGCCCCGGTCGTGTACATCACGGGTCCAGACCGCAAGCGATTCCACCTGCCGGTTGACGCTCGGCGTCACATACTGGAACAGCGTCTGCGGCGCTACGCCGAAGACGATCGCCAGAAAGACGAGCGGAGTCGCGATCGACAACTCCCGAGAAGTGATCGGCGTCAGGGCCTCTTCATGGGGGCCACGATACTCCGCGCCCAGATAGACCCGCTGGATCGCCCAGAGGATATAGGCTGCCGTCAGGATCACGGTGAAGGCTGAGATGACAGCAAGCACCCGGTTGTAGTTCCAACTCGACAGGGTGACGAGCACCTCGCCGATGAAACCGCAGAGCCCGGGCAGCCCGAGCCCGGCAAAGAAAATCGCGATCGCCAGCCCGCTGTAGACCGGCATCTTGCCGAAGATGCCGCCAAATTCCCGGAGGTCGCGGTGATGGACCCGGTCATACAGCACTCCCACCATGAAGAACATGCCGGCCGAACTGATCCCGTGGGCCAGCATCTGGAACATCGCGCCGTTGACGCCCTGCGCCCAGAATTCCCAGCGGTATTCCTGATCGGCGACTGCCGACCAAACTCCAAGCCCGAGCATCACATAGCCCATGTGGCTGACGGAGCTGTAGGCGACCATCCGCTTGAAGTCGGTCTGGGCAAGAGCCGCGAAGGCTCCGTAGACCATCGATATCGCTCCGATCCCGCAGACCAGCCAGGCCAGTGACAACCCGGCACCGGGGCAGATCGGGTAACAGATCCGGAGGATGCCGTAGCCGCCAAGTTTCAGCAGGATGCCGGCGAGGATCATCGAAATCGGCGTCGGCGCCTCAACGTGCGCGTCGGGCAGCCAGGTGTGCACCGGCACGACCGGGACCTTGATGACAAAACCGATCAGCAGCAGCAGGAACGCCCAGGTCTCCAGGCTCATGTTGAGCAGGACAATTGAAGATGCAAATGGAGAGTTCGGCAGCTGCCCAATCGCCGCCAGAGCCATCAGGTTGAACGTATGCACAGCGGTGTCGGCCTCCCGGATCGTGGCGATCTGTTCGACCGCGGCCCCGGGGCTCACCACGTGGGTCGCCAGCAACTGCTCATCAGACAGCATCCGCACATCGCTGGCGAAATAGAGCATCAGAATCGCGATCAACATCAGCACGCTGCCGAGAAGCGTGTAAAGGAAAAACTTGATCGCGGCATACTCGCGGCGCGGACCTCCCCAGATGCCGATGAGGAAATACATCGGCAGCAGCATCACCTCCCAGAACACGTAAAACAGGAAAAAGTCAAGCGACACGAACACGCCGAGCATGCCGGTTTCAAGCAGCAGAAAAAGCACGTGGTAGGCCTTGACATGCTTGCTGATCGGCCAGCTGGCCGCAGCGGCGAGCATTGACAGAAAGCTGGTCAGCACCACCAACGGCAGGCTGATCCCATCGACTCCGAGCAGGTATTCGATGCCGAACGGCTCGATCCACGGCAGTTTGACCACGCTCTGCATGCCGGCATCGCCAAGGACGAATTGCCCGGGCCCGACCGGACCAAAAAGCTGGGGAACGGCCAGCCAAACCGTCAGCAGGAACACGACCGCGGTCGTGCCGAGGGTGATCCAACGGATCGCTTCCTCACGAGCCTTAGGCACGATCGGCAGGGATAGGAAGGCTGCCACCAAAGCGGGCAGGAAGACGATCAGGGTCAGCGGCCAGAAGGCGGCGTTCTCAGCAACGGCGGCATTCATGAAGCGGTCGGCATTCGGGTGAGGGGCGGAATGAGAAAAACCGGTGAACGAATTGCGGGTTAGCCGGCCAGCGATGTCCGGAACAGCACCGTCGCCAGCACAAAGATTGCCACGGTGCCGACAACGATAAACATGACATACTGCCGGAGCCGGCCCGTCTGCAGGCGACGGAATTCCAGCCCGGTATTCCAGGTGATCCGTCCCGCGGCGTTGACCAGACCGTCAACGACGGTGCGGTCAAACCAGGCATCGATCCCCGCCACCTGCCGAGCGGTCCACGCCAGGCCATTGATCAGCCCGTCAATCAGTTGACGGTCGACCCAGCTGATCAGCCGGGCCAGCTGCAGGGTCGGGAGGACGAACATCGCCCGGTAGAGTTCGTCGACATACCAACGGTTCACGAGGAATGTGTAGACCGGGCCGGCCAGTCGAGCGATCACCGCCGGGCTGATCAGCGGTTTGAGGTAGAGCAGGGCGGCCAGCAGCACGCCGGCGGCGGCGGTGGCGAAGGCGGTCAGCGTGGCCGTCTCGTGGATATCCTTGGCGTGGCTCTCATGCTCTGCCGGCATACTCACACCGCCAAGCAGCCCGGCGGAGGTGACCGTCGCCGCGGTCCCCGCCGGCCGCGACTGCTCAAGCAGGCCCGCAACCCCAAGGCCGCCGGGCAACGCCCAGCCGGCAATCACAGCGAAGACCGCCAACACGACCAGTGGCCGGGTCATGACCGTCGGCGATTCATGAGCGTGGCCGGCGACGTGAGCATCCCGCGGGCTGCCGGCGAAGGTCAAAAACCAGAGCCGAAACATGTAGAAGGCCGTAATGAAGGCCCCACCCGCCACCGCCGCGTACAAAATCGCGTGGTCGGGATTGAGCCGGGCGAAGAGCAGGCCTTGGGCGAGAATCGCATCTTTTGAATAGTACCCGCTGAGCCCGACCACGAACGGAACACCGGCGCCAATGATCGCCAGGCAGCCGACGAGCATCGTCCAGGCGGTGACAGGCATGACCCGCAGCAGCCCACCCATCTTCCGCATGTCGTTGGTGTGACAGGCGTGGATCACCGAACCGGAGCAGAGGAAGAGCAGACTCTTGAAAAACGCGTGCGTGACCAGATGGAAGAGACCGGCGACCCAGCCACCGACTCCGAGCGCCAGCATCATGTAGCCGAGTTGACTGACGGTCGAATAGGCGAGCACCCGTTTGATGTCGTTGGCCGTGACCGCGATCGTGGCCGCGATGAACAGGGTGATTCCGCCGACATACGCGATGACCAGCAGCACATCGGGCGTGAGGACGGGGTAGAACCGGCCCACGAGGTACACACCGGCAGCCACCATCGTCGCCGAGTGGACCAGAGCCGAGACCGGCGTCGGCCCCTCCATCGCATCGGGGAGCCAGACAAACAGCGGCACCTGAGCGCTTTTGCCGACGCAGCCGCAGAAAATCCCGAGCCCCGCGATAAACAACAGCCACCGCCCATATCCGGCCTCTCGCCAGCCCGGCACGGCCGCGGCCACCTCCCGCCGGACAGCATCGGCATCGGACTTCCCAGCAGCGAGTTCGCCGACCTGATCGGCTGCCGCGAAGGCAACCAGCCCGTCGGGCACCTGCTGCCGATAGTCGTCGGCAGCGGGTCGGACAAGTTCGAACAGCCCCGGCTGGTTGCCGCCAGAGGCTGGATCGGTTGTCGAGCCGAAGTGCAAGGTGCCGAGGCCGCCCCAGAGGGCCATCAGGCCGATCAGCATGCCGAAATCACCCACCCGGTTGACGATGAAGGCCTTGTTGGCCGCCGTCGAGGCGGAGTGGCGTTCGAAATAGAAGCCGATCAGGAACCAGGAACAGATGCCGACGAGTTCCCAAAAGACAAAGACCATCGCGAGGTTGCCGGCAATGACAATGCCGAGCATCGAAAAGCAGAACAGAGACAATGCCTGGAAAAACCGGTGAAACCGCCCTGCCCGCGTGAAGCTGCCACCCCCGGCGAGTTGCACTTCGCTGTCGGTCACCGGATGGAGTTCGTCGTGCATGTAGCCGGCCGCATAGACATGAATGCAGGTGGCGATAAGGGTGACAACGACGAACATCAGGACTGTGATCGAATCGATGTACCAGCCAATCGAAAGCCGCAGCGACCCGCCGGCATAGAGCGTGTACCAGTCACCCGCATACGCAACCGGCACGGAGACGGCGTGCCCGTCGCCGGAGCCATGCCCCTGGTCTGAGGCGTGCCCGTCGTCGGCATGATGCCCGCCTTTTGCGGCATGATCAGCGCCATGGGCGGGCTCGTGCGACCGGTCACCGTCGGCCTTGGCGGGTTTATCGGCCGGGGCTGCCTGCGGGGTTGCAGCGGCCTCGCCCTCTTTGCTCGGGGCCACCGCCTCACGATAGGACGCCAGCTGAACGGACGAACCGGCAGCCGCAGCATGCCCACCCTCGTGACTGCCTGCGGTCGGGGGATGATTTACGACCCAGACCATCAGCGCGATCAACGACGCCGCGAGCGACGACGCGATCGCCGCAGTCGCCACGTTGGCGGCCAATTTCCCCTGCGGCCCCATCCTGGTGCCGAAAAATAAAATGGCCACGAATGATGCCAGCGGAATCAGCCAGGCAAAACCGAGCAACAGCGGCAGGAGCGTGGCGATGTCCATCGTTGTTCGTTGGGGTTCGCCAGCCCACGGCGACAAACGCGTGGGTTGGCAGCGGGGAGTGAAGCCGGCCTAGCCGTGCAGGTCGTCCGCCCGGTCGACGTCGACCGTTCCGTGGTTGTTGTAAAAGTTCAGGGTGATTGCCAGGGCCACGGCGGCCTCCGCCGCCGCCAGCAGGATCACGAAGAGCGCCGTCACCTCCCCGTCGAGGCCGAGCGGTGATCTGCCCTCGCCAGCGAGGTAGGTCGAGCCGAAAGCGACGAAGTTGATGTTTGCCCCATTGAGAACCAGTTCAATGCCCATCAAGACGCCCAGGGCATTCCGTTTGGTGGCCATGCAGACCACGCCGGTGGTGAACATGATCGCACCGACAACCAGATAGTGGGCCACGCCGATTGTTCCGGCTGCTATGAGCATCAGGTATCGCTCCCCACGAGAATCGAGGTGGCAGGTCGATCGGCCGAGGCGGCGGGCGGCGGCGGCGGTGGATCGGCCGAGGCGAGGATGTCGATCGGCCGCGGCGTTTTCCGCCGTTTCGCCCTTGCGAGGTAGGCCGCTCCGACCAGCACCACGAGGAGATGGACCGAGACGATCTCAAAAGGCAAAAGATACCCGCTCCGCGGCCGGCTTTCGGCGGTTTCAGGCGGACTGTCGACACGAACGCCCACCAGCGCCATCCCGATCGGCGTAGCGGTTGGCGGCTGGGTTTCCGCCCGACCCGGTCGTCTCCATGACTCGATCGAAACCGCCGATTGCACCAGCACTGCCAGCAAGGCGGCGGCGAGAATACCGGCAACGACCCGATCGGCAGCGGGTGTCCGCAGGGCGACGAGTTTCGTTTGGGCTGTCAGCATGACACCAAACACGAGCAGGACCAGGGTGCCGCCGACATAGATCATCAACTGCATCGACCCGACGAATTCGGCACCAGCGAGAAAAAACAGACCGGCGGTCGCGGCGAGTGACAGCACCAAATGCAGTGCCATCCGCACGACGTTGTCGGTCAGGGCGACCATGACGGCGCCGCCGCAAGCGATCAACGCGAACAGCAGAAACAGCATCCCGTGCCAGTCGACTGCCGCCAAAAAGGCTGCTGGCGGCGAAACTCCAACAAGGCAGGTTGTCAGCGGGTTCATCACTCGGCCACCCCAGCAATTTGAGCCCGATGGATGCGGTCACTGCCGACGTTGTCAGCAGCGGGTGAACCCGAGGAGCTCTCCAGCCACCCTTCCCGAACGGCCGCCGCCCGTGGTCTTCCCGCCGCAGTGAGCCCTCCGGGCAAAAACAACTGCCAGAGCATCACGCCGGCGAACATCACCGCGGCGATCGGCGTGCAATATTTCAGGCAGGTGGTCATCACCTGATCGATCCGCAACCGCGGCAGGGTCCAGCGAATCCACATCATCAACAGCACGCCGGCTGAGGCCTTCAGCAACAGATTGCCGCAGCCGAGCAGCCGCACCGCGTAGGGCGCCTTGCCGGCGACCCCATCACTCCAGCCAAGCAATTCCGCAACGGGTATCGGTCCGTTCCAACCGCCCAGGAAAAGGATGGCCGCCAGACCGCTGACGAGGAACATCGAGCCGTATTCGGCCATGAAGAAGAAGCTCCAGCGGAGCCCGGAATATTCCGTGTGAAAGCCGGCGACGAGTTCGCTCTCAGCCTCGGCGAGGTCGAATGGGGCCCGGTTCACGCTGGCCACAGCGCAGGTGAAGTACACCCAGAAGATCACGAATGTGAACGGATCGTGGAACAGGTACCAGTTCGTCATCCAGCCTGCCTGCTTCTCCCCAATCGTGACGAGATCCATGCTGCCGGCGAGCATCACCGGCACCACGACGCACATGCCGAGCGGGACCTCGTAGCTCACGACCTGGGCGGCCTCTCGCATCGCGCCGAAGAGCGACCACTTCGACGCCGAGGCGTAGCCGGCGAGAATCACGCCAAACACCTCGAGCCCGAGAACGGCGATGACGAAAAAGACGCCGACGTTGAGCCGCTGACCGACGACGTCGAAGGCGAACGGCAGGGCGATGAACGCACAGAACGACGCGCAGAAGCTCACGTAAGGCGCCAGGCGGAACAGCAGCGTATCGGCACCCTCGGGCATCAAATCTTCTTTGGCAAGCAGTTTGATGCCGTCTGCCAACGACTGGAGCCAGCCAAACCTGCCACCCGTCCGGGTTGGCCCAAGCCGATCCTGAATGCGGGCGGCGATTTTGCGTTCCGCCCAGATAAAAACGAGCGCGCCCCCGGCAATCACGTTGAGGATCAAAAAGGCCGCAACGCCGGCGGTGGTCGCCCAGGCGAGCCAAGCCGGCATGCCAATGGTGTCGATCAGGAAGTCAGCCATGAACTCGAAGGACCGAGGCTGGAGGGCAGATCCGGGCGGCCGACGCAGGCGGCATCCACTCCGCGACCAGACATTGTGAAATTTTGCACGAAGTCTGCAACAACCCGGGCTGTCGCACAAGAGCCCGCCGCGTTTTCCGTCCGGCAACCGAGCGGGCAGTACGACCGGCAGCAATGAGCCCCTTCCCGCGGACCAGTCGGCACGAGGAAGACAGACTCGTGATCGGCGGTCTGCCGGACCGCCACAGCCAACCCGCTGGCGGCGAGCAAGCGACTCGCAGGTAAATCAAACTGCTCGCGAGATCTACCGGTCGATTTCGCCCATCACGATATCGAGGCTCCCGATAATCGCGGGCACGTCGGCGATCAGGCAGCCACGGCAGAGTTCGGGGGATACCGCCAAATTCGAGAAGGAACTCGACCGGGCCCGAACCCGCCAGGGAACCGCCGAGCCGTCGCCAACGAGATAAAAGCCCATCTGCCCCTTGGGGCACTCGGTTTCCAGATAGGCGTCTCCCGCCGGCAGTTTCTCGGCGAGTTTAAGCGGTTCACCCACCGATCCCTTGCAGCGGGAATAGCGGTCGATCGCCTGCCGGACGAGATCCATCGACTGCACGACCTCAAGCATCCTCACGAAGAACCGGTGCCAGCAGTCGCCCAGAACGGCATCGCCAGGGACTTCCGGATACTCATGATCCCGAGGATAGTGACCGTTCTTCATGACAGCGATCTCAAAGGCATAACCGTCGTACATGCCGGTGTAGATGCTCTCCCCGTCTCGGCGAAGATCGATGTCGACGCCGCTGCCGCGGAGAACAGGCCCGGTGCACCCGTAATCGATCGCCATTTCAGGGCTGAGGACGCCGATGCCGGCTGTCCGTTTGACGAAAATCGCATTCGTCGTCAGAAGCGTGTGGTACTCGCGGATGATCGGCTCGAACTGCTCGAGAAACGACTCGCACCGCTGCAGCCAGCCCGGCGGCAAATCGGCCGTCAGACCGCCGACCGTGATGTAGCTGTAGGTGAGCCGGGCACCGCAGGCTTCTTCGAAAAGATCCAGAATCTTTTCCCGTTCCCGGAAGGCGTAGAGAAATGGGCTGAAGGTCCCGAGATCGAGACCGTATGCCCCCATGCCGACCAGATGGCTAGCGATGCGGCCGAGTTCGGCGATGAGCACCCGCAGGTGGCGGGCCTTCTCGCTGACCTCGTAACGTAAGAGCTTTTCGACGGCCAAAGACCAGCCGAGATTCATGTTCATCGCCGCCAGATAGTCCATCCGGTCGGTGTAGGGAATCCACTGTCTGGCGGTAAGATTTTCACCGATTTTTTCTGCGCAGCGGTGGAGGTAGCCGATGTGCGGCTCGAGTTCGGAGACGATCTCGCCGTCGGTTCGAAGCACCAACCGGAGCACGCCGTGCGTGCTGGGATGCTGCGGCCCCATGTTGACGAGCATCTCGTCGGTGCGGACATCAAACTCGACGATCCGCTGGTCGTCATCAAGAACCTGTGCCATGGCAATGTCTTTCTCTTCTGAAATGGTCTTCAGCTTCGAGGCTTTGCCGGTGTCAGGTCGCCGGCGGCAGTATTGCGACGCTCACCGCCCCCGCATGCCGTGATACTCGAGCGGCATCTCATAGTCCTTCCGGAGCGGAAAGCCTTCCCAGTCCTCTGGGCAGAGAATCCGCCGCAGGTCGGGATGGCCGGCAAAGTTCACGCCTGACAAATCATAGACCTCGCGTTCGTGCCAGTCAGCGCCACGCCAGACTTCGGCCACGCTCGCGATTTCCGGAGGCCGCCCCGGCTCATTGTTCTGCCATCGAGGAATCTTGACCTTCAGCACCAAACTCACCCGGGCCGCCGTGCTCCAGAGGTGGTAGACCAGTTCGGTATGCGGTTCCCAGGAAACCTTGGCGGCTTTTTTGGCGTCGGGCTCAAACCAATCGACCGCGGTGATGCACTGCAGGCCATCAAACCGGATTTCGCAGCTGTCCTTGAGCCAGCGGCAGACGGCAAGCAATTTCTCCGGAGCAATCTCCAGCCAGGGGTCGATCGCCTCCAGGTTGCTGCCGATGACCGCCTCGGGCAACGCCTCCTCCAACCGACCGATGAAACCGGGACCCTGCATCAGTTAATACCCCGACTCGCCTGAGGATTCGGCAGCCCGCTGGCTGGCGACGGTCCGTACCCAATCGAGGTCGCCGCGGTACCAGACATAGGCGAAGCCGACCAACAAAATGACGTAAAACAACGACATGTCGATGACTGCCGTCCGCGCGAGCATCCGGCCGCTCTGAGCGACGGCCCATTCCGCCTCGGTTTGTCTGGCCAGCCGGGCATCGCCAGCCGACTCAGCCGCTTCCCGCACATCTTTCGGGGGCTCCAGATCGGGAACGGCGGGAGACGTGAGTCCGAGTTCCCGGTAGATACCGGCGACCTCCGGGGTGAGGGTGACGCCGTCGGCCGCGACGCTGGCAACGGCCGGGTCGGCAAGTTGGGTTGCCTTCCCGAAGACAGTCGCCCACGGAAAGAAGAGGGCAACCTCGACATCAAAGATGATGAAAAGCAAGGCGACAACGTAGAACCTGAGATCGAATTGCACGAAGCTTGAACCGATGGTCGGCTCGCCGCACTCGTAGACCTCAAGCTTTTCCGTATTCGGCATTCTCGGCCGGACCAGCCAGCCGACGATGAGGTTGAGGGCGAGGAAAATCCCGCCGACGGCGACGAAGAGGGCGAGAAATCCCGCCACGAGCACTGGATCAAACATGGTTGCTCTCAGCCGGTTGCACCGGTGTCCTCAGACGTTCGGACCGCCGTGGACCGGTTCGACGATTTCCTTGGCAGCAGCCACCGCAGTTGGATTGAGCGTTGACCGTCCCCAGGCGACATCGACGGGAAGACGGGCGAAATCGACGATTGTGCCGTCGCGGCTGTAGCAACTCAGGTCGAGCGTGGATCCCATGAAAATGCAGTCAACCGGACACGGTTCAACGCAGAGGGCACAAAACATGCACTTCGAGTAGTCGATCGTGAATCCCGAGACCTGAAATCCCTTGCCGCTGCCAACTCGTTCTTTGCCGATGTAGATGCAGTCGACCGGGCAGGCTTTCGCGCACTGGTCGCAGGCGATGCACGTCGTCAAATCGTAGCGATGGAAACCACGGTAGCGGGCGGCAACAGCCGCCGGCAATTCCGGGTATTCGTAATGCTGCGTGAAGGCCTTGCGGTTTGGGTCAAAGGTGCTGCTGAAGACTTTGAGCGTGACGCCCATCCCGTGCAGGACGGTGCCGATGGCTGTGAAGAGATTCCGAAACCAGCCGATCATGATGCACCTGTGGTGGGACGGCGAACGAAACTGCTTCTCGAACCATCGACGGCCGTGCCAATCGAGCAAGCCCAAACCTTGCGGCTCACCGCCAACGCCTCGCTCCGCAAATCCGGGGGAAACGTCACGCGATTCCCAACCGCGATTCCCAGCAAAGTAAGCATCGGAACCAGCATCTCGACGACCTCCGTCGGCCGCCGGCGGATCCCAGCGAGTTCGTCTGAGGCTACCACTACCCTGCAATCCACGCGGTCGACAGCAATCAACGCGGTCCGCATTTGTCGCAGCACCGCGTCGGTTGCGAGTATAGGAAACCGGGCCGGGACAACAAGCGGCCGGAGGCCGTTGGGCCGCCCAATCCTCCGTCTTTTGCAGGACACCCCGGCGGACTCGTGCAGCGTGCTGCCAACTGTCCAGGACCGCAGCGTACCGTCGCCTGTTCAGCGTACGGTCGCCTGGTCCCTGTTGACGCGAATGCCTGCCGCAGCACCTCGGGGCTGCCTGCCGATTTCCCGAGGCACCGCCCGCTCGGCTCCGACAGGCCTTGTCGGAGCTACTCGCCCGACTCCTGTCCAGCAAAGCCGCCAACAGCGGGAACCCGCCGGGAGGCAGCGTGCTTGCGGCCAAAACCCCGAAAACTCCGGTTCCAGCGAACCTTCGGCCCAGCCGATTTCCTCGCAACCCCTCCCGGGCGGGAATGGCCGTGATCTGCGAACGCCGGAACCGGCAGCAGCCAGCCCAGCTGTCTGCCAGAAAAACCTCCCGGGCCTTTCCGCCTGGCCAATACCCGAAAACGCCGCGGATTGGCGGAATTGCCGATCGCCGCATTCGGCGGCGGCAGACGTTCCTCGTAGGCTGCCAGGAAAGGCTGGCGACAGACCGAATTTTCTTGACCACCCCCTTTTTTTCCCTACATTTCAGGAAGCTTCCGCTGGTTGTTCAGTTTTGTTCAGCAGGTCACCGGAAGTCCAAGGACGGTTCCATGCTGGTTCTCTCGCGAAAAAAAGACGAAAGCGTTGTGATCAACAACGACATCAGAGTCGTTGTGGTCGAGATTCGTGGCGATAAAGTCCGTTTGGGCGTCGAGGCGCCCAAGGAAGTGCCTGTGCATCGCAGCGAAATCTATGACGCGATCAGCCGTGATGAGGCTGGCCCCACGCAGGACTTCGCGAGCATCGACGCCGGCCCGGCGGCCCAAATGGCAGACGAGTGCGAAATCCTCGGTGATGGCTCGGTTGTCTCTGGCGACTCCGAGCGGCGAACCGGGACCGAGAGCGGCGGTAATTAATCGCAAACTCGTTGGAGACGGCGGTTGAATCGTCCTGCCCGGAGCGATGACTGGTCGCCGGGGATCGCTTCCCTGCACTCGACTTCGGTGGCCGTGCCCGCTATCGTACCACTCGGGCATCGATGATCGCCCACAGGCACGTTGGCAGCATCTGGTATGCTCTGCAGCGGCTGAAAACTGGTTGCGGCCCCGTCGTCTAGAGGCCTAGGACATCGCCCTTTCACGGCGGTAACCGGGGTTCGAATCCCCGCGGGGTCAGTTTCTCAGATTTCTTCGCACGAGCCTTCCCTCGTTGGGCTTTGGAAGGCTCCGCCGGAAAACCCTGTTGCGGCCGGTGCCGACCGCGATCCGTGCAGCAGGGTCGCTCGCGTTGCCGTCTGCCGAGCCACTCCCGCACGTCAACCTTTTCAGGACGCAAACGCAGATGCCCGAAAGCTCCTATGACGCCGTTTTGTTTGTCAGCTTTGGCGGTCCTGACGGTCCCGACGATGTCCTCCCGTTTCTGGAAAACGTCCTCCGTGGTCGAAACGTGCCCCGAGAGCGACTGCTCGAGGTAGCGGAGCATTATCAGCATTTTGGCGGCAAAAGTCCGATCAATGAGCAGAACATCGCCCTGATTGAGGCAGTCCGCTCAGAGCTTGCCAGATCGGGGCCAGATCTGCCTGTTTACTGGGGAAACCGCAACTGGCACCCGCTCCTGACCGATACGCTCCGCCAGATGGCCGACGACGGGATCAAGCGGGCGATCGCCTTCGTCACCAGCGGCTACAGCTGCTACTCAGGCTGCCGGCAATATCGCGAGAACATCATCGCCGCCAGAGAAGAAATCGGTCCAGAGGCTCCCGAGGTCGATAAGATTCGGGTTTTTTTCAATCACCCTGGGTTCGTTGGCCCCATGGCCCGCAGGGTTGTTGCCGCGGTCGACTCGCTCGCTCGGGGGCGTGATGTGCCAGTCCTGTTCACCGCCCACAGCATTCCCCTGTCGATGGCCGAGTCTTCTCGGTACTGCAGCCAGCTTCAGGAAGCCTCCAGACTCGTCGCCGAACAGGCTCAAACGCCGAATTGGAAACTCGTTTACCAGAGTCGCAGCGGCCCGCCTTCCCAGCCCTGGCTGGAGCCAGACGTCTGCGACGCGGTCCGCGACCTCCACGCGGAAGCCGCCGAAGCCGTTGTGATCGCGCCGATCGGCTTCATCTCGGATCACATGGAAGTCAAATTCGACCTTGATACCGAAGCGGCCGCTGTCTGCGCCGAACTCGGTCTGCCGATGGCTCGGGCGGCTACGGTCGGGACCGATCCCGAGTTTGTGCGGGCGGTGCGGGACTTAATCGCCGAAAGGGCTTGGAACCTTCCCGAGCGGCAGGAGAACGGCCTGCTTCCCGCCAGCCATGACGTCTGCACACTCCACTGCTGCCCGGCACCGCGACGGCCGGCCGTGTCATCGCGACCGGCCTGACCCCAGCGGAGTCCACGGTGAAAATGTTGCGTCGAGCGGGTGGCGTACCGGGCCGGGATGTCGTGGTGCTGACCCACGGCTTCATGGCCCACCGCGTCCTGCTGCTCAGACTGGCCGGTCGCCTCCGGCGGTCTGGCTGGCAGACCCGGCTCTGGGGCTACGAGAGTGCCCGCACGTCGGTCGTCCGGCATGCCGAGCGGTTTCGGAGGTTGCTCGATAGCCTCGCAGGCGATGACCAGATCGACCGCATTCACCTCGTCACACACAGCATGGGCTGCATCATCGGCAGACTGGCCATTGCTGAGGACCCGCCAGCAAAGCTCGACCGGTTCGTCATGCTGACGCCGCCCAACCGCGGATCGTTTGTCGCCACCCGCACGGTCGGGCTCTTCGGGCGACTCTTTCCTCCCGTCGCCGAATTGACCACCGCTCCGGACAGCCTTGTCAATTCGCTCGCACAGCCGACTGGCATGCAAATCGGCGTGATCGCTGCCCGGCACGATGCCCTCGTCGACCTCGAAGCGACCAGGCTGGAGGTGCCGCATGAACACGTCACCCTCCCCTGCCTGCACTCAGCGGTCCTGTTCCGACGCGACACGGCGGCCCTCGTTGACGCCTTCCTCCGGACCGGCAGTTTTCAGCAGGCCTGAATCAACCCGACTGCGACGTCGCGGCCAGCCAACCCGCCGCATGCCGCTGTTGGGCGAGGTGTGTCAGGCAGCCCCAGCCGTTCGCTTGCGAGCGTTCTGAACGCCGACGTAGGACTGTTGAACCTCCAGGCAGATTCGCCGAAACGGTTCGGGACGACTGACGCCTGCCAGCCGCAGCGTCTCGACCTGCCCGAGCCGAAACACGAGATCGCCGCAGTCGTACCATGCTTGGCCGGGATGGACCTCGAGTTCGATGGAATCGAAGCGATCAAATTCAACGAACTGCTCGACTTTTGGGCTGATCCCCCGGTCGACCGTAACTCGCCGGTTGGTCACCCGAAACCTCCGCATCGCCCAGGGCAACCGCATGCTCAGGTAGATGATCAGGCCGATCGGCATCGTCGCCAGCAACGCCAGACGGCCCAGCAGCACGGGGCCGATCCCAATCTCGAGTCCATAGAGGCGGCCAAGGGCCTTGCCGACACCGGTGCCGCCAACCGAAGGCCAGGCTGTCATCACCGTGACCTCGCGGGTGCCGGGCGGCGTGACGCCGGCAATCGACTGTTTCAAGCTCGCGTCAGCAGTCATTCAAAAATCTCGTCCAACGGGGAGTGTCACCAAACATGTGCGGATACCAGAATGTATCCGGTCGGCAGCGGAACGGAAGATGCGGACGGCGAGGGCCGTTGAAAACCGGCGGGAATGGCAGGTTCGCGGGCGATCTCGGGCAAACAAAAAAAAGACCCGGCGGGCTCGGCCGGCCCACCGGGTCAAATCTTTGACGGTCGTTGCGTCTTGCGACAGACCAGTTTGACACCGGCCATCTCTTTCGGCGACTCCACTCACCCGCAGGTGAGTCACGATCGTCTCCACATTCTCTTGGTCCCCGCATCGACTCGCTGGCAGAACCAGCTCGCCTTTGCAGGGCCCTGGCTCCGATCACAGATCGGAGCAGGAATCCTTTAGAAAGGAGGTGATCCAGCCGCAGGTTCCCCTACGGCTACCTTGTTACGACTTAGTCCCAATTGCAGAGTTCATCTTCGGCGCCTGGC
>Ga0180432_10003036_pt1 | contig 24436 bp, 17 predicted proteins | sample SS_ome_10_FD_132414 | JGI IMG/M metagenome (GOLD analysis project Ga0180432, IMG submission 132414) | Hypersaline lake sediment archaeal communities from the Salton Sea, California, USA - SS_1_MS_2 metaG | ecosystem: Environmental > Aquatic > Non-marine Saline and Alkaline > Hypersaline >... | reverse complement strand
ATCCCATTGGGTAGCCTCCGTGTCAGGTGGAATCTGTGGATAGATCCCTACTTTGCACGGAGGTTTACCCTTTGTCAAATCGCACAAATCAAGTGCGCTCACAATTCCAGAGATGCACCCATCTCATAAGGAGTTATGGCACTTGCGATGGCGGCTGAGCAGGCATTCCTGGAGTGGTTGAAATCCTCATATCCGCGCGACGAAATATCGGTAAACCGCTATGAATTCCCCGACATCATTCGGGTAGACCACAACAATGAAACGAGGATAGGATATGAGGTGAAGTTTAGCCGTAGTGGACGTTTAATGATCCACCGATTTCGTGAAGTACTGTACCGCGGGTACTATGAGGCTAGCGAAGGCCAGATTGACGAATTGGTGCTTGTTCTAGTCACTGAAGGAAGCGAAAACCTAGAAGAAATAAACCGCTCGCTCCAAAGCGGAAGACTCAAACTGCCCGAGAGAACTTCTGTGCTGATAGGTTCAATACTCGTTGACCAAGAAGATGAGACTATTGCTGAATTCAAGCCAGGGCCATTTCAGCAATCTCTGTTGTAGAAACTTACCACCCAAGCTATAATCAGCGGGCTTATCGTCCATTCCGCCGCCGCTCCTGAACCGTAATGGACGCTCCAATGACCCATACGACCTCGACCTCACCGACCGCATCATACGCCAAGGTCGCGCCATCGAGAGCCTGACCACCATCGATCCCACCGGCCCGTTTGAACGGATGATTGCCGGGCTGCTCGTCGCGGCCTACAAGCGCAAGCTGCGGGGTATTGGGAACTGAGCACCGCCAGCGTTTTGCGCACATTCAACGCGAAGTAGCCAGAGGGCGTTCCCATTAGCCTCACAGGGCGGACCCATGAGAGAACCCAGGCGCATCGGCAAGTACGAGATCATTGAGGAGATTGGCCGTGGCGGCTTCGCCGTGGTGTACAAGGCGCGCGACACCTCTCTCGACCGCATCGTCGCGCTCAAGGTGTTGCACCCCCATGTCGCGGAGAATCACCTGTTCGTCCAGCGCTTCGAGCAGGAGGCCCGCACGGCTGCCTGGTTCGACCACCCCCACATCGTCGCTACCGATGAGGTCGGCGAGGAGGCCGGGCAGCACTACATCGCGATGAACTACCTCGCCGGCCACGGGTTGGATCAGCGGCTGGCCGAGGCTGGGGAACCGCTGCGGCTGGAGGAGGTCGCTTCCATCGTGGCCCAGGTGGCCGACGCTCTCGATTACATCCACCGGCGGGGGTCGGTTCACCGGGACGTCAAGCCCTCTAACGTGATGTTGAGTGACGAGGGGCACGTCACGTTGCTTGATTTCGGCATCGTGCGCGCCGCCGACGGTACGAAGCTGACCACCACCGGCGAGATGATGGGCACTCCCCAGTATATGTCCCCCGAGCAGGTCGAGGGGAAGCAGATCGACCACCGCTCCGACGTCTACGCCCTGGGCGTGATGGCGTACCAGATGTGCACCGGTCGTGCCCCCTTCGACGATGTCTCGCCCCTGGTGGTGCTGCGATTGCACGCCGACAAGGCACCACCGCCGCCCCGCGCGCTGAACCCCGACCTGCCGGCCCCGGTAGAGCGGGTGCTGCTCAAAGCCCTGGCCAAGCGGCCGGACGAGCGCATCCCGAGCGCCGGGGCCTTTGCGCAGGCGTTGCAGGAGGCTCTGGCGGGGGCCGAGCAAGCTTGGCAGCGGGAGGCGCAACTGGCCGAGAGCTACACGCGGCTCCGGGCGGCCATCGCCAGCGAGGATTGGGACGCGGCCGAGGTGTATTGCCTCGAGATTCGGACCCTGGAGCCCGACTACCGTGACGTACCGGAATTGCTGAACCAGGTCCGCGACGCGCAGGTCGAGCAAGAACAGCGTGAGGAGCAAGCCCGGCGGGAGCTAGACCTTCGGTTGGCCCGGCTCTACGAGCAGGCGCAGACCGCCTTGCGGCGGGAGCACTGGCAGGAGGCCCAAGCACGCTGCAACGACATCGAGTGGCTGGCCGACGACGACTACCGGGATGTGCGCGAACTGCGGCGGCGGGCCGTGGCTGAGTTACAGCGGGCGCAGGCTGACCAGGAGCGACAGGCAAGTCTGGCCCAGCTCTACGAGCGCTTGCGGGCCGTCGTGGAGGGGGAGGAATGGGGCGAGGTGCTGACGCTCGGCGGGCAGATCCGGGCGCTGGACCCGACGTACCGCGACGTGGCCGAGCGTATGGAGCAAGCGCGCCGGGAAATGCGCCGCGCACGGCGCGGGCCGATGCCGGCCTGGGTCTGGGGCTTGTGCGGCCTGGTGTTTCTGGGCGTGCTGGGGTTGGGGCTCCCCTTCGTGAGCCGATGGGACGAGTGGGTCGCCTCGCGGCCGACCGACACGCCGACCCACACGCCAGCCGCGCAGCCGACTGAGATGGCGCCCACAACAAAGCCGACCGAGCCGCTGTCCTTGGCGCCGGTGCTTACTCCAGGCGCCACCCAGGTACGTGAGGCTGACGGGATGGTCATGGTCTCCGTGCCGGCCGGGGAGTTTGAGATGGGCAGTGACGACGAGGGTGTGGACTACGCGCTGCAACTGTGCGATGAGTACTATGGTGACTGCGAGCGAGGATGGTTTGAGGATGAGCAGCCGGCGCACACGGTGGCTTTGGACGCCTTCTGGATTGATCGTGCCGAGGTAACCAACGCTCAGTTCGCCACCTTCCTGAACGACTGGGGCAACCAGGAGGAAGGCGGGGCGACCTGGTTGCACGTGGAGGACGAGGATTGCTTGATCGATCAGGTGGACGGCGAGTTTCAGCCCAAGAGCGGCTACGCCGACCATCCGGTGTTTCAAGTCACCTGGTACGGGGCGGCGGCCTACTGCGAATGGGCGGGGGCGCGTCTGCCGACGGAGGCGGAGTGGGAGTACGCGGCGCGGGGACCGGACAGCTGGCTGTTTCCCTGGGGGAATGATTTCGACGGAACCAGGGTGAACTATTGCGATGCCAACTGTGGATATGATTGGGCCGACGAGACGGTCGATGGCGGATATGCCCGGACCGCGCCGGTTGGCAGTTTCCCCGCAGGGGCCAGTTGGTGCGGGGCGCTGGACTTGGCAGGCAACATCTGGGAGTGGGTGGCGGACTGGTACGACTCCGATTATTACGAGCGTTCGCCTTCTCGGAATCCTCCAGGACCGGAAGAGGGAGAGTCTCGGGTGCTGCGCGGGGGCTCGTGGTTCAACGGTCCTAACCTCGTTCGCTCCGCCATCCACGCCGAGGCTCAGCCCGCCAGCTGGAGCATCCACAGCGGGTTTCGTTGCGCCAGGGGTTCTGAATAAGCTATCTGTCCACTGTCCGCTGCTAGCTGTAAACTGAGAGCGGGGAAGCAACCCGCCAAGGGTCGCCTCCCCGCTTCTGCCGTTACCGCTCCCTCAGTTCGCCCAGATCGCGGTGCTCCTCGTACCGATCCCCGCCGCTTCCTTGAAGCGTTCCATTTCCTCGACCTTCCTCGCCTGGGCGTCGTAGACGGCCTGCTGCGCGTCGCCAGGGCTGTCTCCTAGCTCGGCCTCCATCCTCGGCGTAGGTGCGCGGATCGGCGTCCGCCAGGGTATCCGCCCGTGCCTGGAGGGCGAGGCAATCCCCGTTTGGTTCACCGAAGTGTAAGGATGATGGTGATTCCAAATCATGCCCCGTCGCCCGGGATTGCCGTGGTGGTAGGGGCGAGGCAATCCCCGTTTGGTTCACCGGAATGTAGGGATGATGGTGGTTCCAGATCATGCACGGTCGAGGGTGATGGTCCAGGGATTGCCTCGCCCCTACACGACCAAGGAGGTGGAGGGCAATGGGAAGCACGATTCGATGATCTTTCCAGCAGCTTTCGCTGTTATCGCCCCCTTCAGTTCGCCCAGATCGCGGTGCTCCTCGTACCGATCCCGGCAGTCTCCCCGAATCTCCGGGCCTCATCCACCTTGGCTTGCTGCGCATCGTATACGGCCTGCTGTTCAGCCGTTGGGTTGTCACCCAGGGCTTCCTCCATCAGGGCCAGGAGTTGGACGTGGTACTCGTACCGGTCCTCGGCCATCTCGGCGTAGGTACGGGACTGCTCTATGTCAGCCCCCGCCGCCTTGGCCTGGATCTCCAGTTCGTGTACCACCCGAGGGTCCGTGAGGTCTGCCATTATGCGTCCACGTCAAGGGAATTGTGCGGCACAACTTGGCCGGCCTCGATGATCTTGTGTACCAACTGCGATCCGCCGCCGACGATGATCCCAGTCAGGATCAGTCCCATCAGTTCAGGGATGACATCCACCGGGAAGATATTCAGGCCAGCGAAGAAGCTGATTGCGAAGCCTACGACCAGGGCCACGTACATCAGCCACCAGCGATCCAGGGTGGGCAACTGCTTCTCCAGGGGCTTACCCAGGAAGTGTTCCACCAGGGTCTCGACCAAGAAGGCCAAGAACAGTGCTACTGCGATATTCGTGAGAGTCATGCTATTCCTCCTCTGAGTTTGGGCTCTGGGCGATTGCCCAGGCAGTGACAGTCATCGTCTGGTCATTCAGCGCCCGGATGCGCTTGCGCACCACGCGCACTAGACCAGCCGCTCTCCATCTCTTCAGGCGACGGCGCATTGTGTTTTCGCTGACATCAAGCTGTTCAGCCATCTCCGCCGTCGTCATAGCCTCGCCCTTGGCGAAGCCGGTCATTTGGTCCCGGATCTCCGCCAAGAGACCGGTGACCGTGAAGTGGAAGGGTTAGCGCTTGAGACCTTTAGGGTTTAGATTGGCACGCTGTGCAGCACGGCATTTTGCTCGCGATAAGGTCATTTCGGAGGGCTTTGATACGCTGCACGCAAACCCTAAAGGTCTGGAATTCGCCTTGGATCCCGAATGGGAGTGAAATCGAAACAATCGGCTTCGTTCAACACTCGATTGTGCGGCGGCTGGCAGGTGGGTCGCTCGACGGTCATTCTACGAGGTTGGCCTACGAGGTTGGGTGGATGGATTTGTTGATTGGGGAAGTCCGGCCGGAGGACAAGATAGGGCGCGAGAAGGCCTAGCGGATGGGAGCGGCAACGCGTGTTCTCCCGACGTGGCTTTCACCCCACCACCGTCGCCGCATTCCTCACGCGCTATTTCGCCAATCCCAGCCTGCCTCTTCTAACTCGACCAGCGCAGCAAACCGCCCGCCGCGCCGGATCAGATCGTGCGGGCGGCCCTGCTCGACGATGCGCCCACCATCGAGGACGATCACCCGATCGGCTTTACGCGCCGTGGAGAGGCGGTGCGCCACGGTGATCGCCGCGCGCCGCCGCCCATCGTCTCCCTGGATCGCCGCCCGCAGCGCGGTGTGGAACTCGGCTTCGCTGGCGTTGTCCACCGCTGCCGTGGCCTCGTCCAGCAGAAGCACCGCCGGACCCCACACCAGCGCGCGCGCCAACGAGAGCAACTGCTGCTGGCCCTCAGAAAGCTGCACGCCCTTGCCGCGTCCGACGCCGCTCAATAGCGTGTCGTAGCCCTGAGGCAGCGCGGCGACGAAGCGATCCACTCCGGTCATGTGCGCAGCGCGCTGCACTGCCTGAAGCGGCGCGGAGGAATCGTCGAGGGTCAGGTTGTCCCAGACCGTGCCGCCGAACAACTGCACGGCCTGCGGCACCACGCCCACGACGCCGCGGCGCTGCGCGTCGGAGAGCGCGCGCGGGTCCAGCCCGGCCACGCGCACCTCGCCCGACCAGGGGGCGTACAGGCCGGCGAGCAGATGTACCAGGCTGCTTTTCCCGGCCCCCGTCCGTCCGACCAGGGCCACGTGCTCGCCCGGATGCACGGCCAAGTCAATCTGGCGCAGCACCGGGTGGCCGGCCAGGTAGCCAAAGGTCACGCCGCGCAACTCCACCGCTGCTTCCGTCCCCGGCTGCGCGCCGTCGCTCGCCGATAGGGGGGTCTCCGCCGGGATCTGCAGCACCTGCACGATCCGCTCGACGCCTGACAGCGCGCTCTGCACCGTCTGCCAGTCTTCGCCCAGGTTGCGCACGGGGTCGAAGAAACGCTGGAAGAGTATGATGAAAGCGACGATCGTGCCCATCGAAAGCCCCCAGGCTTGACCCAGGCCAGCGGTGCCGCTCCACAGCAACAGGGCCACGCAGAGGGCCACCAGCACCGTCAGGGACGGGGCATAGTACATGTTGTAGGACTCGGCGCGCCAGAACGCGGCGACTGTCTGGCGCAGGGCGCGCCGGAAGCGGGCCACCATGGTCTCTTCGCGGCTGAAGGCGCGCACCACCTCCACGCCGGAGAGCGTCTCTTGCAGGTAGACGTTGAGCAGGCCGATGGCCTGTCGCCGCTCGCGCTCCGCGTCGCGGATGTGGACCTGGAAATAGCGCGTGGCCAGGGCCAGCGGCGGGAGCAATAGCAGGGCCAACAGGGCCAGAGGCAGGTTGAGCGACACCATCGCTGCGAATGTCGTGGCCAGTTGCACCAGGCGGAGAAGCAAGCCCGACACGCCGGTGGTGAAGAGCGTATCCACCGTTTCCACGTCGGCGGTGCAGCGGCTGATCACGTCACCCAAGGGAGTACGGTCGTAGTAGTCGAGCGGGAGGCGCTGCAAGTGGGCGAACAGGTCCACACGCAGATTGCGGAGGGCGTGTTGCGCCACCCAGGCGGTCAGGTAGGAAACGCCGAAATGGACGATCTCGGCCAGCACCGCCGCTGTCAGGTAGAGTAGGGCTAGAGCCAGTATCCCGTCCGGCCGGCCCAGCGTGAGATGCTCGTCCACAATGCGCTGGAGCAACAGCGGTGGGATGATGGCCAAACCCTCGAACACGAGCACACCCAGAGCGATGAGGCTAATCTGCCCACGCCAGGGGTACAGCAGACGGCGCACCTCACCTCCGGCAGAGATATGGGTGGACGTGGCTCGAGCGTTCATACGACCGACTCCGGCGCCTTGACGCGCTGCTGGGCACGGTAGATGCGCGCGTACAGGCCGCCCGCAGCCAGGAGCGCGTCGTGCGTGCCCTGCTCCACGATGCGGCCTGCATCAAGTACGACCACCCGATCGGCCAAGGGAAAGGCGGACAGGCGGTGGGAGAAAAAGACCACTGTCGCTTGCTGGTCAATCGGGGCCGCCGGACCGAACGCCTGGCGCAGCGCGGCGACGATCTGCGCCTCGGTGTCGAGGTCGACCGCCGAAAACGGGTCGTCGAGCACGAGGAGACCGGGGCGGGCGGCAAAGGCCCGCGCCAGGGCGATGCGCTGCCGCTGCCCGCCGGAGACGCGTGTGCCGCGCTCGCCGATCTCGGTGTTCAACCCGTTGGGAAACGCCTGCGCGTCTTCTTCGAGCGCAGCCAGGCGCACCCAGCGGGCCAAATCATCGTCCGCGCCGTCGCTTGGCCCCGCATCGGAGAGGGTCATCTGAATGTTATCACGGACGGTGCCGGAAAACAGGAAAGGATTCTGGGGCAGATAGCCGATCCGCGCCGCCCGCTCGGCAGGGGAGAAGGCATCCAGGGGGGTGCCGTCGAGCAGTATCCGTCCCTCTTCGAGCGGATAGAGACCCAACAGGGCACGGGCCCACGCGCTCTTGCCACAACCGACTGGCCCGGTGACGGCTACGAATGCTCCGGCAGGGACGTCCAGGCTCACCCGGTCGAGCGCGACGGCGTCGTTGCCCGGGTAGCGAAAGGTCACGCCCTGCACTGAGAGCGCGACCGGGCGCGGGGGTCTGCCTGGCAGCGGCGGCACGGGACGGTCGAGACCGGGCACGTAGGCCGTGCGTAGCGTGGAGCGCAGTGTGTTTCGCTCGTCCAGGGGCGGGGCCAGCAGCGGCTGCAGCCGCGCGTAGGCCGCAGCGCCGCTTTGCACTGAGTTGAACAACTGCGGCACGCGGTGTCCGCGATTCACAAAGCGGGTGTAGAGATCGAGATAGGCCACGAGCGTGCCCAGGGTCATCACGCCAGCGGTCACTCGCTGCCCACCCAGCCAAAGCAGGAAGACCACGCCACCCAACATCAGCGAGCGATAGACCGGCTGCAGGCCGCTGCGCAGACGCACGACGGCCAGGTTGGCCGCGGCCAGGCGCTCGGAGAGGACCGCGGCGCGGGCCACGGCGGCCTCGACGCGGCCAAAGAGGCGCACTACGTGCAGGCCGGTCAGCCGCTCCTGCAGGAAGGCAGTCAGCGCGGCGCTGGCCTCTCGCGAGGCGGTGGTGCGCGCGCTGACCCAGCGGCCCACCGCCTGGGCCAGCAGCATGCCCAGCGGCACGGGCAGGAGTGTCAGCAGGGTCAAACGGGGGTCGTAGGCCAGCATGCCGGCGACCAACGAGAAGGAAAAGAGCACCGTGTCCCACGTCTCGGTGGTGATCTCTCTCACGCCGCTGCCCATCACCTCTACGTCTCCGATGATGCGCGCCATCAGGTCGCCGATGGGAGTGCGGTGCAACCGTTCGAGCGGCCAGGCCAGCACGCCGCGCAGGGCGTCGGCGCGGACGCTGGCCACGATACGCCGGTGGCCTACGCGCAACCCCCAGCGCTTGACCAGCCGCGCGCCCTGGTAAAGGGCCATTCCGCCGGCGTAAGCCAGCCCAGCCCGCAGGACTTCGGCTCCTGTACTCCGGCCTGTGCTCCAGGCCGTGGCTGTATCGATGGCGCGGCCGAGGAGAATGGCGGGCAACACCACCGCCGTGTTCATGACGATCCCGCCGAGGGAGCCGATGAGCAGAAGCCTGGAAACTTGTTTGAGATAGGGCCAGATGGCTTGCAGAAAACGCCGGATCGAAGGCGCCGTCCCTGGTTCGGGGTATCGTGGATTTGGTGGGGGTGCTCTCCGGCGGGCGTTGGGTGGCATTTGATACCTGAGGGTCAAGAAATGGCCTGGCGGATGCTCTCGTAGTTGCGAGCGGTGGGCATGACGAAGATGCCTTTGCCGGCGGCAAGTTCTTGCCACAATTCGCCGACTGTACGCTTTTCCTCGGCGTCTGTGTAGAGGTGTTCACCTTTGTACTCAACGATCAGATAGCGCCCGTCGGTCAGTTCCGCCACGAAGTCGGGGTAGAACTTGTAGGTGGACAGTTGGAACCAGAAGCCGCGCCGGTCAAGGTTGCGAACCCAGTGTTTGACTTCACCGAGCATGTCTATGAAGCGAGCACACTCGAACTCTTCTCCCTCGCTTTTTAGCTCCCCAACGGCCCGATAGTAGTGCTTGTTCCAGTCGTAGTGGCCTTCGTAGTACCAGTTAGCCGGGTATTGATCCGGGGAGAAGCGGAACGCGTATTCGGGGGAGACTTCTATCTGGGGGCGCATCTCCAGGCTCAGACAACGCTGGAATCCCTCTCGCTTGACGGTTTGCCGGTGGTGGGCGATCTGGGCCTGGGCTGCTTCGCGCAGGCGGAAGCGGTCGCGCACGAGTTGATCGATGGGGATGCCACGCTCGTCTATCAGGTGGTCAATCATGCGGCGCAGGAAGAGGCTGGACTGGGACTGGGGCACGTCGGGATGGGGGATGTTGCGATCAAGCCAAAGGGCGAGTTCTGTGGCCGTCCATCCCGTAGCGTGGTCGAGGAGAGCCAGTTGGGCGTGAAGGTCGCTGATGAAGCGCCGTCCGGGTTCGCTATTGTACTCCCTCATGACGCGCTGCTTCAGCTTTCCCTCGTCGCTCAGGTAGATTTCGATGCCCATTCCAGCCTGTGGGGTGCCGGCGTATGCCTCTTCTGACAACGCAGGATCGCATTTCGCCAACTCCCATTCTACCGGCAGAAAGCTTTCCTCGAACAGTTCAAGTTGCCCGTCTACGAGGATAGCCAGCCGGGGAATCTCGAAGGGTACTCCCTGCTCGGCCGGTACAACCCTCTCCTCGACGGCCGATCTGAAGAGCGGCAGTATCTCCTGGACCGGTACTTTGAACGCTTCGCGGGCCTCGTACCGCTCAAAGCCGTTGTCTACCAGAGCATCCGTGAGGGTGGCCGCGGTGCTGGCGAAATCGTCCGACGTGACGAACGCATACGACTGGTTGAGTTCTGGTTGTTGCTTGCGACGGGCGTAGGGCAAGCGCAGAATCCGCCCCAGAATCTGCTCCACGGCCCTGCTGGATCTGATCTGCGCCACGGAGCACAAGACATAGGCGAAGGAGCAATCCCACCCCTCGGCTATGGCCCTCACGGTGAGAATGAAGCGGATCTGACAGTCCCGATGGAACAGGTCTATGCCTTCGATCTCTCTCTGATCGCCAGTGGCTATGGCGATCTGCTCCTTGGGAATCTTGAAGTCTTTCTGCAACGCCTTCTGAAGGAATTCCACGGTCAGCGTCTCTTGCCGGCTACTCTTGGGTTGGGCCTGTATGAGCAGGATCGGGCGCAGGTTTTCCTCAGAAGCGTCCGGCTCCTGGCGGGCCAACGCCTCCAAATCCGCGCGCTGCTGAATGGCGTGTGCCAGTGCTTCCTCCCAGTTGTCACAGGCTCGGAGCTTGATGGGGAGTTTGATCATGGCCTCGGCGTACAGTTGCGCGGCGGACGCGTGGGCCAAGACGTTGCTATCGGTGGCCGGGGTGGCGGTGAACTCTACGATGGCGGACGGCGCGAAGCGAGACAAGGTCTCAAAACTGAGGGCGGTGCGGGCGTTGTGGGCCTCATCGACGATCACGAGTGGACGGTGCAAGCGCAGGAGGTTGGCCAAGGAATAGAGCACTATGCCATCCGACTCGTCAAGGCCGGCCGTGGTCCCGGCGGGCAGAGCGGCGAAATGGTCCATCAAGGTGCCGTTGTTCTCGTACACCTTCAGCCCCTCCGTGTCTTCCCGGCGGAGGGCGGCCAGCGTGCTGACGATGACGGTGATGCCGCCTTCAAGCGTGGCACGCGATACGAAGAGCGCCTCGCGCACATCCATGACCACAGCGCGGCCGTCGAAATCGGCGTCGAGAACCTGCCGATAGGGATGTTGGCGGTCGCGCAGCGCCTTGAGGGTTTGCTCGCGGATGGCGTTGGTCGGCACCAGCCACAGCACGAGGGGGTAATCGCGCCGGAGATACTCCCGGGCCGCGATGCCGACGCTGTGACAGGCGACCAGGGTCTTGCCGCCGCCGGTGGGAAGGCGGATGCAGACGTAGGGCAAGCCGGGCAGATCGGGCACAGGTTGGTACTGGCGGCGCTGCATGTGGTAGAAGGCCACATCGGCATCGTCCAGTTCAACTGCGCTGCGGAAGTAGGCGGCCAGTTTGTCGAGCACCTGGTGCTGATATTGCTTGAGTTCGAGCATGGGCTATCGGGTGGTTACCTCGTAGGGAATCTGCTTGAACACGATGTGGTGCTGCTTGAGCGCCGTGGCGCTGAGGGTGCAGCCATCGGCATAAACGACGACCGGGCCGGCGTGATCCCCAATCTGGCGGAGCGTGCGGGCATCCAGTTGGCTGCCGCCACGGACGCCGTTGAAGAGCAAGTAGTAGGCTGTGTCGCGCAGTTGCCCGATGAGGGGCGAGTCCGGGGACGGGGGGCGGGGCAATGGCTCGCCGGTCTCGGTGAAGTAGACGTGGGCGGCCAGGTCATTGAAGGACACCTGTGGGCGGATGGCGCCGGTTTCATCGAAGAGCGGGGGACCGAGGGTGCAGTAGCGGAAACCGCCGCCGAGCCCCTGTTTGAAGCCTTCGATCTTCGTCTTGCCGTAGAGGACGATGCGCCCGTGCTCAATACGACGCTCAAAACCGTCGTACTCATCCTGGTATTCTTCCTTGATCGCATCCATCTGCTCCAGGATTTCGGCCGATTTCTTGAAGGCCGTCACGGTGAGTTTCTCCTCGAACAGTGGAGTCCTCTCCGTTCCTGTGAATTGATAGCCCTCGACGGCGCGCTGCAAGCGCTGTGCTGTAATCGTGCGGGCAATGCCGGACTCCAGTTCGACGAGGATGAAGCGCCGATTTCCTCCGTCTTCGTTGTTCATTTGCAGCACAGCATGCCCCGTCGTGCCACTGCCGGCGAAGGAGTCCAGAACGATGTCACCGGGGTTGGTGGCGATTTGCAGGATGCGCCGGATAAGGCGGGTGGGTTTAGGGGTAGGGAAGACTTCGCCTGCATCAGACAGGATGCTTACCACCTCTTTTTTGGCCTCTTGCGTATTACCTACCTCCTGGTGAAACCAGATGGTCTGCGGCACAACGCCTTCCTGGACTTCAGACAGAAATCGCTTCAAACGAGGGACGTTGTTGCCGTCTTTGCCCCACCAGATGCGCCTATCCCTATCGAGTTCTTCAAGCGACTCCTTTGACACTCGCCAATAGGTACCCTTTGGCGGACCGGGGATGACACGGCCGGACGGACAGGTAATCGGGTAGATGCCCGAACTGTAGGGATTGCGGGCTGAAAGATCGCCGGATGTCCACGGCCCACGTGGGTCATTGTCAGGGTTACTGTACCGTCTGTCTTGTGCTGCCGTCCGTGGTAGCAAGTTGCGTTGCCATCCATCAGCATTCTTGGCGTAGACCAGGATGAAATCGTGGTCCGCCGAGAGGTGTCGAGCCGAACTCTTCGGGGAGAATATCTTCTGCCAGATGACTGTCGTCACGAGATTGTGTCCCCCGAAGATTTCGTCGAGAATGGCGCGGGCATGGTGGATTTCGTTTTCATCAATACTCATCCACAGGCTCCCATCATCGCTCAGCAGCTCCCAGAGCAATCGCAAGCGCGGATACATCATACACAGCCACTTGTCGTGGCGGCTGAGGTCATCGCCTCCTACAACTCTGCCCAGCCAAGCACGCATGTACGGGCTGTTAACGCTGTCGCTGTACACCCAGTCCTCGTGGCCGGTGTTGTAGGGCGGATCGATGTAGATGCACTTGACCTGACCGGCATAGTAGGGCAGCAGGGCTTTCAGGGCCTCGAGGTTGTCGCCTTCTACCAGGAGGTTGCCGTCGCCGGAGTCGCCGGCGGATAGCTCGCCGTCGCAGCGCAGCAGGCGGTAGGGGATTTGGTTGTGGTGGTTGATGACGGCTTCGCGGCCGATCCAGTTCAGGGTGGGCATGGGTTGCTCCTCGGTGGGTTGGGGAGTGGGTTTGATTGCGGATTTAGCGTTGCTTCCACGATCATCAATAGCCTGTCTGATTTGCGGAGGTTAGCAAGAGCGGTGCAATTGAGGCTCGTATCTTCCCTATGCCGTCGGTGCCGAAGGCCCCCTGGCCCAGAACGCGATGGATGCGGTACTCGAAGAGCCGTTGATTGGGAGCGAGAGGCATGTCACCGGCTCCAGCGGCCGGCGATGGCGTGGAGGTCAGGTGGCAGGTCGTTGCGCACGGCCTCCGCCAGGTAGTGCCTCAGGTCGCCGGCGGACAGGCGAAGCACGTGGAATACCTGAGGGTGTATCAGGCTGGAGAGCAAGGTCTTGCCGTCTATCCAACGGTGTACGCCGTCCAGTGTCTGGCATGCCCCGGCAATGCGTACGGCCTGCTCGTCCAGGGCGCGCTCGATCTCTCGCGCGGCAGGCAGCCCGCGCGCCCAACTCCGCAACTTCTCAAGGATGAAAGCCCGGTTAAACAGGCGGTCGGGCTCGCCAGGCCGGAAGAACGACAACAGCCGGATATGCCGATTCCAACCGTCAATCAGGTAGTTCGCCGCCGCGTAGAAGCGCAGTTGGTGCGTCCAGGCAAGTAGCGCCTGTTCGACGTGCGTGGGATCTGTCCACTCTGGCTCGCTGCGAGCGACGGCGGGCAACCGGGCAACCGTATCGGCAATGGCCTGTGGCTCCAGCAGGTAGTTCTCGACGGCGTAACGACCGATGACGCAAACGCGACTATCAGGCGCCAGACTGCGCTGCACGGCCTCGTCGCTGTCAAAATCCCGATCCACGACACCGAAGGACAGGATGCCCTTTTGAGTGTCATCGCACACCTTGCGTTTGACCGCGGCCTTGCCCCCGACGTCAACAAACCGGACGCCTTTCTCAAGTGGGAACCAGACGCGCCAGATCGTGTCCGCGTTGTCCTCCACGTACACGACTGTGCTCGCGCCAGCAAGCATATCGTCTGACGCAGTCACTGGCCTTTTCTCCACCCAAAGACGTCGTCCAACAGGATCAACTCGTGTTCGTAGACAGAGCGGGCGACCTCCTCGGAGTGGGTGGCGACGATCATCTGCGCGTCGTACTGCCGGCACAGATCGGTCAGCGCATCAATGAGGCGGGCCTGCCACCCCGGGTGCAGATGGATTTCCGGCTCGTCAATCAGCAGCAGGCTGCCCCGGCTGATGCGGCGCTGGACCTCCGCCAGGAAGAGCAGGATCTGCTTCTCGCCGGAACTCAGTTCGTCCAGGCTGAACTTCTGACCATTCTCGCCCACGACCTGTACGCGAAAGGTCGTCCTGCTCACGCCCGTGATTCTCTTGCGCGTCAAGAAGCCGTTCACAACGTCCAGGAACTCCTGGAAGGTCGGGTATGCTTTCTCCTCTTCCTCCGGTGTTTCCGGTTGCGGAAAGTGCTCCCTGGCATAGAGAGCGACGATGAAGCTCTCCAACGATCCCTCCCATTTCTGGCTGTCGGAAAAGCGCCACACCCACGCGTGCTCTCTGGTCTCGGCGATAATCTGCCCTTTCTCCTTAGCCGCCAACTCACGCTGTTCCGAAGGGAAATACAACGTGGTGGGCCTCTCTGCTTCCATCCACTCTCGTTTGACAGGCCAGTCCAGGGATATGAAACTCCCTGGTTCATCGCTGCGAACAAAATGCCAGGTATTGACCGCATCGCCGGTTAGCGCGATCAGATAGGGTGCCTCAATCTGAGATAGCCAGTGCTCGGGTCCGAGGGCCACGACGAGCGACCATCCGGCCGGAACTGCATACGGCGGATGGGGATACGACAGAGTTGGCATGTCGTGCAGTTCGAGCCTGGCCCGAACCCGACTGGGCATCAACCACGTTCCCAAGGGCTTTTCTGGCCTGGACACGATCAGATGCATCAAGGTATAGATTGTGTCCAGGATGGTGGTCTTGCCAGACCCATTACTGCCGGCGATGACGGTGCGGGTACGTATCTGCTCCGTGACCGGGTCAAAGAAGTCCAGGTCGATGGGAGGCAATCCCCGCACATTCTCCAGGTAGACGGATTTGACTCTCATAGCTCCTCACCTCTTCAACCCGCTGTAGTGATGCAGCAGACGGCCTTGAAACACCGGTTCACCCATCAGCGCCTCGGTGATTGCCTCTTCCCTGTCCTCCTACCGCCCAATCTGCAACCTACCAACGTAGATGGATTATACTCTGAGGTCCTGAGCGGGTCAAATGTAGGTTCGTCGACTAGTGGGGCGGCGGGCGGCGAACGTGAAACGTCGAGCGTCAAACGTCGGGCGTCGGGCGTTGTTGGGTGCTGATCGGGCGGGGATGTGCGCTTGCTGGGGGCAGGGTAGCGCTGCCTTGCAGGTCGCGGTCGAGCCTATCGAGGTCAATCAGCAGGGCGCGGTGGTCCTGGGCGAGGGAGCGGGGCTGGATTGGCAAGAGGGGTAGTTTGACCCGATCCCTGAGCGGGCTCAGTCGCCCGCCAGCAACCCCTCAGCGGGCACACCGACCCATCCCGCCAATACCTCAGCGACTGTGCAAGCGGTGACGGCCAGGCCCGCGCTCAGGTCGGCGGGCGCACTGATCGTGGGGATGCGGGCGCGGGCGCAGGCTTCATCCAGCAGATCCAGCGCCTTGTCGGGCAGATGACGGTCTGGCAACCAGCCGACGGAGAGTTGCACCGCTGTCTCCAGTGCCTCGTCAGCAATGACCACACCGTGGTGCGCTTCGTAGCGCTCCTTGATGACCTGAAGGATCTCCAGCGCTTCCTCCGGTGTGGGCTCCGGCACCCACACCGGCTGGAAGCGACGCTCCAACGCCGCGTCCTGCGCGATGTACTGCCGGTACTCGTCCGGTGTGGTCGCGCCGATGACCCGCAGGTCGCCCCGTGCCAGCGCGGGCTTGAGGATGTTGCCCGCGTCCAGCGCCCCGCCCTCGACCGCGCCCGCCCGCAGGATGGTGTGAATCTCGTCAACGAACAGCACCACGTCACCTGCTTGCCTGCTCTCTTCTACCAGTCCCAGGAGCCGCTCCTCAAACTGCCCGCGGTACGTGGTGCCGGCGACGAGGGCCGCGGTGGGCAATTCTACCAGCCGGGTGTCTTTCAGTTCGTCGGGAACGCGATAGGGATACACAAGGAGATGCCCAGTGATTGAAGTGGCGGATGGTAGCAGTCAGTGGGTTTACTAGCTCTCGCTTCCGCCAGGTTTGCTTACGCGCGGGCGGATTTGGACCATATCAATGTTCTCTGCGTCGTCATCCACAAAAACTGCCTGACCCGTACGCGCAATCTGGTTGATATATGTCTTGATTTCGTTCTTCATATAGTCCTTGGTCAGGCGATTCAGCGCGGTTTTGTCGTCGCGAGTAGTCAGGGCGTGAGAGATGATGACATCGCACTGAGACAAGACCTCGCCGTCAATCGCTGATGGTTGTTGAGATGCAACGACTAGTGACAGCCCTGGTTGACGCCCCTCCTTTACCCAACGAATCAACTCCTCCTTGCCCAGGGCAGATTTGCCAGCCGGAACGAATTGATGTGCCTCGTCAATCAGGAGCCAGAGTTTCTGCTTTTCAGGGGCGAGGCCTAGTTCCTCCCGACGTCGGGCAACGCTGCGCTTCCTGAACAAGTCACGGCACAGAACGGAAAGAATCAGTCCACGTCGGCCATACCGCCCAGAGTCTATGATGCTCAGATCCAAGATATTGATAGAATGAGGGTCTAGAACTTCGGAAAGTTCATGGTAGCGGTCAGTAGCAAAAATGCCCCATTGCTCTGCCATCTCCAAACGATTGACTAGAGCATCTATAGTGCGCTCGTTTGCCCTGGGATCCACCTCAACTTCTCCAGTAATGTCTGCGATAAAGTAGACTTCACCATGCTTGCGGCGGCATCTATGGACTGCCTTAGTCAGAGCAATCCCCATTGGTTCGTTGATAGTGGTGCCAAAAGAATCGCACCAACTCTCTGGTGATACATCTGCAGGATTTACGGCTAACGATTTGAAGTCTACTCCGCGCCGTTCCATCTCTTGCACGATGTCAAAGCCACCATAGCGTTCAACAGGGTCACCCGGTACTAAGACCTTCGTTGGCAAATCGCGTGGGCTATCGCCCCAGTCCCAAACAGCCTTTTCTTGTTCAGTATTTGGCAATGACATTGTATGAAAAATACCCATAGGATCGACAACCAAAATAATCGCGTCTGCCGTGCGATGCAGTTCCTCAACAATCACTCCCATCGTGTATGATTTGCCGCTGCCCCGCTTACCGCAAATCAGAATCACCCTGGATTTACTAGCATCAATATAAACATCGTCTTCTGTGTCTAGACTGCGCCCGATGAAGAGATTGCTCATTTGTGAGACCCCCAATAACTGCTTACCTATCGTCGTGGCTCAATCCGGATGATTACTTGGTTTTTCTTGAATAGGCTTTGCAAATCATCCATAACCTGTTCAAGCTGAAAGTCCGGGTTGTCTGCAACAAGTTTCAGAATGACCTGCTTGAGCTCTACCCCGCGCGTCGAGTCCGCTGCGTTCTCCTGGATGATACACAGCAAGGTGTTCTCGCCCTCGCCCTCCAACGGGCGTTTGGTGATAAAGGTCTGCACAGTGGTTGCCATCTCCACCAAGGTATCACGGAGGTCCGTAATACTCTCAGTCAATCTCTCAAGTCCTGTGTCGTCACTGAGAGTCTGGATCGTAACCGTATTCTTGAGTTCACGTGCCTTTGCCAAAGCGGTGCTGACAGCATCTGCAGACAATGTACCAGAAACCTGTTGCACTCGTTCAGCGTAAATCACCTCGTTCTGCAACTGCTGATATTGCTGCTCATACTGCGCCAGTATTCCTTGGAAATGCTCAACTGCCTCTTGGCGTAGATTTTCCCTACCCTCCTCTGGTGAGACGTATGGGTCAAAGTTGGTCTTGAGCATTGGACGCTCATCGCCCACGTGACGTAACGCATTTTCCAACCCCTGTTTTTCGGCAAGAAAATCTTCACGCCTCTTCCGCTGCCAGTCCCCGATCCTCCGCTCCAGTTCGGCGACATCGTCGAAGAAGATTTCGTGGTCTGACAAGGCATCCAGCGGTGCGTCCTTGAATTTTTCAATAATTCGGTGCCAGATTTCCTCTGCAGCATTCAGGAACTTGACCTCATCAAACGAAGCCTTTGCCGTGACCGCATCCTGGTGCACCTGATTGCAGCGTTGCAGCAATTTTTTCCAGGCACGCAGGTTACTTTGATTCGCACTTATTGCGGCCCGTTGGTTAGACAACTGTTCCAACTGTTCGTGAAAAGTGGCATGGGTTCTGACCAGTTCCACCAGGTAATCTGATCTCGCTTCTACTGGCTCCAGGTCTGACAAACTCTTCTCAACACCCTGAGCCAACTTCTTATACTTGCCAATTAACTCATCGTATCGTTTTCGCAATCTCTGCCGGCTATCCTCCAGGGCTCCACTCCAAGGAGCCTGACCCCCAGCGATTGCCACGGTCAATTCATTTGGCACCCCAGCGCTGAGCAGAGGCTGCACTTTGCTTTTCTCTGCTCGTAGCTCTGCTAATAGCTTCTCTGCAGTCTTGGTTATGTATTTTCGCAGACCAACCTCAATACTCCGTAACGTCGTATTAAGTTCCTCGGCATCCTCTGCTTTTTCGAGTTGTTGCGCACCGGTCCTGATTTGCTCGACTCTGGATTGATATCGCTGCGGGTCGAAGTCTGTAACGACTTGTAGACTTTCTATCTCAACTTCAATGGCAGTCAATCCTTCAATAAGTGACTCTTTCAAATCATCCACCGAGCGAATTAGCTGCTCAATTGAATTGGTATCCGAATTGTATGTCGCATACTGCCTGGCACTCAGCAACTTTATGGCTAAGGCAATTTCCTCTCGTCTGTAGCCCTGCTTCTGACCAATTTCGAACAACTCCAACACAGGCAGCAAACGGATAGTTCCCTCTGACCGTTGATCCGCATACGCAGAATCTCGGAGTAGCTGTAATATCTCCTGTTCCAGTGGATGCATGACAAACCAGATCTTGGCACCTTCACTTCGGCCTTTTCCCCACTCAAGCTTTGTTATTGTAGATAGGTTCTGAGTAACGAGTGTTTGCACTGTTTGCCTACGAGTCTGTCCGAACAGACGTGCTACGTAGTCCTTGGTAGTATCCAGGGGCTCCTTACCTCGGGCGACACTCGGGGTCACCCTGGGATCACGTAACGCTTTGACATAGGCCTCAACATGTTTCTGAAACTGAGCACTGCTGATTAGCGTCTTGTAGTGGGGATATAGGGCCGTGCACATCTTCTGGAAAACGGCACGAACCAGTGCATGGCCTACATCCTGTGTCCCCAAACGAGTATCCACCTCTAACTCATTTCCCAGCAGGCCTTGAGTGGCGTATTGCACCAATCTTTCCTTAACGATACGTAATTCTCCAGTTTTTTCGGGCGCAGGTATCTTGTCATCTATATCATCCAAGTATTGAAGCAGAGCAAGCATAAACAGGGGCGTCATTCTCTCTGGTGGATACAAATCTGGCAAGCGTGGAATGTTGAGCGTGGTGGAAGGTTTGCGCATCAGATTCAGTTGGAAGACAACTTCACTGGGAGGATGATTTTCTAGCGCGAAGAGAACATTGCTAGTCGCGTCGGTGTCAGTTCCGTAGTCCAACTCAAACGCAAAGTTGATATTCCCATGCCCCTGGCCCCATGTGGGAGCTGTGGGTTGAGGAGAAACAAGCAAGGTGATGGTAACATCACGACAAGGGTACTGGAGCGAAAAAGAACCTTCTAGCTCGTACAATCTGGCATCCTTGCCAACTACGGGTAAACCGCTTTTCCATTGCCACTTGTCCAGTTGAGCTTTCGTACCCGCCTGAAAAACTGCTTCTAAAACGTATTTGTGAAACGCCTGCATCGCCGAGCGCGCGTGAGCGCGGTCAGGGGCATAACTTCGCACAAAGTCATCGCGCACTAGCCTGACATAGGTTGGTTCAATCGACACTTCCTCTTCCAACAGGGAGCGAAGGGTATATCCTTCAGCACGCCGATAGATGATGTCACCATAGATTGGCGACTCAATTAGCTGGTCAAAAGCCACGGACAACCCTTGAGTTTTGATAATCTCCCTCGAACATCCCAACGGAAAAGCGGCCAGCAGCTTGATCGTGCGTTCGTACTCTGGCTTGGATGCCACCAATCGGTTTTCCAGGGCCTTTCTAACTGCTCCAGAGAATGCGCCCTGTTCCTCAAACGAAATCTTGTTTTCAAGAAAGCCATTTACTAGATCAAGCGGACTGTATGGACGTAGAGCCACCTCATAGTGCTTGACGGCTTCCACCATCGCATTGATGACCGTGCGAGGGCCTGCCCCCAAGTCACCTCGCATGGCGATTTGACCGATAGCATCCAGTGTATCCGCTGTGATAGGAGCAAACTTCTGGCTTTGAAAATCAAAGACTTCAGCGTATTTCTCCCACAATTGTCTGGGGAATTCCCGACCATAGATAGCTTCCACACGCAGATACAACGAAGACTGCCGCAGACGATGAATAATGTCTGGGCGCGTTGTGTTAATGGTAGCCTCCAAGGTATCTGGCATGGTGAAGATGAGAGCTAACGATCCTACCTGAGTGGGAATCTTGTCTGCAAAAGCAAAGAGATCAGATTGAAAATCCTTTATACTCGTATATTTGTCCGCAGTTTCCTGTAACTCGTCCACAAAGACAACCAACCCGGCAAAGCCTGCCTCAGTACACAAGGCGCAAACATCCATCAAAAATGCGATGACCCGAGCCGGGGTGACGCCCAAGTTGATTATCCCGGCTTCATACGCTTCTCTGGCTTTATCTATGTCCAACCCCAGATTTGCCGCTTGTTCCTGCAAAGACTTGTCACGATATTGCTCGTAGATTCGGCGTAAATCAGGAATAGACTGACGTGGCCCCTGACTAAACTTGTATTCTACCCAGGCTGTCACCGCTTCCAGAATGTCCGACAGTTTTAGCCACTCAAATGGCGGAATGCTGAGCATGCCGTGTCTCTCCTGCATCTCGCGCCAGATGTGAATGGCAGTACTGGTTTTCCCATAGCCGTAAGGACCGACAATAGCCCCCACGGAGCAGTGTTTATTCTTGGCAATGTTACGTTTCAAGGTATCCACGTACTTGCTCGTATCCCCCAACGACATGTGGGTCACCGCGTGCGCGTCATACGTTTCTTCCACGTTCTGTGGGGCGTTTTTCAACCCGTCCCATGGGAAAGTATTGATAACAGGGTCTTTGCTCTTGATCGGGGATAGTTTGTTGATGTCTATCATGACTATTCCTCCAAATGCTTCAAGCAATCCCATAGATTCCGGTGGTTGCCTTCAGGGATTATCATCTCCAACTCACGATACAAGGTTGCTTTGACGATCTGAATGTCCTTGTCTGTTACAGCAAGGTGCAAGCACGGGATGTCATCTTGCGCTTTTGGGCGTGTGAGAATGATGACTTGTCCAATGTTCCACAGTTGCAACTGTGACCGTAATGACCTGACCGCACGCCGGCTGGGATCATAACCATCCAAGACAACAAGCGGCTGCCCCTGCCAGGATTGCCAGGACGGATCACTTGCGTCGGCGTATAGCGCTCGCTTTTGTTTCTGCAGCAGCCACCCCAGAAACGTCTTGCCAGCGCCTGACACGCCATAGATATTGACCACGTAATAGGGCGGCTCCATGAACTTGCTCAATTGCATCCAGACTTCTCGCTGCGAGTCGGTCAGCCAGTTTTCGGTCAAGTTGGTCTTTATGAGATCAAGTGTCTTAGAGTACTTACTCACAGTCGCTCCTCGGTGATTCTGCCGGCTGGCAGAAGACGCGGTAGGACCACTATCCGGCCTGACGCCCGTGATAATCGATTCATCAAAGCTCAAATGACGCCTGGTCTCTGCACTAGTAGTCGCCTCATAAGGGCATCTCAAAACCAGTTCTCGCTTACTGGAAAGCTTGTCGTAGGTGTATAGCAGACGGGAGTCGTCATCGAAGACCAAGAAGGGATAGAGTGGAACTAAACTGCCGTTCGCTGGCTGATAGAGATAAACCTGACCGGGCGTCACCGGCCTGTCTCTCTCTAATTTGAATGGAAACAAGGAAGTGCCAGAGTTCAGATTGGTGCCATAGTAGACGAAGTGTGGATCCCACCACTCAACACGGTCTATGTAGACCACATGTTGTTGATGAAGAATAGAAAGCTCTGCTAGCCACTGAGAGATGGCCGATTCCAGTGCCTCAAGGACTCTCCTGGCCTCACGGAGAGACAGACTGCCGTGGCCAATCTTGTCGTTTCGGAACTGGACCACTGAATTGAAAAAGTGAATCAGCTTGACTCTCCGTGGTTGGGACACTCCTGTAATCTGGGCTAGCACCCGATTGGCCTCAAAGACGGAATCGTTTCTGCAAACCCGGTTGGGGTCGGTAAGCAGAAAAGCCGTGTTATTAGACCGCAACGCCGCATCAAGCAGTCTAAGAAGTTTGACCCAACTGCCCAGACTGGGCCTCTCCAGTTCGGAGCGAGACTCCTCGACATTGGGATCTGGCAACTCGTGGTAGATATAACTGGACAAGCCAATGAGCACCAGGTAGTGAGAGATTCCCTCAAAGAGATCAATCAGCTTGAGCACGCGCTGTCGTGCTTCGTCCTCCAGACACATTGCCTCGTAAAGCTTGGCAATGGGCAAGGGATAAGACACCCTGATTTGGTCCACGGCACTCATCTGATCTCCTGTTCAGGTGATGCCTTTAGGGGGCGTGGCTCTGGAGGTGTGAATGGCGCAGCTTCAGTTATCATCAAAGAAGTGCCGTACAGCGTTTCCTTGCGTTCCAAAGAGGGGAAAGTCAGGCTACATATTTCAGCCATGGGCCAGAATTGCTCCGGCGCGAGCATGCACACCTTACACACTGCTTCAATCAGCACTTCATCCATCAACAAGGAGGTACCAAATGGTAGACCCTTTGCCTGGTACTGGAGCTGGATCGCCAAGAAGAGCAATTCCGGGCTGCAGTTTTCTCGTTTCCGACTCGACAGCGGGCTGTTTGGATCGGCCATATCCTTCTTGATCAAGAAAGGAGGTTCCATTGCTGCAAGCCACGCCATCACACTGCGAATAGACAAGACATCGAAGGAGGGAGCTTGCTCCGGAAATAGCAAGTTTGCTTTTTCTACTGTGTCTGCCATCAACTTCTTTGGTACAATTCGGCTGGGACTGCTACCCCACATCACGTCACAGACCTCTTGATAGACCCAAGACCAACCCCACTGAAAATCCGGCGATCGTAGCCACGCGCTATAGTAAACCCAATGTGCAAACTCTATAGCCAACGATGAGTTAAACTGTAGCTCATTTAGAAGATTCTCTCCGAATTCACTTGGACTGTACCGATAGGCCTGGTTTTGTTCTCTGACCCGATCTAGAATACCGAGAATGTACCAGGATTGCGTAAGGTGCCTGATTCGCCTTCCGCTGTCACTCAGCCCAACCGTAGGAGTGATTTTCGCCAACTCACTACTGGTGAAGGTAGCCTCTGACTGAAAAAACGGCAGCACTCCTCTCAAGTACATTGGTTTGTCAATGCTCCATAGTTTGAAGCTCATTCAGGTTTTCTCCTTGACGATAGATGCTTCTTGCACTCACCAGTACCAGGGAAGTTGGCACAAAGGATGAATTCACTGAGTGGAGGACACTGGAACTTCCTCTCCATATGAGAAGTCCAGCTCCGCCCCGTCGTCAACCAGTACGTTCGTCGAGACGTCCACTAGCCGGGCATAGGCCAACAGGCTGATTCAACCTATTCATCGTTTGCCAGCTTTCTACATTATACATCTTTCAATCGCTGGCAACAAACCGCAGCCAGCGGTGCAGGTTCAGTCTGTTGGCCCTGGCCTCCAGTGCGGCGATCACTCGTTCTCGGTGAAACATCAAACCTCCACTCGACTAATGCCGTTCTCTTTGACCACCCGCACCACGTTGTCGGTGTCCCGCTCGAATGTGTCGTCGTGGCTGATGACATAGACCGGAAGCAGCCTCTACGCTTCCTCTAGCGCCCGTCTCGGGTCCGTGTCCAACGTCTCCAGATCCACCAACGATGCCTCCAGCGACTCATCCTTGGAGCGGGCCGCGCCGGTGAAACGGGCACGGGCGAAGAAGGCGTAGTAGACCGTGATGAGTGGCAGAACTCGCTTAGGCTGGTAGGTCAACTCGTCGCGGAAGGAGGCGATGAAGTGGAAGTAGAAACGGAAGTAAGGAGCGCTAATGTGGTAGCGCCCCCTTTGTGAGCGTATCACGGAGGGGACAAAGGGGTGAGGAAAACGGGGGCAGGCGTTCGTCATGAGGGGTAGAAACAGGGGTGGCACGGGAATATAATCAAACGTGCCAGCCTCGAGAGAATCGGGT
>Ga0180432_10003035_pt1 | contig 24439 bp, 24 predicted proteins | sample SS_ome_10_FD_132414 | JGI IMG/M metagenome (GOLD analysis project Ga0180432, IMG submission 132414) | Hypersaline lake sediment archaeal communities from the Salton Sea, California, USA - SS_1_MS_2 metaG | ecosystem: Environmental > Aquatic > Non-marine Saline and Alkaline > Hypersaline >... | reverse complement strand
GGGTTGGTGAGATGGGGGTGTACGTGCCGAGCTTTCGGGCGAGGTATTCAGCCCGCCATTCTCAACAGCGCGAGCGTCTGGTGTTGAAAGAGGACTCGTTGGTTCAGGCTTAGAGCGCAAGAGTTAAAAAAAGTAAAGAGTTGGCAAGACTACAAGCATTTTCTATTGGCGAATTCGAGACGAGAAAGAAGGCTAATTATTAAGAGGGGGATTGTTCTGGAGTTGTCTTTCAAACTTTAACATAAAATTTTTAACTAAATGAGGAAATTTCCATCTTTTTGAATCATTTTTCCATCAACTATTATCGTAGTCTTGTCCATAACGCCATCGTGATGAATATTACTGTAAGTTTGGCCCCCAATGTTAATATTTTTCCCGATGGCAAGATGGGCCGTTCCTTTCATCATTTTATCTCCTATGGTTCTTGTTACATGCTTTAATGTATGATTCGTTCCAATTCCCAATTCTGCGATATTGTTTCCATTCTCATCAGCGGCATCAATAATGGCTTTAATTTTATCGGCTTCTTCAGCTCCTTCGATTGTTACTGCTCGTCCATCTTCGATTGTTATTCTAACGGGAGTTTTAATGGCTCCAACTTTTTCGAAAAAAACATCAACCACCCAAGTGCCTTGGGCCGTGCCTTCAACGGGAGCTATTGCGGCTTCAGCATATTCGGGAACGGCCCCCCACGCTCCAGGAACCACGTGTCTTACTCGTAAAGGAGCAGAGATCCTGTCTTTCATGGATAAAACGACATCGGTTCCTTTCAACGTTGTAATTCTCGCTTCTTCTCCACTTGTTAGTATGTCCGATAATTTTTCCGTAAATTCAGTGATTTCATGAATATCCTCGCTTTTAATGTCAGGTTTAATGTATGGTACACCTCCAACTCTTGTTCCTGCATCTGTGGCGGCTCGTCTCGCGTTCATGTGAAGAAATAATTGTATCGTACTATAGGGAAGTACTCCTAAAACCACGTCCGAATTAACCATTTCCTTACTCACTTCTTCTGGTGGTTCTACTTGCATGTCCTTTAAATCCACTTTAATAGTATTCACATTAGCTCCTAAAGTTTGAGCTTGTTCAGCTAATAATTTCGCGTTTCTCGTGAAACCCGTGGACGTGATGATAAGCACCTTTTCTCGTGGTTTAATTCCCATGCACGTCTCTACGATAACCCTTGCTCCTTTTCTATAGTCAAATTTTTTACTCATTTTTATAGCACCCTAATATTGCAATATAATATCAAGCTTTATCAAGTGTTCTATTTAGATGATAATCATTATATAATTAATGAATATATAAGATTGTATCTCTTATAACCTAGACGGCGGATGTCTGGTAAAGAGTTGGCATTTGATATAATTAAAAAAAGAAAGAAAAATTGAGCTAATTCCTTTATTCTTCGTATAAAATCATGAATGCCAGATTATCGAATTTCTGATATCGTATATTTATTTGAGGATTTTGAGCCAGCCAATCGTTGGTATTTTTTTCTAATTTCTTAAAGCTTGTTCCAGAATGAAAAACTTTGCATCTTAACATTTTGATCATTTCACGACTGTTAGGTTTGTATATGTATCAAATCTCTGATTTGCTATTTATACTTATGTAGCTGGGATTGCTGTCGAGTTTTCATGAGTTTCTTTTTTACCATCTAAAGGAGAGAAATAAGATCGTTCTTACTGTGAACGAGTTTTCTCGAGTAATTCTGACCCAAATATTCCTTATCCTGAAGTAATCTCCCACTTCCATGCCGTTAACGATTTTATTTTTCGACATCGTTAAATTCTGCCCAATTTCGTTCATTTTTCTTCCAAATCCTTGTTCTTTTTCACTATTTCCGCAATCTTTCCGTAGGAAATCGCCACGATTACCCCTAAAATTTGTGAAATGTCTTCTTTCGTGTTTAATGGCATGAAAGTATATTGACAAGAAACAATAAAAACTCCTTTCTTTGTGTTTTCATTCCAAGCATTATCGAAAATAAGAATTGAAGCAATCAGGAATGATCTGAAAAATCAGAGAATATAAACTAAGAATACTTTTTTTATATTTGAAACATTCATAATCTTGGATTTATAATTTTATTTTAATCACAGTTTTCTTAAATTGATGAACGACTTTTTCAAAAACGCCTACGAATACTTAGTGAGTAGAATCGAGCACTCGTTAAAAGACATAGACCAAAACATTGTTGCTAACTGTCTTGAATTATTGAGTTCTGGCGGAAAAAATCATAAGAGGGTTATAGTCGATGGAGCGGGAAGATCTCTTCAAAGCGTTTTGCTGCTCACGAACGAATTAGAAAGTGAGTATGGAATTAGAGTAAATCAAGTAAGTAATGCGAACCTAAGGCCGTTAAGAAAGGGAGATATTTTTATTGTTAATTCTCGATCTGGTACTGGGAAATCCTATAGCAACGCGATTTTTGCGAAAAAAAAGGGTTTAGATGTCGTTTTTATCACGGGAAACGAAACTTTAATTGACGAATTTGAAAATGTCATCCTCTTAAAAAGCGAATTAAACAGGGAAAAGGAATACGCACCTTTAGGAACGGAATTTGAACAAGCAAGTGCTGTGGTCTGTTCTTGTATGGGGTATGCGTATACTGAATTGGAAATGCTCAAATCGTTCAACCTGTATTGCGATGTCGCCATCGAGGGACTGAAATCTAATCTGGATAAGCTCACGAGTCAAGAAAAAGTTCTCGGTAACTTCATAAAATTGATAAACGATTATTTAGAGTTTGATAATAACAACGTGGTTTACTTCAAGGGCGTTGGTATCAATGAAATAATTTCCAGAGTCATTGCCATTCGATATGGGCATTTACTTAAAGAGAATAAAAAGAATTTAAACGTGGTATATGAGGGTCATTGGACGGGCAGAAACAAAAACGATTTAGCCATTGTAATGAGTGGAAGCGGCGAGACAGACCAAATCCTAAAATATGCGAAGCAAGGAGGAGATGTAGGAATGAAACTTTTTACGATCACTTCGTTTAAAGAGTCCAGCTTAGCAAGAACTAACAAGTGGTATCGCAATTACGCGGGTAATTTGATCATTGAGGGGAGGCCGGAAATGATAAGTTATTACAACAAGTCAATTCATAATTTAGATGTAAAGTTTTTTCCTGAATTTGAATTAAATACATACATTACTCTAGATGCGCTTCTTGCTTTAATTGCTAAATTAAACGATATAACAGAAGAAGACATGAAAAAAACTCATAGAGATAACGAATTGGAATAATATAATAGGATACTTCATGTATTTTATAAATCTTATTCTAACTTTTTTTTACTTGTGTTGTTTACGTTAGTAATCGTAAAAGCAACTTTTTTAAGCAATACTGGAGAAATATCAATATGAGTGTTTTTATTGAAACGATTAAATCTTATTACGAGAAATTTCCCAGGAGTTATTGGGCGATTATAAGCGGAATATTTGGTTTATCCTTTATTATTGTAGCAGCTTTATTGCATTCAATCACGGAACCCATATCCTTCTTCACGCATTGGGTAAGTAGTTTAGGATGGGGGCCTAATGGTTCTGAACCGGTGTTTAGGATTGGGATAATGGTTCTGGGATGCTTGTTGATTCCGTATATCCTCTCTCTAACTCGATATTTATGGAGAGAAAAGGAAGAAGACAAATCAAGAAGCATGAAAATACTCCTTATTAGCGCCTTTGTAAGTTCTGCAGTTGCGCTGGTGGGATTATTTTTCGTTTCTATATTTGGCAACATCGCTCAAGAGGGATTTTTCTTGCATCTACTCGGAGCAGTGACTTTCTTTGCAATGACGACGGGCTTGATGGTTTTATACACGGTATCAATGATGCTCTGTGGGAAAAAGAGTAAAATTCAACAACTGTGTACCTTGATAGTCGTCATATTTTTCATTTCAATGGTAATTTCAGCAACTCCAGTTATCAGCAATTATACTGTTTTTGACTTACTAAACAGCTTTATAGTAAAGACACCTGGCGAGCGCGTGGCATTTTTAGCCAGCATTGTACCCCTTAGTACTTGGTTAACTTTCTTTGAATGGATGGTTACTTTTTCATTTTGCGCATGGTTTATAATTACCGGCGGCTACACGCTAAAAATTGAAAAAGCTTAAGTAAATTTCTGGTTTAATTTTTTTTCTCTAATTTATCCTTATTTTTAAAAAATTATAGTTTCAAATGGGTGATGTAATTAAAAATATAATCAGCCTAATATTTTCAAAACTACATAAAAAATAAATTGAGTAGAGATGGATTCTACCGTTCCTTCGAGCAAGTACAAGCAAAATATCTACAAGTTTTACATGTTATATTTCATCATGGGAATCCATACGGTTCGAGGGGTTTACATCCCCTATATGATGGATTGGGGGGGGCTCTCCTTCTTTGAAATAATGATATTGCAGAGTTATTTCATGTTCGTAATCTTTATCCTTGAAATCCCTTCCGGAGCGATTGCTGACCGAATAGGGAGAAACATTGCGTTAATGTTATCTGCTCTTTCGGTCGCTTGTGCTGCGTTCTTTTACAGTGCTGCACCCATTTTCTTCTTATTCTTTGTAGGGGAAACTTTTTGGGCGTTCAGTATTGCTCTCTTTTCTGGAACTGAAGAAGCGTTCTTGTTTAACACGCTGAAAACCATGGATCAAGAGAAGAAGCTTCCAACGATATTAGGAAGGAATCAAACAATAAAATTAATAGCTTTGACAATTTCAGCGCCTTTAGGATCTATTATTGCGCAATATATTTCGTTACAATTTACGATGACTTTTCTTGGGCTTATTTTTCTAAGCGCCTTTCTCGTTTCCTTGACTTTAAAAGAACCGAAGATTGAAGGGGAGAAACAAGCACAGCATTATTTGACTATTATAAGGGTTGGATTTCGAGAATTAAAGAAAAATAGCGTGTTGAAAAGGTTATGCTTTGAAAGGATAATAATTAGTTATTTAACATTTTTTCTATTTTGGACTTATCAAGTATACTTGGGGGAAGTTAACATACCTATTTTGTGGTTTGGTTTTGTAGCGGCAGCAATGAACATCGTAAATATGGGATTCACTATTCTTATCCCTTGGATGTTGAAGCGCGTAAAGAATAAATTACGGTTCTTGATTGCGGTAGATACCATAATTGGACTTTCCTTTATCTTATTAGGGTTCGCTACATTCCCATTTTTAGGCATTCTCTTGCTCTTATTAATTAGAGGATTTGGAAACTCGAGAAACCTGATTTTTGTAAACGGGATTAACAGGCAGATTGAATCGGAAAATAGAGCCACAGTGCTTAGCACTGTTAATATGTTTGGGAGTTTTCTAATGTCTATCGCTTTCCCATTTATTGGATTAATTGTAGAATTGAATCCCTTTTTGGTGTTTTCAATTATCGGAATTGTTGTATTATTTTTTACCGTAGTAAAAAGGATAAAAAAAGAAGATCTTTGAAGCATTATTCAAATTAATAATCAAACACGAGTAAACAATAATGATTGGGGAATTATTTGCGATTTTTGCCGTTCTCACTTTCGTTGGATCGAATGTGCTATTTCGAAAGGTAGAACACAAAGCGAGTCCCACCTACATTAATTTTTTTAGAACTGCTATTGGAACACTTACGTTTATAATCTTAGCGCTTATTATTGGTGCTTTTTTCGACATATTTCTACTCCCTTTTGAGCTATGGATAATCTTATTCGTTAGTTTTCTTTTTGGTCAAGTTATTGGGGATACCGCTTATTTTAACGCCCAAAAAGAACTTGGAACAACGTTAGCTCTTGCGTTGTCAATGACGTTTCCATTATTTACCTTCATACTTTCCTTAATTTTTCTTAATCGCCCCTTTGAGCTGAACATGATTTTATCTTTAATTTTAATTGGAGCAGGAATCACGATCATCGGTAGATACAAGATAAAAGCGGAGGAAAATGGCTTTTCTGCTGAGGATAAGAACCATCTCTCATTAAAAGAACATGTAAGGAAAACGCTTTCAACAACATCTTTCAAGGCGATAATCTTCGGCTTTATAGCTTCGTTAGGGTGGGCAGTAGGACTTGTAATTATTGATCACGCAACTAACCAGATCAATCAAATTCTTCTTACTGAGGGCGTGAGTTCCATAATTGCCAATGTAATTCGATTCCCTTTTGCTCTATTTGTTTTAACATTAATGGTATGGCGCGAGAACAACTCTAATAATAACATAAACCATCCTCCTAATCAAAAGAAATCTTTAAAAATATGGTCCATTTTATTGGGGGCTTCTATAATTGGCACATCAATCGGGGCGTTTTTATACACTGAAGCAGCGCGTATAGCAGGAGCTAACGTCATGTCATTATTAGCAAGTGCCAGTCCTCTATTTTCATTGCCTTTAACATATTGGATAAATAAAGAAAAAATATCAAAAGAAGGATTTCTAGGAGTGGTGCTTACGGTTATTGGAGTCGTGGTTATCCTTTTATGAGTTTCCAAACGCAAGAGTCGGTAGTTTTCTTACTGCCACGGATTCCGACAACTTCTATTTTATTTTCACCTTCAGATAACTCGTAGTTAGGCCATCTAAACATGCAAAGTTCCTCTTTTGTCATTGTGCCGATCGAATTTCCATTAACTTTGAGTTCAACTTCATCACAATTGGAATAGACCTTAATTTCCGTGTTAGGATCGATTCGTTCAAGATGGCGATGGCTTGTGATGTAGACCATTGGTTCTTCTGTCCAATTTGCTTTGTAGAAGAAATAAGCGTCTTTTTTCACCTTTCGATCGTACGTGACGAGCCCTTTATCGTTCCTCCCTGGAGTATCTCCCTCGTTTCTAGCGGCTACGGCAAAATCGAACATGTTCCAAAGAAAAGACCCCCATACGAACGGTGCTGCTTTAATTTCCTTATAATTTGCCTCATGTACAAGGTTTTGCTTTTCTTCGGGATGGAAATTACCTGTAGTTTTTACTTTATCCTCGTGCGTCATGTTCTGCATGTGGTGGTGAATGCTCGCCCCCGCTCCATATTCGCTCATGCAGAGTCCCCTGTAGTTACCAACTTTGTTAAATCTTTTCATGTGCTTCCCTAAGGCACTTGGATTTTTTTGAAAATAATACCATCCTGCGTAATGGTTCCACCCTATAATATCAGTAAGATTGTGTAGTTCTTTCCTGAACAATGCTACAGAAATTGCTGCAAGTATTGTAGGTCTTGTCGGATCTTCTTCGTGGGCGAGATCGTTTAATTTTTCCATAACGGGTACTGGGCTCTTCCTTTGAAACAATCCAATCTCATTAGCTAAACTCCATGTGAATATTGAAGGGTGGTTGTAATTTTGACGGATTAAATCGGTGAGCATTGACTTACTATTTTCGAGAAATGGCTTTTCAAAGTTAACTTTGTTCACGATTGCAAGTTCTGCCCACACGAGGATTCCGTTTTTATCGCAAATGCTATGAAAATAATCGGAGTGTTGATAATGGGCCAGCCTAACACCATTTACGCCCATTTCCATCATCAAGGAAAGATCTTCTTCTTGGTCTTCGTAGCTGAGAGCCCATCCTTTATTAAAGCGGTCTTGATGCCTGCAGACACCTTTAATTTTATAATGTTTTCCATTGAGGAAAAATCCTTTCTCTGGGTCTATATGATAATATCGCAAGCCGAGAGGTTGAATTACCGTGTCTAATATTTTTCCTCTATCCAAAAGTTCTACTTTTGTTTCGTACAAATAAGGATCCATACGACCGTTCCATAAATGTGGTTTTTCAATAGTTAAATTTTGAACAATATCAGTTGTCTGGTTAAATCGTGCTTCCACTTCATTTTCTAAAACTTTAACCTCGGTACCATTAGCATCAAGGATAGAAGTTTTAATTGTTAAAGTCGATAATTTTTTGTCCATATTTGATATTTTTGTTGTTACTTCGACTTCTGCTAACTCATTCGTCACATTAACTTGTTTCAGATAGATACCCGGTGAAGCATGGTCAAGTGGCGTGATACAAGTTCTTTCTTTCTCGATTATATGAACGAGGCGATACAAACCACCCATCACAGGAAAATCTCCACCTAAAGGAGGCAAATCTTCCCTCCAGGAATTATCAACTTTCACGGCGAGTACATTATCTTCACCAAATTTCACGTGGGGGGTGATCTCATAGCAGAACGCAGAAAATGCACCAAGATGTGGTCCAAGATATGTTCCATTTAAATAGACATGAGCAACGCTTCCTGCCGCTTCAAAGAAAACGAAAAATCTCTTGTCTTCCTTGGATGGGATGGCTAAAACAGTTCGATACCATCCAACGCCGCGTAAATAAGCAGATTTACTACTTTCTAATAAATTTTTTCTCGAACCTCCACCCGATTGGACGTCAAAAGCGTTCCACGTGTGTGGCAAGAAAATTTCTTCCCATTTGTCATCGTTAAAATCAGCTTGAAAGGCGTTTTCAGCGTCACCTTGATAAAATCGCCATTTTTGATCCAGAGGGCTTTTTTGTTCCATTACTTTTACAGTAATACATTATTTTTCAATTTTTTCAAACAATGTACATTCGGGATTTGATAGTTATAATTTCCCAACCTTTTCCATCAATGTATCTCTATTCGTTTCCCAAACGTTATCAACAGCTTTCTTTACAGCTTTTTTGGCAACCTTTTTCATGACGGGACGGTTTACAAGAGCACCCATAACATTCATGACCTTTTCAACCAATAAAGTTTTGATTAGTTCTTCCAGAGATTCACCCTTAGACGCTTTCTGGATCATTTTTTCAAAGACTTTTTCAACATTTTTGTTGATTTTCTCGCTTATTTCTGGTGATAATACACCTGACATTTACCAACACCTTCGTTTATACAATGGATATATTTTATAATTTGAGTCTAAATACTTGATTATACTTCTCATATATAAACATTCTTATGACAGGAGAATTAGCGTTAAATAAGAAGTAGTTTCATTTTTTCTTTGCCTTGACACGTGGCGAGATTCCCCACATTTCTTCGATTTTATCTGCAATGTAATCTTGCAACCACATGATTTGCACGTTGAAATAGTTTTTTACGATATTATTCAAGAAGAAGAAATAATCTTTCTTGATTTTAATGTAATAAGCATCTTCTAATTCCCTTATAACATCTTTTCTATTAAAATATTGAGGAGTTCCTTTCCTATTAAAACATTCACAAATTTTTTTCGACAAGATATAGAGTTCCCGTATTTTATCTCTAAGATTGATTATGGAAGAAAGCGACTCGACTTCGTTGTAAAAACAATTAATAACTTCCTTCTCACGCTTGAGTTTGTTGTTCAAGTAGTTTTTGCTTGCACCTATAATTTTTTTACCCAAGATAACATGATCTTTGTAGATATCTTTGTTTTTCTTATATTCTTTTCGTGTTAGTATTGATAAATCAATTTTAAAGGAATCTTGAAAGAGATATCTAAAAAACAACTCAATTGATTGCTTTATTTCTACATCATTGCAAATGAGAAGTAAGATTTTTCTCTTGAATAAAAAAGCGTTAAGGGACTGAATTAATATCTCCGGTTTCAAGTTCATTTTCACGCTGAACACATCAATATCTTGAGGTTTTAGTTTTTCTTTTAATTCAAATCCTTTAATCTTGAAATCTACCTTTTGATAACCTCGTACTTCAAAATCCTTATTAATAAATTGCATGAAAGCGTGGTTACATACTCGAAATTCAGGGATTAGGACGCTTGTAAGAAATGATTCTCGATTTATGATTCTTTCGGGAATATCTAATTCTTTCGAGGATTTACAAATTGGGCATACAACTTCAATCTTCCTCCATGTTTCTTTTATGAAGCTGGGGCGCAATCTTTCATGATAAGTTGCGTAAATTTTTAGAAATTCTTCACGAAATTTCTTTGAACCTATGGTAAAAATGTCATCTAACTTGGACAATCTATACAAAATTTTTGGTAATTCTTTCAATTCTTTTATATCTCGTGAAAAGTCTTCAAGTATTGGTGTTTTAGATTCTAGATACCTGAACACATCTTCAACTTCAGTATTTTTAATCATAAAAGTGATCATCACGGTTTCAATACCGCCTCGTGCAAATTCAGATTCCAAGTGAAAGATATGGTTTACGGTTTGATAGTTCCGAAATGCAAAAATAAAAGTTCCAAATTCGAGCACGTCCAAGACATTTCTTAATTCAAAATGTTCAAAGGTTTCTTCACAATATAATATACTCGGGCCCCGTATTCGATCGAAGTAAGATAATACTAATAGCGAGTTCTTTTCATCACTATCTTTATCGTTTGAACTTATATTGCCCATTTCTTGTTTCTTTACATCGTTATTGGCCTCTTGCGTGATCATGATTCTCTTATAAGAAAAATTTCATTAGAATAATCAATTAACTCGAACATTTTATAGAGTTATTTAATTTCAAGTTTAAAAATTACAATCTATTTTTAACACCAATTACTCATTCAAAGTTTTATATATAACCTCAATAAATTATTTTTATGAATAAAAAAACTCAAAATTCGTCTTTTATTTCAATTATATTGTTTATTGTCATAGTGGCTTTAGTAAATTCTACTCAAAATATGATATCTCCCAATCTTGGGGATATCTCGATATATTTTGGGTTTGGAGGGGCAACAGTACAGATAGGGGGGTTAACGTTCGTTTTCATGATTATTTCAGGCATTTCAATAGCTATCTTTGGTTATCTCACGGATAAAATAATTAGAAAATGGCTTGTTGTCTTAGGATCGCTAATTTATTCCATTTCTTCAATATGCACGGTGTTTATATCGCCTGGAATAAATGGTTTTTATGGATTCCTATTTCTCATGGCGCTTGACGGTATTGGATTTGGGATAATCATTCCCTCAATTTTCTCTTTAATCGGGGATTTAATTAAGCAGGACGAGCGTTCTAAGGGATTTTCTTTCTTCTCAATCGCATCACTTTTAGGCATGGCGACTGGACTTGGATTATCTACCGCATTAGGAGGGACAGATTAGAGAGGATCGTTTTTTATCGTCGGAATCGTGGGTTTAATCGGAGGTTTCATATCTTTACGATTTCAAGAACCATCTCGTATAGGCAAGGATTATTCCTTTTTAACCGAAAAAGAAGCTATTGATTACACTTATAGGATAAAAGCATCTGATTTCAAGGTGATTTTCAAGAAAAGATCAAACATTTGGTTGATAATTAATTTTGTTGACACGATACCAACGGGAATAATATTATTTTTACTTTACGAGTACATGCAAGATTATCACAACGTTCCTAATGATACAACATTAATATTCTTAATATTGATACTACTCAGCACCTTGATTGGAACGGTTTTTTTTGGATATATAGGAGATAAGCAATTTCAGCAAGGGAATAAAAAAGCACGAGTAAGGTTAGCTTTATACGGAAATGTAGTACCAATTCCATTCGTGTTCATAGCCTTTATAATACCATTTTGGGCTCCCAACAATGCGTCCATAGGTGATTTATTTTCAATACCTAGTGCAATATTGATGGTGCTTTTACTGGTGATAGGGATTTTTATAAACGGTGCTGTGAATGGAAGTTGGTACGCTACCCTAGTAGATATAAACCTTCCAGAGCATCGAGGGACTGTTTTAGCAACAGCCAATCTTTTTGACATAGTAGGAAAAGCAATTGGTCCATTAGTGGGAGGATTGATCGCAGATGCTTTTGGTTATTTATCTGGAATTAATATTTCAATTATATTTTGGCTGTTATTACCGTTCTTTTGGATCCCCGTGCTGAAAAATATCACTGCTGAGATGGAATCAACGGAAAAAGTCTTCAAAGAGAGACTTGAAAAATTATAAAGAAATTTCATATTCTATATACACTCTTTGATTTTTGATTTTTGATTTAGTTGGACTTTTTATATAAATATTTTAAATATACTACTGTTTAACTTTTTAAAATAAGTGAATATCGATGTCAATTTCGTGTCAGTCTTGTAAGCAAAAGATTAATAAAGATGATAAGAACCAAATTTTCGTATTTAGTCTTGGTGAATTTATAAACGGGGAATTTCTAGAAAGAGAGACATTTCATTACCACATGGAATGTCTCAATAACTATAAGTCATATAAAAGAAAAAAAAAAGCAGTACTAAATATATGAAACGATAAAATCCCTTAACTTGCTTATATTACTTTAAATTTTATGTAATTTTAATGGTGAAATGCTAAAGTGTTGGAAAATAACTTGATTGAGAAAAAAATAAAACTTTTAAAATTAGTTCAAGCAAGTAAGACCAAAGGAAAAATGGGTTTGGATGATTATAAGAAATATTTGAATAATAAGTATAAGATAAGTGAAATAAAGCGTATTATTCGCGATTTTTCTGCTCGTAGTTAAGAACGTAATTTAATAATGTCAACTTTAACCTCCTCGCCAATCGAGAGAAGCGCTATAGAGGCTGGTGGACCAAATGAATTGCCTTCAATATAACCTTTGCCTGGATTTATTAACAGCAAATCATCCAGTTTATTGATTTCTGAATCGTGTGTGTGTCCATATATGATTATTTCCACGTTATCTTCTTTGAATACTGCCAACGCTCGTTTTCTCGATTTTTCTGATGGGCCTCCTATAATAGGATGGGTGATTCCTATCCGGATGCCTGAAATTTCAATGATTTTTTTTGTAGGAACAATTTTTCTAATTTCTTGAGGATCTGCATTACCACAAACACCCTCGAATGCTTGACCTTTCAGAGCAATAAAACCATCTATCACGTTTTTAGATATATAATCTCCAACGTGGATGACTCGATCAGCTTCTTGAATTGCATCGATCATCTCATTGGGCAAATCCTTAAAATCACGCGCGTGAGTATCTCCCACGATCACTATTTTAACAGGCATTTTGATTTGAATTACTTAGAAATTAAAAAATAAGAATAAATAAAGTAGAGTGTTATACCTTGACGACCCATCCAAATTCGTCTTCTAACTCTAATCGTTGTATTCCAGTTAGTAAATCGTAGAGTTTTATGGTAATTTCGCCTGGTTCTCCATTGTTATATACGATTTTTTTATCCTCTAATGTTACTGATCCAATAGGTGTGACAACTGCAGCTGTTCCAGTACAGAATGCTTCTGAACAAGATTTTTCAAATAATTCCTTGTATGAAATGTCCCTTTCTTCAACTTGTAGGCCTAACTTTTTTTCTGCTAATTCTAAGATTGATCTTCTAGTAATTCCAGGTAAAATTGTACCTGTTGTTTTTGGAGTAGCCACTTTTCCGTCAATCATGGCGAAAAAATTAGCAGTGCCTACTTCATCAATGTATTCCATATTTGCAGCATCTAAGTATATGATTTGGGCGTAACCTTTAGCTTTCGTCTCCTTTGCGGGTTTCATAGTACCAGCATAATTACAACATGTTTTAGCATAACCCGTTCCTCCAGGGGCAGCTCTCGTGTATTTCTTAGATATTTCTAAATCAATTGCTTTGAAACCTTCAGGAAAATAGGGTCCTACAGGGATAGTAAAGATGATTAATTTATATTCTGTTGCGGGTGCAACGCCTAAAATAGGTCCGTTACCTATCATAATTGGTCTTATATATAAAGCACCCCCGCTATCTAAAGGTGGAACATAATCTGCGTTTGCTTTTACTACTTGTTTTACGGCATCAACGAATTTGCTTACATCGTAAGAGGGCATTAACATCCTTTTTCCGCTTTCGTTTAACCTTTTCCCGTTTTCTTCTGGTCGGAATAAGACAATTTCACCGTTTTTAGCTTTTAAGGCTTTCATTCCTTCAAATATGCCTTGACCATAATTTAACACGCAAGCTCCTGGAGAAATCTCAAATGGTCCAAACGGAACAAGTTTTCCTTCTGTCCAGCTACCATTTTCAAAATCTGAAACGAACATGGTTTTAGTTTCAATAAAATCGAAGCCAAGCGAGTAGAAATCAATATCTTCTGCTTTCATTTTAATATCTGCTTCATCTTTAAATTATTAGAGATTAATATGAATCGTCAGTAAAAAAATTTTTTCATTTTTAGCTGAATAACTAAAAAATAAATAAGCGTAATTCGATCTATAAATATAATTTAAGAATTTTTCAAATCAACTTGATTTCATTATACAAATAAGGCTTTAAAATGTCAGCTAAAACTCATAAATTGGACGAAATAAAGATCGTATTTGCGGGATTAGATAACGCGGGAAAAACCAGTTTTTTAATAGCCTTACGACAAAAATATAACTTCTACGAGCGCGTGAAAAAGTTAAAACCTACTATTAAAATTGATTATAGCTCCTTTAACTTCCTCAATCGCTATACCGTAAATTTTTGGGATATGGGTGGACAAGCAAAATACCGGAAGATTTATGTGAATAATCCCATTTACTTTACATCGACCGATTACTTGTATTTTCTCATAGACATTCAAGACGAACTAAAGTTCGAAGAAGCTGTTCGATACTTACATGAACTCTTGGATATTTATAGAGACAAAGAAATGGAATACACGAGAGAAGTTCTTATATGTTTTAACAAATATGACCCTGTATTTAGAGAAAACGAGGAATTCTTGGATCGTATTAAAATGATTAGGGACCTGATAATATCCCAAAACAAAGACATTAAATTTAAATTCTTTAACATGTCCTATTACGATATTTCTTCCTTATCTAAGGCATTGGCCTACTCCTTAAGCAAATTGTTAAACTTGGAAGATATCAATCTTACATTAGAAAGGATCGTGAAGGACTATGACTGCAATTACGCCATTCTATACACAGATTCTGGATTGATCATTTCTGATTTTTATCAAAATGTAATTGACTTCAGGGATTTTGACAAGAAGATATGTCGAATTAACGAATCCTTAGAATTTTTTCAAAGAATAACTGATGAGGAGGTAGAAATCGACGAAAAATTAACTTTTTCTGAAGAAAGATCTGAATATGTTAAAAAATATGACATCCCTTCTGAAACAGGTGTTTCCGAATATTATTTGGGTATTTGTGCTCCTTCTAATAATTTAGATACAATTAAAAAAGAATTGGAAGAATTTCAGAAGTATTTACAGTCTATGTAAAATAAAAAAATTAATAATTTATATATTCTTTAATCAAATTAAATTCGTCGGTGTTAACAAAGTCTGCCAGAGTCGCTTAGCCCGGTTGAGCGTTCGCCTGCAGAGTGGATAATCGTGAGTTCAAACAGTCAGAGAGTCTCTCTTTGCTGGAATATATCTCACCTCTGGCTCTACTTTACAATCTTATGGTATTTCGGAACTTTATGATTTCCAAAACAGAAATATTGCATTTCTGTAAAATTTAAAAGAATAGAGAATGAAAGACATAAATCATCGATATTGTATTATCAATAAATATATTATAGAATATTTTTATATTATATAGTAGAAGACTTATTATTAAAAAACAAGATTGAAAAATAATACCGTGGACTTACAATGGTTGAAGAGTACGACTATTTATTTAAAACAATTGTAGTCGGAGATGGTGGCGTTGGAAAGACTGCCTTGACAATCCGATTTAGCAAGGATTTTTTTACAGAAGATTACAAGATGACGATTGGTGTTGATTTTCATGTCAAAATGATCACGATAGACACCTCTGAAGGAGAATTACGATGCAAGCTTCAAATATGGGATACTGGAGGTCAAGAACGCTTTAGTTCAATTCGTCCAATGTATTATCGAGGTTCTTTAGGTGCCTTAGTTATTTATGACTTGACAAATTATGAAAGTTTCGAACATTTACCTCAATGGATAGAAGAGATAAGAGCAAACATAAAAAATGAGATCCCATTATTACTAGTGGGAAATAAGAGCGATTTAACAATGCAAAGAGCAGTTTCCATAGAGGAAATCAACGATTTTACTAAAAAGTTTAATTTATATTACATGGAAACCTCGGCTAAGACTGGAGATGGCGTTGGCGATTGTTTTCACATTCTTGCGTGCTTAATGATAGGTTCAGGAGTTCCTGAGAAGTTAGTATCTGATGGTACCGTTTATAGTCCAGGAAATCTCCTTGGTAAGATTGAAATTAAACCAGAACCCAAATATGACCTTACTGCACCCCCTATGCCCGAATCTAGCTTAACTTCTGTTCCCGAACCGGCTCCATCATTCGAACCAGAACCTGAATATGATCTTACTGCACCTCCCATACCCGAACATAGCGTGAGTACAATTCCCGAACCAGCACCATTCTTTGATGTAGAACCTGAAATTGATTTTGCAGCCCCTCCCGTGCCTGAACCTCAACCAATGCAAGTGAGTGAACCAGTTCCAATATTTGAGCCGGAGCCGGAAATTAAATTCAATGCACCTCCCGTACCTGAACCTACCAAGGAAGAAGGAGAGCAACCAATTCTCACATCATTACCCAAACCTAAAGCTATTACAGATGGTGAGACATATAAACCTAAAACAATACCATTTTCTCCAAACGCACCTGTTCCTGCACCTGCTCCAGAAGGATTTCAACTTCCTAAAACAATAGAACATTCTAGCGATTCTTCAAAAGCAATAGCCCCTTTTATTCCCTCACCTCCCTCAAAACCTTCAAGTTCTGAGTCGTTGTTTGATTACATGCCTGATTCTACTTTATCAAAGAAAGAAAAGAAAGAACTTGAAAAACAAAAAAAGCTAGAAGAAAGAGAGAGAAGGATACAACAAGAAAAAGAAGCAAAAGAAGCAGCCAGATTAGAAAAAGAAAGGAAAGCACTAGAGGAAAAGGAAGCGAAAGAAGCCGCACGGTTAGAAAAAGAAAGAAAAGCTAGGGAAGAAAAAGAAGAGAAAGAAAGAAAGATACGAGAAGAAAAAGAAGAAAAAGAAGCCGCGCGATTAGAAAAAGAAAGAAAAGCTAGGGAAGAAAAAGAAGAAAAAGAAGCAGCAAAAATGGAAAAGAAGAAGAAGAAGAAGCCCAAGGAGGTTTCTGAACCTCCAGATATGTTTCAAGTTCCATTACCCTCTTCAGAACCAAAAGAGGAGAGTTCACTTTTTCAAGCCTTAACTCAAAAACCTGGAAGCACTTCTAAGAATAATTTGTTTACTCCCTTTACGCCCTCTGAAAAATCTGAATCTTCAAAATTAAGAATAATACCTAACGTTGCTGATATTGATAATTTCAACAATCCATTACCTCCCGTTCCTACAGTACAAGACAAAAGTTCTAAGAGGAGGGAAACCATCATGTGCAAGCAATGTGGGGCGGTGTTATCTTCTGATTATGCTTTTTGCAATAAATGTGGTTCTGCTCTTTAAATTAGAGCAAAAAATCTCATTAATTTTCTTTTTACTATGGTTATAATAAAAAAGAGCGTCTTGCGCTAAGAAAAGAAAGTTTTCATAAATTTTGCCCGCAGATAGGGCAAACTGACCAGATATTTTTAATTTTTGAATTGCAATGTGGACATACTCTTAGATTTGGGTCTATTTGCGTTTGAGGTTTTCCGAATATTGTTAAATTTTCTTGAAGTAATCTTTTTTGTTCTTCTGGTGTTTGTTCTATAGGAGTATTATCATAATCCTGAGGCTTAGCACTTAATCGATCGATATTTTCCATAATCTTATCAGCGTAAGTTTTTGGGGGTTCTTCTTTAGCTACCTCGTGAGCAACACCAACTTTATAGTAATAATATTTTCCCTCGTTATTTTCCACGATCTTTTCTCCATTAGCCAAATAAACTTCAATATAGTAAATAATGATAGAATTGTTCGGTACCTTGTCAATTTCCGCCATATAGTGATCAATCTTATTGTTCATGTTCATTTGATACCATGATTTTCCTTGATCTGCGCTAAAAATTAAGGTAACTTTATGAATCTTGATGTCAAAATCTTCTTCAGTAATTTTCACGACAATTTTAATGTTCTTATTATAAGATTCTTTTTTCCCCTTGATCACTTCTGTTTCAGCGTCATCCCAGGCTGCTCCGCAATTTGGACAATTTGTAAACCAATTTGGATATTCAAGACTACATTTTGTACATGTTTTAGTAAAGTATCTCGAGGTTTTTATCCCTAAAGGTTTATTTTTTTTTCCCATTATTAATCCAAGGTTGTTTAGTATTTACCCAACAAAGGTTTCATTTTACTTTTGTTAATTATAGAATTAATTCTAAAATTATAAAAATATTCATTTTTTATAATTCGGAGTTACATTAATAGTATTTTCCCAAAAGAAAGTCAAAATCTTAATAATATATAAAATCTTAATTAATCAAAAAAGCAAATTTGAATATTCTTGGGAATTAAGTAATGAATTCTGAAGAGGTAAAGGCTCTTTTAGCTGCATTTGACGATTTAGTAGATATCAAAATCCTAATTAGGAAGATTGTTCCAAATTATGAATTAGACAGGGCACTTAACGAAGAGTTACTCTTTTTATTAAATAAATTAAATCAAAAACTCCAACCTCTATTTTCTAAGTATTTAAAGCAAGAAAGTGCCGTAAAAGCTGAGGATTTTAAGATAGCAAAAAAAAGCACGATTTTAGGAGCAATTTCTAACGATAATGTAGTCTTGATTTCAGCTAATTCATCAAAAAAGAAATTGAAAAGCATAGGTATAGATCCAAGGCGAATTATTGTTTCGGGAGGTCCTTTATTTATTGAGGATTATAAAGTTGTTAATCCAAATCTCCCAGATAAGGCCTTACCAAACTTGAAAAAGAAGTGCGAGAGAGTATTAAACGAATTGAAGCATGAAAAATGGGCGAGCAATGAGCTGATTTTCGTTTATGAAAAAGAAAACGCTACGGATAAATTGATATTGAATAAGTTAGAGAAAATTTCAAAATTAATAAATAAGGAAATCAAGACAGTTGATGTGGGCTCTTGGGCCATGTTAGACGATTAAAAATATCATCACGTAAACCTATTTGCGTCTCTCGTTGTATATTTTAAAATAACTTTTTCTAAACATGAGTTTAAGTCGATATTGTAGTGATTTGCCATGCAAATAATCGAGAAAAGTAAATCTGCTAGCTCCTCTCCTATAAGAGTTTTTTCCTTTTTTATTTTTATTGGCTTGAATCCTTCTAAATCATTGATTTCTCGAGCCAGTTCTCCAAGTTCTTCCGTTATTGCGCCAAGCATTGCTAAGGGTGGCCAATATCCGCCGTGATTCTTTATCCAATCGTCGATTTTTTCTTGAATACCCTTTAAAGTTTCATTATTTCGATTCATATGAAATCACTATTAATCTATTAATTAAATGCTTCATATCAACTTTCCCAAAATATTATAATAATTTTAAATTTACTCAATTTGATGACAATGAACGCAGAAACAAGAGTGTTAAAAACAATTGAGCACAAAGAACCGGACCGAGTACCCGCGTGTGAATCTGATTTTTCAAGCGTGACAATTGCAAAACACTATTTAGGACCTAAAGCGAGTACATATGGATCAGTTGGTTCCATAGGAAAACTCTATTTGATCCCGGGTATTAATAGAATAATGAAAATAATAATGTCTCGCACGGTTACTGGAGCAGCGCCTTTTAAGCCAATGGCAAAACTTTTTCGAGCAGTTAAGCTTGATCTCTTTTCAGCATTTATAGAATTACGGCCGTGGAAATTCATAAAGGGAGGATTCATAGATAACTTTGGAAGAATTAATAAAATAGAAACATATCCGGGTGATGATTCAATAATTGTGGGTTATCATGGAGGTTATTTTAACACCATGGAGGATTACGAAAATTTCCCAGGGCATCCCGATCCAAATGATCCTGGTTTTTTAAAAAGCTTTCTGGAATTAAAAAAATATCAAGAAGAAGAACTGAATAACGAAGTCTTCATTATTCCCGCCATTTATGGCTTGATGGAAGCGACCTGGGAGGGTTTTGGTATTGAAACATTTTCAAGAATACTTGCCAAACCGAAACAAGCAAAAAAGTTATTTGACGACAGGGGAAAATGCACCTTAGAACTAACTAAGATTTACGCTGAAAACGAGGCAAAAGCGGTTTGGGTTTATGACGATTACGGTTATAAGACGGGGATGTTCATGAGCCCCCGAAATTATCGAAAATATGTTATTCCCTGGATGAAACAAATTTGTGAAGCAGCCCATAAACAGGATTGTAAGTTAATCCTCCATTCTTGCGGGGATATTGAACCCATTTTCGGCGATTTAGTTGAAGCGGGTGTGGACGCTTTTAATCCAATTGAAGCTACAACAGCAAATTCCGAATATGACATTTTCAAGTTGAACGAGAGGTTTGGTGCGAGAACGACTTTTATCGGAAACATCGCTCCCCAGATGTTATCAACGGGTACTAAAGAAGATATAAGGGAATACTCAAAGAAATTAATCCGCGAATTGGCTCCAGGAGGGGGATTTATTTTTGCTAGTGGACATAGCATAAATCCCGCAGTTCCCCTTGAGAATTTTCAAATACTATTAGATGTTCGGGAAAAATATGGGTACTATCCGATTAATGTTCCGGATTGAATCATATAAGAATGGAAAAAAATAATAAACTAATAAATTCTTTCTCTTTTTCTCGCTTCCCATTCGGCTTTCTTACCTGCATTATACCTGTTTACTTCGCTGTAATAACCGGTAATGCGAGAATAGACCTTGACATCGGGAGAATGGCATTTAGGGCATGTTAATTGCCCTCCCCTGTACATTTTTCGACAGGAAGTGCAAAATGTAAAGTCTGTGGTATACGCAAAATACGCTGTATTGGTATTCAGGCAGATATTCTTTGTCAGTTCCCATAATCCTTGAACATCTGGTTTTTGCTCACCCAACCATATATGAGTTATTACACCACCACTAACTATTGGATGATAATCGCCTTGTAGCTTTATTCGCCGGGATAATGAAATATCTGCGTCATATCGGATGTGACTCGAATTTGTGTAATAAGCAGATTCACCAGAGGATTGAGTTATCGCTTTTTTCGGAAAGTGTTTTCGATCTAATCGTGCTAATCTGCCAGATGAGCTTTCGCTAGGTTGTTCCCATAAAGAATAAAAATATCCGTCTCTTTCCGTCATGGAGTTACATTTTGCAACCATGTATTCTAAGATTCTTTTTCCAAGACTGTAAGCAGATTCATTCTCGTGGAGTTCATTGCCAGTTAAACTTATGACAGCTTCGTTCAATCCAGTAAATCCGATCGATAAATTTTGATCTTTCAATTTAAAAATCGGTTCTCCCTTGATAGTACCACTGCATAGAGGTAAATGTCCCGTTTCTAACCTTCTTTCAATCAGGTGCCATTTTTTTAATAAAATTCTTGCGCATAATTCCATTTTATCGTCTAAAATTCTAAAATAATCATCTTCGTTTTTTGACATGTATGCATATCGCGGTAAATTTAAACTAACGCTCTGTAAGGAACCAATCGTGACGTAATTTTCCCAGACATTAGCATTCTTTCGCATTTCGGGATCTAAATTGCACTTGCTTATGATTTCGTTCCCACTTAAAAACTTTCTACAACATTGACTGTGTATTTCATCTGGCATCCAATCGGGGCACATGTTAAGAAAATATGGCGTGCCCATTGACACTGCTTCCTCGATTATTTTTAAATATGAAGGCTCAAATTCTTTTAACCATTCCTTTTTAATTTTTACTTCGTGTTTAGGAAAGGCAAAGAGCTTGCCGTTGTTATCTCCTTTAATGTATACATCCGTTAGCGTGTCAAAAAGTTGCAGGCATTCGTCCTTGTAATCCCCATATGTTCCTTCTTTCTTACCATGAGGACCTATAGCGGGAATTTCAAGCAATCCTTTTGGAATCGTAGGCGTGCATGAAATTGAGGTAAACGGAACTTGACCCCCCCTCGCTGCAAATATTTGATTTGTTTCGAAAATTAGGCATTGCATGCTTTGTTCAACTTCTTTCGCAGTTAAACCTCGAGCGTATGGAGCGAGAAATGTCGTGATGTAATCATACCCTTGCCCTCCACTGAATTCTCCTTGAATGATCCCTAACCACTTTGCAAGATGTGTAACTGCGACTCTCAGACTACCAGCGGGGCCAGATTTATTACAATGTGCCCAACTATCTACTGGTGGTAAGCCGTGCTCGAGGATCATTCGAGGATCCCATTCTTGACAAAACGGTCTCAGGTCAAAGTAGCGCAGCATGTGAACATGGATGTCTCCATATTGGTGTGCTTTTGATTCTTCAGAATCTAATAACCTTAAGAGAGCGTATTCGTTCGAAATACGATTTGCTGCCCAATGATGGATGCTTTCAGGATTTATTCCTTGATTTGCGTTTTCCTCAACGCCGTGTTCTAATATGGCTTCGTAATCCATTAATGGCATACCTATTCTCGTGTATACTTTTCTCTCATCTTCAAAATGTTGTTCGGATAAAACAGAACACACTATTTCTCTAATGTGCGGTCCAGAAAGGAATTTAATCCCCGAGGAAATAATCCTTCTTACTACAATTTCGGTGATTAAATCGGCAGATTTTTGATCCACGCCTGTTTCTTTAATTATACTTTGTTCGATCTTGCTGGGATCAAATTCGACCAGGTCTCCTTCCGTTCTAGATACTCGCGGCAATAAATTTTTTAAATATTTACTCCGAATTTTCTTAGATTCCTTTTCCTTGATAAGTTCGCTTTCTGATACAACAACCATTGTCACACATCAATTTTACCAGTTATTTAAATTCTTATACCTTATTAAGGCACTAATAGCAGTTTAATAATACGATATTTTTGTCGGCATCTCGAACTGAATTAAGAGAATTATTAATTGCTTATTATGGTTAATAATTTACCTTTATTGATATAAAAATTTATTTATTTTCAAATTTAAATCTATTTTATTAATACTCTAATCAACGCTTCTAAATTCCTTTATTTAAATTCCTATTGTTTTCATTATTTTTCTAAATAGAGAGTTATTCAAATTACTAATTTCTTAACACTGTCATTTATGTCGTCTTACAGACTCAATGTAAAAGTTTTATAATAATACATTCTGATTATTTTTAAATAAAAAATCTCAAGAGAAGTTTATCATGAACAAAAAAGGACCAGTCAATAAAAAAAATGTTCAGCCAATTAATCCATTAAGTGGAATCTACAGAAAAACTCTCGCGTACAACAATAATGTAATGCTTTGCCACTTTACGCTTGAAACTGATGCTGAAATCCCTTTACACGATCACGAAGCCCATCAAATTGGATTCGTAACCAAAGGTAAAATTAGATTTTTTACCGAAACTAGAGAATTTGTTGCTGAAGAGGGGGATAGTTATGTATTTGACTCCTATGAAAAACATGGAGCAGAAATAATAGACCGGGCAGAAGTCATCGAAGTTTTTAGCCCTACCAGAGACGAATATAAATAAACTCCGCTAGAAAAATTTAACTGTAAATGAAAAGAATTATTTATTCCCAAAGATATTACCATTGGTAAACGGATACGGCAAAAATTGCAAATATACAGAACAAGAACTCTGCTATCATCCAATCTAGAAATAATTCTCTTTTCTTATCCCTATTGTTTTTAATTCGGGTTGCCAGTCCAAAACAAAATGCTGAACTAACACCTGTAAAGACAATGAATGTAAAACTCTTCGCTTCTAAGTTAAGTTCATAAATGTTTACCAAATCTAGAAGGGCCCACCCCCCTAAAAATCCCGCTAAGACAAATAAAAATATCCAACCAGAAAATTGGATGATTTTCTCAAATTGTATATCGATTTCAGATATAGTTGTTGGTCGTTCAACTTTCTTCTTTTTTACTTTTGACACGATGGACCATTCTATAATAATAATTCAATGAAGATTTGAATTGTTTATGATATTAAACTTTTACTTTTAAGGTCGATTTTTAATGAGGAGTATTGCTTTAGCAATGTCACCATTACATTCCATCAATACTGCTTTTGCTTCTTCTGGGTCTACATTTCCTTGCGAGGCAACTAACATTACATCGTTTTCAGTTATTGTAGGCTTTATTTCAGATTCGTCTAATTGTTCTATTTCTTCGATATCTTTACTTTCTTCCACGCTAAACTCATCAGTAGCATATTCATCAGCAGCACCAATTACTTGATATATTTCTTGTCCAGCTTGCTTCATTAAAATTACATCTGGTTGCTCAATGACAAGGGTTTTTTCTGGTCCTTCTATTATCACACGAGTAGCATCAACTTGATCCATGTCAATACCTTGACTTTGCATTTTTCTGCGCATTTGTCGCGAGCCAAATTGTTGCTGCCCTTCTCGTTTTTTAACAGGTTGGGGACGTTTAGGCCGAGTACTGTCTTTCTTTTGCATTTCTTTGGGTAGTTTCACGATAGAATCACATCATATCTCTCTATATTTTTTATAAAGTTCCTTTTCTTATATTTATAGCGATTCCGCTTTGAAAATATTTTACTTGATGAGTCGGAATTTTCAATCGTCCTATTTCTAATAACT
>Ga0180432_10003034_pt1 | contig 24440 bp, 24 predicted proteins | sample SS_ome_10_FD_132414 | JGI IMG/M metagenome (GOLD analysis project Ga0180432, IMG submission 132414) | Hypersaline lake sediment archaeal communities from the Salton Sea, California, USA - SS_1_MS_2 metaG | ecosystem: Environmental > Aquatic > Non-marine Saline and Alkaline > Hypersaline >... | reverse complement strand
AATAACAAAAGAGGCCGATTAAGATAAGGACGAGTGGAAAGACGATAAACCGGTGCCGTTCGATAAAGATCGAAGCTTCGACTTTTAGATCGTGGATTTTTCTTTTCATCTCAAAAAAATAAGGGGGAGATTGCTCTCCCCCTTCAATTTTGCGTTTAATCTTACGGCCAGAGTTCTATCTGCCAGCTCAAAGGCATGTAGTAATTGGTGTCCGGTCCCAGCCACTTGTTGTAAATCTTCTGCCAATCGCCCTCTACCCACATTTCCATGAGGGTGAAGTTGACGAAATCGCGCCACTCGGAATCGTTCTCGGGCACTCCCAGTCCGTACGGCTCGCTGGAGAAAAATTCCCCCACGATCTTCCAGTCGTCCGGGTTCTCGTCGCTTCCCTTGAGGCCAACGAGGATAACGGAGTCTGTGGTAACCGCCTCGACCTTACCCTGCTTCAAGGCCAAAAACGCCTCCGGGTAACCCTCGAAAGAGATAACCTCGCATTTGGGCTGGGCTTCCTTGACGTTCTTCTCGCTGGTGGAGCCCTTTACCGATCCGACCTTCTTTCCGGCTAGGTCGGCGACGCTCTCGATCGTGCTGTCCTTCGCCACAAGGAGCTTCTGACCGTCCATGAAATAGGTGATCGAGAAGTCGATAACCTCATCCCTCTCCATCTTGTGGGTCATGGTGGCCGCCAGGATGTCCACTTCGCCGTCGGTCAACATCTGAATACGATTTGCCGAGGTAACGGCCTTGAACTCTATCTTCACCTTCAATTTCTTTGCGATGTAGCGGCAGACGTCCACGTCAAATCCGACGAGCTCCCGCTTTTTCTCATCGACAAATCCGAATGGAACGACGGAGTCCTTCACACCGGCTACCAATTTCCCGGCGTCCTTGATCTTGTCTATGGTAGACATGGCCGGAGCGGCGGTTTCTCCCATATCTCCGGTGGGCGCCGGCGCCGGCGCCTTTTCGCAGGCGCATACGGCCCCTATCATCAAAAGGGCCAAAACAATAACAAAAAGCTTCTTCATGGATTCCTCCTTTTTAATAAAGCCATATTTACAGTATCTCGTTGAGAAACGCCTTTGTTCTCTCGTCTTCAGGGCTCTTGAAGAAATGCTCCGGCGTTCCCTCCTCTATTATCAGCCCCAGATCCATAAAAATGACGCGGTCGGCCACCTCCCTGGCAAAACCCATCTCGTGGGTGACAACCACCATCGTCATTCCCTCCCGGGCCAGGTCCTTCATGACATTCAAGACCTCGCTTATCATCTCCGGATCGAGGGCGGACGTCGGCTCGTCAAACAGCATGATCTTCGGCCGCATGGCAAGGCCCCTGGCGATTGCGACCCTTTGCTGCTGTCCACCGGAAAGCTCCGCCGGGTATTTATAGGCCTGCTCCTTGATCCGAACCTTTTCAAGGAGCTCCATGGCCAAAGACTCGGCGTCGTCCTTCTTCATATTTTTGACCTTGATCGGCGCCAGCGTGATGTTTTTTATTACCGTCATGTGGGGATACAGATTGAACTGCTGGAACACCATGCCGATCTCCGCCCTGAGGTCGTTGATATTCGTCCTCGGATCGGCGAGGTTAAAGCCGTCGACAATCAGCTCTCCGCCGTTTATAAGCTCAAGCTCGTTAATGCACCGAATCAACGTCGATTTGCCGGAGCCGGATGGACCGCAGACAACCACCACCTCCCCCGGCTTCACGTGAAGATTGATGTTCTTCAGGGCGTGAAAGTTGCCGTAATATTTATCTACATCTTTAAAGGTTATCATTTATATCCGCTCTTTTCCTTTATAATCCCCCTCCCTCCAGCACAATATAATAAACTTGCATAAATTGACATAATTGTCAACCTATAAAACTCCAAAAATATCGATCCAAGATGCTGTCACCTCATGTGCTGTGCAGTATCGGACGGTAAGGTTTTTGGCGGGGCCTTTTACCATCGTCCTTTGTAAAGGGCCTCTGAGGTACTATCATCAAAACCGGACACGGCGCCTTCTTCAAGACCCTCTCCGAGGTGGAGCTGAACTCGCGGTAAAACTCCTCCTTTTTCCCGTGCGCCCCCATGACGATTAAGTCCGCGTCCTCGTTGCCAGCGAGGTTGACGATCTCGTCCGAGGGCAGGCCGTGGAGAACCACCGCGGATACCTTGACCTTCATGTCACTGCACTTGGTTTGGATAGATTTAAATATCCCCTCTTTCTTCAGAGAAAACTCCTCGACTATCTCGTTGAGTTTCTTGTCGGTCAGAAAAGCGGGGAAAAGGGCCTCGTCCTTAATGTCACGCTTGTCCGATACGGAGACCACGATAAGCTCCGCATCGAATATCGATGCCAGTCCGGCCGCCCACTCGAAGGCCTTCATGGATACTTCCGAGCCGTCCACGGCCGCAATTATCTTCTTTATATTTTCCATTTTACTTCGGCCAGATCTCCATCGTGAATCCGATCGGATATCTCGTCCGGGAATCCCTCCCGAACCACCTCTCGTATATCTCCCGGTATAATCCCGACTCGAATATCTTCATCATCGAAAAGTCGATCATCTCCCTCCAGCGGGGATCTTCCGGGGGGATGCCTATACCGTAGGGGACCTTCGAGACGAGCTCATCCAAAAGCGTGAACTTCTCCGGTTTCTCCTGGAGGGATATTATCCCCAACAGCACCCGAACATCCCCGGCCACCCCCACGACCTTTCCTCCCTTCAGGAGCTTGAATCCCGAGGATAGATCCTCCACGGGGACAAGCTCGGCTCCCGAAACGGCCATCGATATTTTATCGGCGGTCACCCCCGGGGGCAGGGCTATCTTTTTTCCCCTCAGGTGCCTCAATTTCTTTATCGAGGAGCTCCTCTTTACGACTATTCCGGTTCCCCCGTTAAAATATGTCACGGAGAAGTCGATCGCCCGCTCCCACCCGATCTTGTGGGCCAGGCCGGGGGCCATCTGGATCTCCCCCTCGGCGACGAGGGGGATAAGCTCGACCGGATCCACCATGATAAATCGGGGTGTAATATTGATATTTTCAAGCTCGGCGATCTGTTCAAGTACGGCCCCGACGATCTCCACATCGAAGCCGGTCAAACCGGCCGGCTTGTCTTTATCGATCTCCTCGCCGCCCGTCGGGTGAGAGAAGAGGGGCGCCTCACCTCCTATCCCGACAATAACCACCCCCTCCTTCACAACCCCCTCGACTACCTCCCCGGCGCAAAGCCGTGGGACCGTAGCGGAGAGGAGGAGGGTGAAAGCCGCAACTACGAGGAGGTTTACCCCTCCCGTTTTAATCGTGGAAATGCTTTTGGCCCCTCCTTGCCTTTTCATTCCGCCTCCCGCGAAATACATTTTAAACAGTCCCCGCCTGACAAACCTTCTATTAAAAAAACCGTCGAACCCGCTTAAAACCTAAAAATATTACGATTCGAGAAAGATCCTGTATCCCTTGTACGCCATGTATACGTCCGCCTTGCTCGATATCTCGAAGGGGGAGTGCATATCCAACAGCACCGGCCCGCAGTCCAAGACGTTCATTCCCCTGGCGGCCATATCCTTTGCGATGGTGCCGCCGCCCCCCTCGTCAACCTTTCCCAGCTCCCCGAACTGCCAGACCACACCGTTGTCGTTAAAGAGCTTTCTGATGCTCCCCACGAGCTCCGCCTGGGCGTCGGAGGCGCCGAACTTCCCCCTGGAGCCGGTGAACTTCGTTATGCACACGCCGTAGCCGAGGCGGGCGGCGTTTCGCTTCTCGTGGACCTCCTGCCAATCCGGGTCCAACGCGCCGTTGACGTCGGCCGAGAGACACCGGGAATTGGAAAGGGTCCTCATCAGGTCGTCCGCCCTGACCTCTCCCTTGACGGCGGCGAGAATATCATGCACCACCTCCTCGATGAACCTCCCCCTGGCCCCCGTCACCCCCTCTGAGCCTATCTCCTCCTTGTCCAGGAAGTAGACCACGGCGGTCCTTTCTACTTCACCCGCATCGAGAACGGCCCTCAGGCTCGTAAAGGCGCTCGCCCTGTCGTCCTGGCCGTATCCCCCCACGAGGGACCTGTCGAGGCCGATATCCCTCGATTGTCCCACCGGCACAACCTCCAGCTCCGCGCTTATCAGGTCTTCCTCCACGATGTTGTACTTTTCGTTCAACAGCTTCAGCGCAAAGAGCTTGACCCTCTCGTTTGCCTCCCTGTCCTCGAAGGGAATGCTGCCGAAGAGGAGGTTCAGCTTCTCCCCCGGAACCGCCTCCCCCACCTTCTTGTCCATCTGCGCCTTCCCGGCGAGGTGGATCAGAAGATCGGAGACGGTAAACACCGGGTCGTTCGGGTCGTCTCCGATGGCGACCTCCACCTCCGTCCCGTCCCCCTTGACTATGACCCCGTAAATCGCCAGGGGCCTCGACACCCAGCTGTACTTCTTGATCCCGCCGTAGTAGTGTGTCTTGAGAAGGGCCAGCTCCACCTCCTCGTAGAGGGGGCGCTGTTTCAGGTCGAGCCTCGGGGAGTCTATGTGGGAGACGATGACGTTGAGCCCCCCCGTGGGATCTCCCTTTCCCGGAACCACCAGGGCGGCGGTCTTCTTTTTATCCGTCTTGTAGCACTTCTTCAGGGGCCCTTTCACCCCCTTCCCCCCTTCGTCTGTAAAGCCGGCAGCCTTTGCCCTCTTAACAATCTCTGTTACCGCCAGCCTCTCCGTCTTGGCGGCATCTAAAAAGGACTTGTAATCATCCCCCAGCGTGAATATCTTTTTACGCTCCGCGTCGTCCACGCTGTCCCATACCGACTTTGGCCGGTAGAGGAGCTTTTCGGCCAGCTCTTTTGTCGCCTTGCTTATCTTCTCTTTGTCTTTTTCCATTTCTTCCCTGTACATTTTCCGCGGGTGCCCCATTGGTTTTTCTAATTACTCAACGGGTTCCCATAATCCAATATCTGATATTCCGTCCGAAATCCCGATATCACAAATCCACAAATCGCGCTAACTGGATCCCAACAACCTATATCCAAGAGTCTGCTAAAAATCTTCCTCTTTACCCCCGCTGTCTATTTGAATCGCCGTAATAGTTAAGATAGTTATAGTATAATAGGAATAATTATCACGCTTCCGAGTCACAAGTCAAGACAAAAACCCCCAAGCTTATACCTCTCAAGGCGATTCAAATCCCATCGACTATTTGCTTCCGAGGAACTTCCCCGTCTTGTCGACAAAGAACCACCTCCCGCCGATCTCCACCGAGGCGAATCCCCCGGAGAAACCGTTTGCCCGGTCGAACCTCGGCTCGATCACGAAATTGCCGCCCTTGTCGATAAAACCCCACCTGCCTTTAACCTCGACCGCCGCCAGCCCCTCCGAAAAGGGATTTGAGTCGTCGAAAGTTGCGGGGATGACCACCGTCCCGGTCTTGTCGATATAGCCGTCCTTGTTGTCGATCTCGGCCGAAGCGAGCCCCTCGGTAAACGACTCGACGTCCTCGTATGCGGGGGCGATAACCATATTCCCCGAGGCGTCGATGAATCCTATCTTACCCCCGTCTCCACGGCGCAGAGGCCCTCGGAGAACTCCCAGACATCGTCGTATTTCGCCTCGATAACCAGAGCCCCGGTCTTGTCAACGAACCCCCAATCCTTGACCTTCACGGCGGCGAGACCCTCGTGAAATACCTCCGCCTCCTTGTACACGGCGTCGATTACCAGGTTTCCGGTCTTGTCGATGTATCCCCACTTCCCGTCCAGCTCGACCGGCGCGAGCCCCCCGGAGAACATATCGCCGTCGTCGAACTTCGCCTCGATGGCGATATTTCCGGTAATATCGATATATCCGATCTTGTCGTCCATCTCGAACTGGGCCAGCCCCTCCGAAAACCTCCACACGTCGTCGAACTTGGGATCGATAACCACACCCCCCGTCTTGTCGATAAAGCCGTGCTTATCCGCGATTATGACCTGGGCGCGCCCCTCGTAGAAGTCGTAGGCGGGATAGAAGAAGATCGATACCTGATAGAAGCTGGGCCTGATTGCGAAGTTCCCGCTCTTATCGATGTATCCGATGCTCTTTCCCACCGCCACCCTGGCAAGCCCGTCCGAGAAGCTCCAGGCGTTGTCGAAATATACCGTCGTCTCCTGGGCCGAGCCGGCCGTGAAGAAAACCTGAATTGCCAGAAGAGACACGAATACCGGGACGATCGCCCACTTAATTGTTCTCTTCATTTCTTGTTCCTCCCTTGTATAGTAAAAAGACTTCCACCGTTAATCTGCTAATATCTACTATGTCAAAAATTCCGCGAAAGTCAAGCCTTTTTAGAGGGATCGAGGCCGCCGTTTTTCCTTCTAAAACGGGGGATATAAAACAGTCCGCGACGGTTCCCTCCCTCGACTTCGACGCCTCGCGGCGCCCCGTCGTTGATAATGATACTTTACCAAGTCAATGGAGCACCTCCCTCAACTTGTTGAACTCGATCCTGGCGTGCTCGTCCATAGCTTTTTCAAAATCTTTCGGTAAAAAGAGCCTGAAGACCGGATCGAGGATTTTGCCGATGCCGCCGAAGCCGATCGTTATCGTGTGGGTAATTTTTACTCCCTCTTTGCCGTCCTTCAGCATCAGGGAGAGCCGTGCGGGCAGTCTTATGATTTTCTTGAACTGCCAGACAACCAGCTCCCCCGGGATTGCGTCAACGACCACCCCCTTCATCTTCACCCTGTGCCTTCCTATGAACTCGTCCATATATACGACATCGCCGATGTGCCCCGGATACGATTTCAATAAGTGAAACTCGAGATGCGTCCCGCTCCACCACTTCCTGTAGTTCTCGTCGCTGGGATTCAGCATAAAATCTGTGACTTCCCTTCCGGACAGGCCCGCCACCTCCACTTTCGTCTCGATGGCTATCATTTACATTCACCTCCGGTGCATGATTATCAAAAGGTTGCGCACGGGAAAATCTTTTCACCTATCAAATCCGGAAATCAGGGGGGAGCGACAATTTAGAGATATCCGGCCTAATCCAAAAGTGGATACAGTTTTTTAAATAAAAACGATTATATAGGATTCTTTTATTGCGAGGAAAGAGTTTATCTAAAGAAAAGACCAGAAATCAAAAAAGGCGTTATTAACCTATTAAAAACTCCAACTCTAATCCCAAATGGACATGCTTTTTGGTGTGAAATTGTGGCCAAAAACGAACAAATTGAGTATAAAATCAGTATTTCAACCCCACCCTTTGCCTTACGAGATCGAGGGTCTTCATCGCCTCCTCCCTCGTCTTCTCCGCCCCCGCTTTCATTATATCCCTCACCGTATCCGCATTTTTCAGAAGCCCCTCCCTCTTTTCGCGGTACGGCGCGTAGAACTCCCATATCTTCTCGAAGAGCTCCTTTTTTACATCGGAATACTTGAGACCGGGTGTTATATACCTGTCCCTCAGGGCCTCCCTCTCGTCTGCGTCTATGAAGAGGCTCATCAGCTGAAAGAGGCTGTCGCTGTCCGGGTCCTTCGGCTCATCGACCCCCCTGGAGTCGGTCACGATACTCATCACCTTTTTCTTCAGGACATCCTCCGTCTCGAATATATCGATTGTGTTTCCGTAGGACTTGCTCATCTTCTGTCCGTCGATCCCGGGGATTACCGCGAGCTCCTCGTCGATCTCCGCCTCCGGTATTGTAAAGGTCTCGCCGAAGGCGTTGTTGAAGCGGATGGCGATATCCCTCGTCATCTCGAGGTGCTGCTTCTGATCCTGTCCCACGGGGACGACGTCCGACTGATAGAGGAGGATGTCGGCGGCCATCAAGACCGGGTAGGCGAAAAGCCCGTGGTTGGGGGAGATCCCCTTGGCGGTCTTGTCCTTGTAGCTGTGGGCCCTCTCCAGAAGCCCCATCGGGGTGACGTTCGACAAAATCCACGTAAGCTCCGTGACCTCCGGGACGTCGGACTGAACCCAGAAGAAGCACTTTTCCGGATCGAGCCCCAGGGAGATGAAGTCCACAGCAGCCGTAAGGGTGTCGGCGCTGAGCCTTTTAGCGTCCGACACAGAGGTAAGGGCGTGGAGGTTCACTATGAACACGAAGAGGGTGTGCTCTTCCTGATAGCGGATCATTCGCCTCATCATGGCGAAGTAGTTCCCGATGTGGAGGGAGCCGGATGGTTGAATCCCCGAAAGCACGCGCATAAAAAGCTCTCCTTCTATTGTCCTGTTATATATTCCGAGAGATTCAGATGTATCTTATCCCCGGTGTTGTAGTTTATGTACTGGTACGAGGTTATCCCCACGAGGGGTACAAAGGTCATAAGCTTTCCCCTGTCCTCCCTTTTCAATATTATTCTGTGTCCGTCCATCTTACACCTGATGGCCGGTATGGGAACAGTCGTGGCCTCCACCTGCCACCCGCTTTCGCCCGCCATCTTTCCGAAGTATGCTCCGGGCCTTAAGGGAAACGTCATGAATATCTCGTTCTCCTTCGGATCGTAGCGGCCCGACATGGCACTGTTCATACTGTATGTATTGGTGATCATATAGACCCTGTTTCCGAGGACGTAGTAAACGTAGGTCGATTTGACGATCTCTCCCGACCCTATATTCTCGATGTCGGTGGGGTGTCCCTGCATATGGGCGCCGACATAACCGCCGCCGTTTACGAACCTCAGTACCTTCGCCTCCAGAGATATCGGTGTTTTCTTTCCGGTGTTGATGTTCTCCCACATTCCGGTGTATTTCCACTTCGCCCCTTCGTTGATGGGAAATATTCTGCTGGTGTCCCACGCCACGGCGGTCGATGTGGACATGGCCAGGATCGGGAAAAGGGCCTTCAAGACAATTTTTATACCGGTTCTTACTGCATTTCTCATTTTTAACTTCCTTCTTTTAAGCTTCCGGAATGATCTTTACGATGGCGTTTCTTCTCCTGGGGCCGTCAAACTCGCAGAAGAAGACGGACTGCCAGGTTCCGAGGACAAGGGTGGAATTCTCGATTATCACACACTCCGAGGCCCCGATAATGCTCGACTTTATGTGGGCGTCGGAGTTCCCCTCCCTGTGGCGGTAATTGTCACCGGCGGGCACAAGCTTGTCGAGTTTTTCCAGTATGTCCCTCGGGACGTCCGGGTCGGCGTTTTCGTTGATGGTCACGGCCGCGGTGGTGTGGGGCACGTATATCATACAAACGCCCCTAATAACTCCGCTCTCCTTTACAACCTTCCTGACATCGGCGGTGATATCGATCATCTCAATCCGCTTTTCAGACGCAATATTCAGTTGTTTCATAAAATTTACCCAAAAAGTTTGAGGTGTTACACTATCACCCTTGACTTTTTTTTTCAAGTACTTTTTAATACAATAGTCGGGACGGACTGCATAGTTGACGCAAAAAACGAGGTAAAAAAGATCCCATTCTGGATCGAAGGGGGAGTTTAATTGTTCACCACAACAAAGAGAATCATCCTCGCGTCCAACTCGCCCAGGAGGAGAGAGCTGCTGTCTTCTGTCGGGATTGTCTTTGACGTGATCCCTGCTAACGTGGACGAGTCGGTTATAGGCGGAGAGACACCGTCGGAGCACACCGAGAGGCTGTCTCTCGAGAAGGCCAGAGAGGTGGCGAAGGCCCACCCCGATGCCTTCGTTATAGGGGCGGACAGCGTGGTGGTCCTTAACGGCCGGATAATGGGAAAGCCGAGGGACGCCAAGGATGCAAGGGAGATGCTCCAAAGCCTCTCGGGGAGGACCCACAGCGTCATCACCGGGTACTCCGTCGTGGCAAAGGATGCGGGCGTCGAGGTATCGGATTACGTTGAGACCCGGGTCACGATGAAGGAGCTAAAGGGTGAGGAGATTGCCGCCTACGTGGCCACGTCGGAGCCGATGGACAAGGCGGGGGCCTACGCCATCCAGGGGTACGCATCGAGCATGGTTAGAGAGATAAACGGCTCATATTCCAACGTGGTGGGGCTTCCGGTATCGGAGGTGGTGGAGATGCTGATCGGGCTCGGCGCCTTGAAGTACGCCGATTAGAAACGGTCTCCGATTGTTATATATTGAGTTAAGCGTGAAAGGAGGGTGTATATAGTGATAGAAACAGGCGAGATCAAGGAGAACCTCGATCGGGTGCTGGGCCAGATCGAAGATGCGTGTGAGAGGGCGGGAAGGGACCCGGCCGGGATTACGCTGATTACGGTTACAAAGACGTTTGACCTGAGCGTGGTTGAGCGCGCGGTCGCGGCGGGGGCGACGAACTTAGGCGAAAACTACATCCAGGAGGCGAGGGAGAAGATCGAGGGGATATTCGATTCCGGGGGAGCGGGGGGTGTCCGGTGGCACTTTATCGGGCACCTCCAGAGGAACAAGGCGAAGTACGCGATTAAGCTCTTCGACCTGATCCACTCGGTGGACGGCCTTCCACTGGCTGTGGAACTCGACAAGAGGGCGAAGGGCGTGGAGAAGGTCCAGGATATCCTCGTTCAGGTGAACATCTCCCATGAGGAGCGGAAATCGGGGATAGAGGTCGAGGGAGTCACGAACCTCGTGCAGGAGATATCGATCCTCGAAAATCTCAGGGTTTTGGGGCTCATGGGGATGCCCCCCTTCGGCCTCGATATGGAGGAAGTAAGGCCCTTCTTCACAGCCTTAAGGGAGCTCAAGGAGAAGGTCGAGGCGGAGAATATCCCCGGCGTCTCGATGGACGAGCTTTCCATGGGGATGTCTGCGGACTATCCCGTGGCGATCGAGGAGGGGGCGACGATGGTCAGGGTCGGGACGGCGATCTTCGGGCCGAGACGGTAGAGGGGGAATGAACGGGGGCAAATCCGAAATCGATGCGTACGGCTCGGATTTTTGAGAAGGGACTAAAATTGAATATTTAAGTTTAATCAGTATTAGGAGGCAATTGTGGCGAAAAAGAGGACTACATCGAAGGGGAGGAGAAAGACGACCTCAAATAAGAGCAAGGAACTTCCCTTCATTCTTGCCGGGGGACTGTCGGCGTTTTTCATCGTCGGCGTAATCTTCCTCGCAATAGTTATCGGTCTGCTCTTTAACTATCACTTCCTCTTGACCGACGACGGCTTTCAGGTGGTGGAGAAGATCCACTGGGGTGTAAAGGATACCTTTGCAGACACGCGGGACTGGGGATTCAAGGATTGGGTTCAGCACGACGAGGTCGGCAAGGCGCTGTTGAACAGTGAGGTTGATAGGGCTAAGAAGAAGTGGTTTGAATAGTCAACAGCCCGGGAGGGGTGAGGCCTTGAAATTCGGGGGGAGAGGGAATTCCTCTTCCCCCATTTATATTCTGTCATTTCCCTCCCCCTGCTGTTGGCCACCTGTTGCAATCGGCCCCACGCTGCGATCACCCCCCAGCCCAAAATATCAGCCCTTCTCTCCAAGCTCCTTCGCCTTCAAAAACGCCGCCTCCACCGCCTCGATGAACGCCCCCCTAACGCCGTTGTCTTCCAATACCGAGAGCGCCTCGATGGTGGTTCCCCCGGGGGAGGTAACCATATCCTTCAGCTCTCCCGGGTGCCTTCCGGTCTCGATTACCATCTTCGCCGCACCCATGACCGTCTGGGCGGCGAGCTTTAAGGCGATATCCCTTTTAAGGCCCGCCTTGACCCCGCCGTCCGCCATTGCTTCGATCACCATAAAGACGTAGGCCGGCCCGCTTCCGGAGAGCGCCGTCACGGCGTCGATCAGCCCCTCGTCCACCACGACCGCCTCCCCCACGTCGGATAAGATCGAAAGGGCGATCTGAACGTGCTCCTCCGTTGCCGACGACCCGGCCGAGAGCGCCGCCATCCCGGCCAGCACGAGGGCCGGCGTGTTCGGCATCACCCTGATTACCGGGACGTTTTTCTTGAGCCTCTGCTCGATAAAGGCGATAGTAATCCCGGCCGCGATCGATATCACGAGCTTTTTCTGATCGATCACGTCCGCGGCCGACTTGAGCGCTTCGTTTATCTGTGTGGGCTTCGTGGCGACGAAGATCACGTCGGATCCCCTCGCCATATCGACCGGGTTTTCCGTCGTCTTTACGCCGTAGGTCTCCGATATATATAGCAGACGCTCCCTCGAGATATCGGTCGCGATGATCTTGTCCGCCCCGGCGCTGCCGGCGCCCAATATCCCCTTGATCAGCGCCTCCGCCATGTTCCCGGAGCCCAGAAACCCCACGGTCATCTTATCCAGCGTCTTTTCGATTTTATCCTCCCCCCCCCGGCTTTTTCCTGTCGATTCGGACCATCGGCAATCCCCTCTTAGACCTCGGTTCCCAATCGGGGTAAAAAAGCGTTTTAAACAAACTCAATAGCTTCCTTAAATCTAATTGACAATATATAGTAAGAGTGATAATATTACAAGGTTAATTTTGGAATTAGGAAGACTGGCGAATAGTATTAAAAAGGCCCTCTGAGAAGATGTTTGAAACGGTCATCTTCATAAGGCCGTTTGCAAAAGGAAGCTATGAGCGGTGACGATAAAAAAGGGAATTTGATGAATCAATCGGCCAAGAATATGTTTCTCTGGCTTATAATCATCCTCGTTATAATCCTTGCGGCCGCCCTCCTGCAGAGGGAGGAGGTCAAGGTGGAGGAGCTCACCTACAGCGATTTCTTGAAAAAGGTCGAGCAGCCGGGAAAGAACAAGATCACCAAGGTAACCATCCAGGGGAGGGAGGTCTCCGGCGAGGATAGTAAAGGGAATAAGTATAAGACCTACATGCCGGAGCACCCCACCCTTGTGGACAGGCTCTTGAAAAGCGGTATTGAGATAAAGTCGGAAAAGGAGAAAATCCCCTGGTACCAGACCGGGATCGCCCAGATTATGATCCTGGTTCTGATGCTGGTGATCTTCTGGGCGTTCTTTATGAGGCAGATGCAGTCCGGGGGGCCGGGAAAGGCGCTCTCGTTCGGGAAGAGCAAGGCGAAGCTTCTCGATGAGTCTACCAAGAAGATCACCTTCGCGGATGTAGCGGGCGTCGACGAGGCCCAGGAGGAGCTGGGAGAGATAGTCGACTTTCTGAAAGACCCCAGGAAGTTCACCCGACTGGGAGGGCGCATTCCTAGGGGAGTCCTCCTTTTGGGGGCGCCCGGAACGGGGAAGACCCTTCTCGCCAGGGCCATAGCGGGGGAGGCGGGCGTGCCCTTCTTTACCATCTCCGGCTCAGATTTTGTGGAGATGTTCGTGGGTGTCGGCGCATCGAGGGTCAGGGACCTCTTCGACCAGGCGAAGAGGAGATCCCCCTGTATCGTCTTCATCGACGAGATAGACGCCGTGGGGAGACACCGGGGGGCGGGCCTGGGGGGCGGCCACGACGAGCGGGAGCAGACCTTAAACCAGCTCCTTGTCGAGATGGACGGATTTGAGGCAAACGAGGGGGTTATCCTGATTGCGGCGACAAACCGCCCCGACGTCCTCGACCCGGCGCTCCTGCGCCCCGGCAGGTTCGACAGGCAGATCGTCGTACCCTCTCCCGACTACTTGGGGAGGGAGAAGATTCTCAAGGTCCACACCAAGAAGATACCGATGGCGGACGACGTGGATCTTTCGGTCATCTCAAAGGGGACTCCCGGGTTTTCCGGGGCGGACCTGGAAAACCTCGTCAACGAGGCGGCGCTCATCGCCGCGAGGCTCGAAAAGTCGAACGTGCAGATGGTCGACTTCGAGCACGCAAAGGACAAGCTCCTGATGGGCTCCGAGAGAAAATCGATGATAATCAGCGACGAGGAGAAGAGGCTCACCGCCTATCACGAATCTGGCCACGCGCTGGTGGCCCAGATCCTTCCCGAGGCGGACCCCATCCACAAGGTCACGATAATCCCGAGGGGGAGGGCCCTGGGAGTCACGCAGCAGCTGCCCTTGGACGACCGCCACAGCTACAAGAGGGACTTCCTCCTCAGCAGGATTCAGGTTCTGCTTGGTGGGAGGATTGCCGAGGAGCTGGTTCTCGACGAGATATCGACAGGCGCCGGTCACGACCTCGAGGTCTCCACCGACCTGGCCAGGAAAATGGTCACCAACTGGGGAATGAGCGACAAGCTCGGGCCCCTGACCTTCGGCAAGCGGGAGGAGATGGTCTTTCTCGGTAAGGAGATGTCCCAGCACAAGGACTACAGCGAAAAGACCGCCCAGGAGATCGACGACGAGGTAAAAGCGATAGTAAAGGAGTGCTACAACAAGACCAAGAAAATCATCCTAAAGAATATCGACAAGCTCCACACCCTTGCCGAAGAGCTGCTGAAGAAGGAAGTTCTGACGGGGGCGGAGATAGACGAGATATTCAAGCGGGGCGAGCTCCTTGGGGCGAAGGCCGAGACACCGGTGACAAAGACGAAATAGAAGCTGATGACTCCATTGGACGGCGTGCCTAAATATTACCCCCCCTTTTGGTATCTGATTGATCCGATAATTGAGCGTCCGGTTTGAATGAAATGAGCCGAGGATTGGGGGGAGGGAGGTGAGGGGGGGAAGGGGGGGGAAGGCCGGCTGGTTTTTAGATTCTATGGCGGATGTCATCAGATATAAGGCCGTCCTCTTAGAAGCTTAAAGATATTACCGGGATAACCACAAGGCGCTTGAAATACGGGAGGGGCAAGATGAAGGCTGAGGGGGGGCATAAAACCTCATCCGGGATGGAGACGAAAGACAGGATAAGGAGGTGCGAGGAGGGGGACTTCAACCTCCCCATTGGTAAGCGGATTTACGACCTCAAGGACACAACCCTCATCATGGGGATCGTAAACGTCACCCCGGACTCCTTTTCGGACGGCGGGAAGCACTACTCCGTTAACGACGCGGTAGAAGGCGCCCTAAAGATGATTGATGACGGCGCCCACATAATCGACATCGGGGGGGAGTCCACCCGGCCCGGAGCCGAGTCGGTAACGCTTAAGGAGGAGCTCGACAGGGTAATCCCCGTAATCAAAGGAGTCGGGGAAAGGAGCGATATTCCCATAAGCATCGACACATACAAGTCTGAGGTGGCAAAGGAAGCGGTAGACGCCGGGGCGTCGATGATAAACGACATCAGCGGCATGAGGTTCGACGAGAAGATGGCCCCCCTGGCAGCCGAGCTTGACATCCCGGTCGTCCTTATGCACATCAAAGGGACGCCCAAGGATATGCAAAAAGACCCCAAATACGACGACCTGATCGGCGAGATAACCGATTACCTCGGGGGCTCGATCGAGATAGCCGTGAGAGCCGGCGTCGATTTCGAGAAGATCATCGTCGATCCGGGGATAGGCTTCGGCAAGACCTGGGACGACAACCTCACGATAATAAAGAGGATCACCGATTTTTACGTCCTGGGAAGGCCGGTCATGATAGGGGCCTCCCAGAAGGCGTTCATCGGCGGGGTGACGGGAAGGGATGCGGGGGACAGGCTCTGGGGGAGTCTGGGGGCGGCGGCCGCCGCAGCCCTGTACGGGGCGCACATGGTAAGGGTCCACAACGTCCCGGAGACGAAAGACGCCGTAGACGTCATAGACGCAATAAAGAGGGAGTCGATCGAGAGGAGGGCGTAGGGGAGAATGTCGGGATTTTTTGGGAGGCGGGTGGCTCCGGTCTAAATGAAATAAACTTTTTGGGGCGCTGGATTTAAGGGAAAGACCTATTTTAAGGATTTGGGAAATTATATATGGTTAGCGAGAAGAAGAGGCTCTTCGGAACGGACGGTATCAGGGGCGTGGCCAACGAGGAGCCGATGACGACCGAGACCGCCATGAAGGTGGGAAGGGCCACGGCCTATATATTTAAAAACGGATACAGGCGCCACAGGATCGTCATCGGGAAGGACACGAGGCTCTCCGGCTACATGCTGGAGACCGCCATGGCCTCCGGCATCTGCTCGATGGGTGTGGACGTGCTTTTGGTGGGGCCGCTCCCGACGCCCGGCATAGCCTTCATAACCTCGAGTATGCGGGCGGACGCCGGGGTGGTCATATCGGCCTCCCACAATCCGTTTCAGGACAACGGCATCAAGATATTCTCCGGCGACGGCTTCAAGCTGCCGGACAAGAAGGAGCTGGAGATCGAGGAGCTGATATTCTCCAACAAGATCGACAAGCTCCGCCCCACGGCGACCGAGGTGGGAAAGGCCTTCAGGGTCGACGACGCGGTGGGAAGGTACGTGGTCTTTCTCAAGGGGACTTTTCCGAAAGACCTCGATCTCACCGGGATGACCATCGCCGTGGACTGCGCCCACGGAGCGGCGTACAGGGTCGCACCCGCCGTGTTCGAGGAGCTGGGGGCGAAGGTGATCACCATCGGAGACGATCCGAACGGTGAGAACATCAACGACAAGTTCGGCTCCCTCTATCCCGAGGTGATAAGCGAGGTCGTAAAAGGAAACAATGCGGACATCGGGATTGCGCTGGACGGCGACGCGGACAGGGTCATCGTAGTGGACGAAAAGGGCGTCGAGGTAAACGGCGATAAGATCATGGCGATATGCGCCAGGGAGAAGATGGAGAACAAGGAGCTGACGGACGGGGTCCTCGTCGCCACAGTAATGAGCAACATGGGCCTCGAGCTGTTCATGAAGGAGATCGGCGGAAGGCTGGTCAGGACCCCGGTGGGGGACAGGTACGTTGTGGAGAAGATGGTCAAGGGGGGATACAGCCTCGGCGGGGAGCGGTCGGGCCACCTTATATTTATCAACTACAACACCACCGGAGACGGGATACTCTCGGCTCTAAAGCTCCTCTCGGTCATGGTGAAAAAAGAGAAGAAGCTCTCGGAGCTTTCCGGAATAATGACGGAGTTCCCGCAGGTCCTGAAAAACGTGATGGTAAAAGAGAAGGTTAAACTCGACACCGTTCCTAATGTAAAGGAGGAGATCGACAAGGCGGAAAAGCGCCTCGGCGACAAGGGGAGGGTCCTCGTCAGATACTCCGGGACGGAGCCGAAGCTGAGGGTTATGGTTGAGGGGGAGGACGATAAGCTGATCACAACGCTGTGCGACGACATAATAGGGTGCATCAAAAAGGAGCTTGGATGATAATCGGCATCGGGACCGACGCCCTGGAGATAGAGCGGATGGCCCTGGCCTTAAAGAGAAGGGGGAAGGGCTTCGAGAGGCGGGTATTCACTGAAGGGGAGAACGCCTACTGCAAGAGGAAGCGGGACCCATCGGCATCCTATGCCGCCAGGTTCGCCGCAAAGGAGGCCACGCTGAAGGCGCTGGGGAGAGGGCTTTTTCAGGGGGTTGCGTTAAAAGACATCGAGGTCGTCAGGGGGCCCAGGGGAAAGCCGGATATCCGGCTTCACGGGGGTGGCAGGACGCTCTTTAAGGAGATGGGGGGAAAGTCGATTACGGTTAGCCTCACCCATTCAAGAGATATCGCCTTTGCGGTGGTCATCTTCGAGGGGGGCCGGGACGGAAGCGACGGCCGGTAAATTGGGGGGGGTGGGGGAGGGATAATATCGGAACTGAATTGATGCGGGAAATCACGATTAAATCAACAAAGTCTTAAAGGATAATTCTACTTAATTTTGCAGTAATATGCTTGGTTAATGATTCATTTGTCGGGCCCTCGGCCTGATGTTTTATATAAGATATAAGGTTTTGAAATCTTTTGGCTTTTAGGTGCGCGATGAAGGTTGCAACGGCCGATATAATCAGGGAGCTTGACCGGCGGGCGATGGATGAACTCGGCATCTCCGGGGCCGTGCTCATGGAAAACGCCGGCCTCGGGATTGCGGGGCTTCTCATGGAGAAGTTCCCGGAGGTAAGGGAGACGGGCGCGGTTATCGCCTGCGGAAGGGGGAACAACGGCGGGGACGGCTTCGTGATCGCGAGACACCTTACAAACCGGGGCATTCAAGTCGATGTCTTCATCGCCGGAGAGGCGGGGAAGGTGAGGGAGGGGGAGTCGAAGACCAACCTCGACATCCTGAAAAAGATGGGGATCGGTGTCGCCGAGGTGAAGAAGGACGATGACTTCCTCCCCTTCGCCGATTCGATCAGGGGACGGGGGTTTGTGGTGGACGCGCTGTTGGGTACGGGGCTCGACCGGGAGGTGGGGGGTATCTACGCCCGGATGATCACGGCCATAAACGATATCACCGGTATTGTTGACAGTTCGTCACGCCCCCTCGAAAAGTGGAGAAAAAAGGTTATCGCGGTCGACATCCCCTCCGGGATAGACTCGGACACCGGAAGGGTTATGGGTGTGGCCGTAAGGGCGGACGCCACGTTCGCCCTTGCGCTGCCGAAGCTCGGGGAGGTAGTCCATCCGGGGGCGGAATACGCCGAGGAGCTCTACGTACTCGATATCTCGATACCAAAAAGGCTGGTCGAGAGGATGGAGATCGATACAAGCCTCGTCACGCCGGGCGAGTTCTTCTCCCTTATGGCAAAGAGGAAACCCCGGGCCCACAAGGGGGACTTCGGTCACCTCCTCATCGTGGCAGGCTCTCCCGGAAAGACGGGGGCGGCGGCCCTGGCTGCTAACGGCGCCCTCCTCTCCGGGGCGGGCCTCGTAACCGTGGGGGTGCCGGCGACCTTGAACTATGTCATGGAGGTTAAGACAACCGCCGCCATGACCGAGCCCCTCCCGGACGACGGGGGGTATCTGACGCCTCAGGCCCTGGATCGTATATTGGAGATTGCTGCGGAGGGCGGCTCGATCAACGCCGTTGCCGTAGGGCCGGGCCTTGGAACTACAGATGGAGTTAAAGATGTGGTGAGGGGTCTTATCCTCGAATCGAGGGTGCCGCTTGTTATAGACGCCGACGGGCTCAACGCCGTAGCGGGCGACTGCACAGTCCTTAAAAAGAGGAAGGCTGAAATAATAGTCACTCCCCATCCGGGGGAGATGGGAAGGCTGATAAATCGAAGCGGCGCCGAGGTGCAGTCGGACAGGGTGGGAACGGCCGTAGGCTTCGCAAAAGAATACGGCGTCTGGGTTGTGCTGAAGGGCGCCCGGACGATCATCGCGGCCCCGGACGGGGAGCTCTTTATCGCAACATGCGGCAACCCGGGGATGGCGAGAGGCGGCATGGGCGATATCCTGACGGGGCTTATCGGGGGATTTACGGCCGTCGGGGAAAATCCGAAGAAGGCGGCCCTGGCCGGCGTTTATATCCACGGCAGGGCGGGGGATTCGGCCGCGGGGAGGGTCGGGGAGATATCCTTAAGCACGGCGGATATTCTGATCGAGATACCGGAAGTGGCGGCAGGGCTCTATAACGACGACCCTTCAGAATTGGACGGCCCGGATGGATTTTCTGCGAGGGGCGTGTACAGGGTTTAGTCCTATAGATCAATTTAATGGGAAAGTAAGGGACATAATTCGTAATTCAAAGGGCCTTAAACGGTGGAGTACTCTCAAATATTTTGCGTTCCAAGGAGAGAGGGATGATTTCAGGCAGTGGTTCTGTAACGGGCGCGTCCGAGCGTAATAGGGAAATAGTGGTGATAAGGACGCACTCCGCCGACGAGACGGTTCGGCTGGGGAGAGCGCTCGGTGAGGGGATCGTTGCAGCCATTGGAGGTGCGGGGGATATCAATATAGGGAGCGCCGATAATGACAATATGGGGGGGGGAGGTATCTGCCTGGCGCTTACCGGCGAGATGGGGGCGGGAAAGACGAAGCTGACCCAGGGATTGGCGGTGGGATTGGGGATAGACGAGGGATACAGGGTCGTTAGCCCCAGCTTCACGCTGATCAACGAGTACCCGGGGGAGGTTCCCCTCCATCACATAGACCTCTACAGATTATCCGGCGCGGACGAGCTTCTCGACCTGGGCTGCGAGGAGTATTTCTACGGTGACGGGGTTACGGCCGTGGAGTGGGCGGAGAGGGCGGACGGGCTCTTGCCGGATAACCGCCTCGATATATCGATCTCCATTTTGGGCGAAAACGAGAGGGAGTTCAACGTAATTCTTTTTGGCGATTCAATAAATTACAAAAAAATCGCGGACAAGCTTATAGATTTTTCTTAAATCTCAACAAGGGGAGTTGCAACCAAAAGTGGCACTTATTGTTCAGAAGTACGGCGGCACATCGGTGGGAAACGAGGAGCTGATAAAGAAGGTCGCGGAAAAGGTCAAGAAAAGGAGGGATGACGGTGACGACGTGGTAGTTGTCCTCTCCGCCATGGCGGGGGAGACCGACAGGCTCATCGACCTCGCCCACGCGTTTCACCCCGCCCCAAGCGAGAGGGAGGTGGACGTGCTCATCTCCACAGGTGAGCAGGTAACGGTGGCGCTCTTGTCTATTGCGCTAAACGGCATGGGGTGCCCTGCCCGGTCCTTTACCGGATCACAGGTAAAGATATCCACCGACGACGCCTTCACCAAGGCGAGGATCAAGGAGATCGACAGGAGCCTAATCGATGATGAGCTCAAAAAGGGGAGCGTGATCATCGTAACCGGATTTCAGGGCGTGGACGACGACGGAAACATCACCACGCTTGGAAGGGGTGGATCGGACACCAGCGCCGTTGCCCTGGCGGCGGCCCTCGAGGCGGACGTCTGCGAGATCTGCACCGACGTCGACGGGGTCTACACGACGGATCCGAATATCTGCCCCGAAGCGAGGAAGATCGACAAGATCTCATACGACGAGATGCTCGAGATGGCAAGCCTCGGGGCAAAGGTGCTCCAGACGAGGTCGGTCGAGTTTGCGAAGAAATACAGGGTCCCCATCCTTGTCAGATCGACCTTCAAGGAGGTGCCGGGGACATACGTTACCGTGGAGGATAAAGAGATGGAAGAGGTAGTAGTATCGGGAATAGCGTACAACGTGGATGAGTGTAAGCTTACGCTCAAGGGTGTACCGGACAGGCCCGGAATAGCATCGAAGATATTCGGGGCCATATCAGAGGCGAACATAATCGTCGATATGATCATCCAGAACATAAGCGAGGAAAACAACGCCGACATTACGTTTACGGTGCCGAAAAACGACCTGAAGAAATCAAAAGAGATTTTAGAGGTTTTGAAAGAGGAGCTCAATGCTGAGGGGATAGTCGCGGACGAGGACATCGCAAAAGTGTCGATTATCGGGGTGGGAATGAGGAGCCACGCCGGGGTGGCGTCGAAGATGTTTCAGGCCCTGGCGTCCGAGAGAATCAACATCCTTATGATCAGCACATCTGAAATCAAGGTCTCCTGCGCCATCGAGAGAAAATACACCGAGCTCGCCGTCAGGATCCTCCACGACACCTTCGGCCTGGCGGAAGGCGCCGAGGCGATAAAAGAGAAATTATAAATATGGGGAGTCTATTATGAGACTCGTTAAAATATATGATACCACTCTGAGAGACGGCGCCCAGGCGGAGGATATCTCGTTCATCGCCGCCGATAAGATAAGGATTGCAAAGAAGCTCGACGAGCTGGGCGTCCACTACATCGAGGGGGGGTGGCCCGGGGCGAATCCTAAGGACGATAAGTTCTTCAAGGGGGTCAAGGGCACCCGCTTCAATATCGCAAAGCTGGTCGCCTTCGGGAGCACGCGGCGCGCCGGCAAGACGGCCGAGAAAGATAGTCAGATCAAGGCCCTTCTCGACGCCGAGACCGACGCCATCACCATCGTGGGGAAGGCGTGGGACATCCACGTCACCCAGGCGCTGGGGGTGGAGCTCACCGAAAACCTCGACATGATCTACGACACCTTCGCCTACCTCAAAGACAAGACCGGGGAGCTCTTCTTCGATGCGGAGCACTTCTTCGATGGGTTCAAGGCGAACCCGGATTACGCCCTCGAGACGCTGAAGAGGGCCGAGGACGCGGGCGTAAGCTCGTTGATTCTCTGCGACACCAACGGCGGCGTGATGCCGTGGGAGTTAAGGGAGATCACAGAAAGGGTGGTAAAGGAGGTCTCGATCCCCTTCGGCATCCACTGCCACAACGACAACGGGCTTGCCCTGGCCAATACCCTGACGGCCGTCCAGGCGGGGGCCTCCCAGGTTCAGGGGACGATAAACGGGATCGGCGAGCGGTGCGGAAACGCCGACATCTGCTCGATAATCCCCAACCTCAAGCTCAAGATGGACATCGAGTGCATCTCAGACATGCAGATGGAGAGGCTCAAGGAGGTCTCCAGGTTCGTCGACGAGATGGCAAACCGAATCCCGAACAAGCACTACCCGTATGTGGGCGAGAGCGCCTTCGCCCATAAGGGTGGCATCCACGCCAGCGCCGTCGCAAAAAACCCCCTCACCTACGAGCACGTAAACCCGGCGCTTGTGGGAAACAGGCAGCGCATCCTGGTGAGCGACCAGTCGGGGCTTTCCAACATCAAGTTCAAGGCGAAGCAGTTCGGCGTCGACCTCACCGACGAGGAGAAGGGGGCGAAGGAGCTGGTCAATAACGTCAAGGACCTCGAGGAGAAGGGCTACCAGTTCGAGGGGGCGGACGCCTCCTTCGAGCTCTTGATGAACAGGACCCTCGGGCGCTACAAGCCCTACTTCAGGCTTAAGGGTTTTCGGGTGATCGTGGAGCGGAGGCAGGAGGACGACGTCCCCTTTTGCGAGGCGACCATAATGATCGACGTGGACGGGAGGGTGGAGCACACCGCGGCCGTGGGAAACGGCCCGGTCAACGCCCTTGACAACGCCATAAGAAAGGCGCTGATGAAGTTCTACCCGGAGCTCTCCGAGATGCGGCTCATAGACTTCAAGGTGAGGGTCCTCACCACAGAGGCCGCCACCGCCGCGACGGTTCGGGTTCTAATCGAGTCGGGCGACAACGAGGATGCCTGGGAGACGGTGGGCGTCCACGAGAACATCATCCAGGCGAGCTGGACGGCGCTCGTGGACAGCATCGAGTACAAGCTCTACAAGGACGAGAAGAAGAGGAAGGCGCTCGAAGAAGATTAGTCTCTAAAAAGGATTGTTTAAAGGGCGATGCAAAACAAGGATGAGGGGATGGAGAACAACGCCGGTCTCCTCCGCTACCGGAGGGGGATTCTAATCGTCTCCTCGTTTCTCGTCACCTTTCTTGCAATTACTCACCTCTCGGCAGAGATGAGAAGCCTCAAGGGGCCGTCAACATCGGTCGCCGGGATCGCCGTCGCCAAGCCGGACGGCGTAATCGAGATTCTCCCCCCCGACACAACATTAAGGGATGCGCTCATCAAATGGGGCGTAGACATCGACTCCGTAGATGTAAGCCCCGAGCTCCTCGATGAAAAGCTGCCAAGCGGCGCCTCGGTGGCCATCCTCTCGGTCGACGGCAGGAAAAAAATCGAGGTCTCCCCCCTCCCCGCCCGAAAGTTATTCATCCTCGGCCTCCCCTTCAACATCAACAGAGCGACCGCAGAAGACCTCGCGCTGGTTCCCGGCATCGGCGAAAAGAGCGCCGGCTGGATCGTCGAGTACAGGGACGAACACGGGCCGTTTTCGTGCACCGACGACCTGACGAAGGTGGTGGGGATAGGTAGATACAAGGCGGGGCTTATTGGGGGGTATGTGGTGTTTGGGGGCGGGGGTTGAGTAAAGTTAATAGTTATTAGCTTTGGGATGTTTTGGTGGGATAGTGTTTAAAAAATTTCACTTGACAACGCCATAAAATATAGATATATTATAGTTGTTCTCTGCCAGTGGCAGCAGAATATAAAAAGGCTTCCGCTGAGCCGGCCTGGCGAATCAGCGGTTTTTTATTTCCATTTTGGACTCATTCTGATTTTATCTATAGTTGAAGGTTTACCTCCGTATCCTGTTGTATCTGCTACATATGCAGTAATAAAATCTGCTTTATTCTTACCTTTTAAATCAATAACAACAACATAATTCTTCATTACTATAGTAACCCGTCTGGATTTAGTATATTTTCTTCTTCTTCTATCCCATCCTATATATATTTCACTATTTGGATCTTTAAGAGCGGCTTTAATCCAATCAATTCTTTCTGCTCTTTTATTTGAAAATGTATCGTCTTTTACATTTACAGATTCATAAAAACAGTGTTTAAAATCTTTTTTTCTAAAACGAACAGAGATTCCATCAAAAGTCGTAATAGACCCGGAACAATATTCACGTTCAAAATGAGATCTGTACTCTTCTATTGTTGAATATTTTACAAGTGAAGGATAGGACAATTACCACCCTCCATTTAAATCGATCACAAAAACGTTGAATTTTTGTTCATTCCTTATAGTATGTTCTATCTTCCTGCCTAATAAAACTTCAAGTTTATTAATAATAGACTTTTTGGTGCTCCCTTCTTTCACAATATCGTTAAATTTTGCTCCTACTATTCCGGTCAATAAATCAGTTAATTGTATAAGAACTGATTCTTCAGATTTTATAGCTTGAACGGATTTTATATTGGATGAAAGATTTGAGTATTCAAGACATTTTTTAAGAACGTGTAGTCGTTTTTGATCTCGATTCATTTTATAATCACAAAATATCGAGTACTCATTAAAATCTAAAATCCAGTGGTGGAGCATCTGATAATAGAATTTATAAAAACCAAGCTCTTGATCATTTTTATGATAACGCATCAAATCAACTTTTTT
>Ga0180432_10003033_pt1 | contig 24447 bp, 20 predicted proteins | sample SS_ome_10_FD_132414 | JGI IMG/M metagenome (GOLD analysis project Ga0180432, IMG submission 132414) | Hypersaline lake sediment archaeal communities from the Salton Sea, California, USA - SS_1_MS_2 metaG | ecosystem: Environmental > Aquatic > Non-marine Saline and Alkaline > Hypersaline >... | reverse complement strand
CTCTCCTTCTGTCGTGATGCAGCGATAGAAGCAGCTCTGTGCGCCGGTGTGGCAGGCCGGACCGGAGGGGGTCACGAGAAACAGAAGTGCATCCTCGTCACAGTCCACACGGATCTCCTCAATACGTAGCTGGTTACCCGAGGTGTCTCCCTTTCGCCACAGGCATTCGCGAGACCGACTCCAGAAGTGAGCGAAGCCGGTCTCAATTGTCCGCTCGATCGCCTCACGATTCGCCCAAGCAAGCATCAATAGTTCGCCGGTCTGTGCGTCTTGTGCAGCTACGGGGACGAGCCCCTGGTTGTTGTACGTCAGTCGATTGGCCGCGTTTCCCTTGCTCACGCCTGGTCACCACCTTGATTGGCTATCGATGTCATCGAGAGGGCCATTCTCATCGGAAGACCGCGGGCTGCCAGGGCCCTCTTGACCTCGTCGATCCGAAGCGTCTTGAAGTGAAAGATTGACGCGGCCAGCGCCGCATCGGCCTCTCCCTGTGTGAATGCGTCATACAAATGATCGACCGACCCAGCGCCCCCCGATGCAATCAGGGGGACGTTCGTCGCTTGGCGGACGTCTCGTGTCAGTTGCAGGTCGTACCCGTCCTTTGTCCCGTCGCAATCCATGCTTGTGAGCAGGATCTCCCCTGCTCCGAGATCGGTGGCGTGCTTGGCCCATTCGACGGCGTCCAAGCCGGTCGGGGTTCGCCCGCCGTCGATCAACACCTCGAATCGGGCGTCCTCGGTTCGGCGGGCATCGATTGCCAACACAATGCACTGGTTGCCGAACCGCTCGGCTGCCGTGGCAATCAGGTCCGGCGAGCGAACGGCGGCCGAATTGAGCGAGACCTTGTCGGCGCCGGCCTCAAGCAGAGCCCGGATATCGGCGAGGGTTCGGATCCCCCCGCCGACCGTCAGCGGGATGAACACCACCGCCTGGACCTTGCGAACCACATCGAGAAGGATCGGGCGATCGTCGGATGTCGCTGTGATATCGAGGAACACCAACTCATCTGCCCCCTCGGCATCGTAGCGTCGGGCGCAAGCGACAGGATCCCCGGCATCGACAAGGTCGAGAAATCGGACTCCCTTGACGACCCGTCCGCGATCGATGTCGAGACACGGAATGATCCGTCTTGCAAGCATCATGACCTCCTTGAGATCGCTAGCGCATCGCGCAGCGTGAAACGGTTCCGATACAACGCCATGCCGACGATGGCTCCTTCCACCGACGTCTCGGAAAGCATGCGGAGATCGTCGAGGCTATCGACGCCACCAGACGAGATCACGGGACGATCCGTGCTGTTGACGGCCATGGCCATCAGATCGACATTCGTACCGCTTAGCATCCCATCGCGGCTCACATCGGTGACGATGAACCGTGCCGCGCCAAGATCGGTCAGGCGCTGAATCAGGTCGATCGCCAACCACGCGCTGCTTTCGGTCCAACCGGAGACGCAGACGGAACCGTCACGGCTATCGATGGCGATGGCCAATCGGTCTCCGAAGGCATCGATCAACGGTCTTGCACGCTCCGGATCGGTTGCAGCCGAACCGACGACGGCACGATCGACGCCTATCTCTAGCGCTGCTTGCACGTCTTGCCCACGGCGGAGACCTCCACCAAGCTGAATCGATGCGTCAACGGAGCGTTTGATCCGACGAACCAGCTCCAGTTGCTGCGGCGCTCCGGCAAACGCACCGTCGAGATCGACGATGTGGATCCACTGTGCACCGGCAGCGTCCCATGCTCGGGCTACAGCGAGCGGATCGCGCGAGAAATCTATCCGCTCGTTGTCGGCACCCTGGCGAAGGCGGACCACTTGGCCGTTGCGTAGATCAATCGCGGGAATGATCAGCATGGGAGTCCTCCGAAATTCGCGAGCAGCTGGAGTCCGGCCTGCTGGCTCTTCTCCGGGTGGAATTGCACACCGAACAGGTTATCCCGCTCGATGGCGGCGGCGAAACGGAGCCCATGCTCGGTGGTGCCGATGACCAGATCGGGGTCTCCGGCTTCGACGTAGTACGACTGAACGAAATAGAAGTACGTTCGATCGGGAATGCCGTCGAACAGACGGCTCGTACGAGGCTGCTGGACTGCATTCCACCCGATATGAGGTACACGGACCGTGTCCGGTAGACGGCGGACGCGCCCAGTGACCCAGGCGAGGCCGGTGTGCGATCCGTGCTCGGCACTCTCCTCGAACAGCAGCTGAAGGCCGAGGCAGATTCCGAGGAACGGTCGCCCTTCGTCCAGCGCTTCCCGCAGCGGGTCAATCAGCTCAAGTTGCCGCAGGGTATCGATCGCACGGCCGAACGCGCCGACTCCCGGGAGTACGACTCGGTCACAGTCGACAAGATCGCCCGGCTGCCGGATCCATGTGGTGCTGAATCCGACGGCGGCAAACGCCTTGCGGACGCTCTCGAGGTTCCCCATGCCGTAGTCGACGATGCCGATCATCGGAGCGTGCCTTTCGTCGATGGAATCCCGTCGAGCCGATCGTCGCGTGTGACAGCGTCGGCCAATGCGCGTCCGAGTCCCTTGAACAGAGCTTCCGCTCTGTGATGTTGGTTCGTGCCTGTCAGCAGCGACGCATGAAGTGTGAGCCGCCCATTGCGGGCAAACGCAATGAGGAACTCGTCTATCAGCTGTCCGTCGAACCCTCCGATTTGCCCGGCGAATGGGGTGGGAAGCACGGCTAGCCCACGTCCGCTCAGGTCGATCGCGATCTGTGCCAACGCGTCGTCCATCGGGAGCAATGCCGAGCCGTATCGCCGCACGGCTCGGGCATCACCCAACGCGACATCCACTGCTTTTCCGAGCACGATGCCGACATCCTCCACCGTGTGGTGGTCGTCCACCTGGCGATCCCCGTGCGCACGAACTGCCAGGTCGAATTGCCCGTGCCTCGCCATGCCCTCAAGCATGTGATCGAGAAATCCGATGCCGGTCTCGATCTGTGCCTTCCCGATTCCATCAAGATCGAGCTTCAACTCAATCTCGACCTCGGATGTCTTCCGGTCGATCTGTGCAGTTCGGTTCATCATTCCTCCAGTTCCTTGAACAGCGCGTCGAGAAGTCGATCATTCTCCGCTTGGGTGCCGACGGTGATTCGAACGGCGTTCGCCAATCCGGGATATGTGCTCAGATCTCGAACAATGATCTGCCGTCCGGCGAGTCGTGCAGCCAGTTGCTCACCGGGAATCGCGGTGCGAATACAGATGAAGTTCGTCTGCGATGGCAGGACGGTTGCATTCGGGCATGCGCTCATCTGCGCGATCAACCGATCGCGTTCGGCAAGCAGCTTGCTGTGGATCGAGGCCAACTCGCTCCGGCGCGCGAGCCCGACGCGAATCGCTTCACGTGCCATCACGCCGAGGTTATATGGGGCGAGCGTCTTGGCGATGTGCTCGAGCAGGGCGGGGGCTCCGATGGCGTAGCCAATGCGGATGCCCGCGCTGCATAGCGCCTTGGAGAAGGTTCGGAGCAGAAGAACGTTGTTGTGGCATTCGGCCACCGATATCGCATCTTCGCCGGCGAACTCCGCATACGCCTCATCCACGACAAGCAGCGCATCCAGATTCTCCGCCAGTCTCTCTACGTCGCGAAGATCCATCGATCCGCCGGTCGGGTTGTTTGGACGGCAGAGGAAGACCACGCGCGCGGCAGATGCCGCAGCAGACTCGAGGATCTTCGTGGCATCGAAGCCGAGATCGGCTTGAGGGGGAACGAAGACCGGCTCGCCTTGCGCCAATCTCACCATGCGTTCGTAAACGGTGAACGTTGGTTGCGGAATGACCGCTGTCGAACCCGCACTGACGCACGCCGTGACGACGCAATCGATCAGCTCGTTCGAGCCATTGCCGAACAGGAGATCGAGCCCGTCGGATAGGCCGAGTGATCGACGAGCCGATGCACGCAGCTCGCGTTGCTCGAGATCTGGATACCGTCGCCAAGATGCGCGGCGGATCCGATCGAGAATCTCATCGCGGATCGCATCGGGCAGCTCGTAAGGCGCCTCGTTTCGCTGTAGGGCAATCCCATTCTCGGAAGAGGGCACCGTGTACGGAGACAGCTGGCGAACGTCCTCGCGTAGGAATTGCAGATCGTTACCGCTCATCGATTGACCTCCGATCGGATCCGCAACGCTGCAGCGTGGGCTGTCAAGCGTTCAGCCTCCGCGAGGGCGATGCCGTCCGGCGCGACATCCGCGAACGCCTCTTGCGTCGGATAGGCGATGGACATCCGGCGCGTGAAATCATCGACGCCGAGGGCTGAGGAGAATCGGGCCGTCCCGCCGGTTGGCAGGACATGGTTGGGCCCGAGCCCGTAATCGCAGATGGCCGCAGGTCCATATGCTCCACAGAGAACCACGCCTGCGGTGCGAACGGACTTGGCCACTGGCAGGGGGTCCTCGATGTGCAGTTCGAGGTGTTCGGGAGCAATCCGCTCGGCGCAATCGATCGCTTCGTCCAAACTTCCCGCAACGATCGCGAGACCCTTCGAGAGGGCGGAACGGATTGTCTCGGCCCGCTCGAGCATCGGGATGGATCGCTCAAGCTCCGCTACGACGGCCGAAACAAGATCGCTCGATGTGGTGACGAGTACGACGAAGGCACCGCCGTGCTCCGCCTGTGCCGCCAGATCTGCAGCGATGAAGCGTGGATCGGCCGAGCCGTCCGCGAGCACGACAACCTCACTTGGTCCGGCAATGGTGTCGATCCCGACCAGGCCGTAGACGAGCCGCTTGGCGGTGGCCACGTACGCATTCCCCGGTCCGACAATCTTGTCGACACGGACGATCGAAGAGGTGCCGTACGCGAGCGCTGCGATGGCCTGCGCTCCGCCGACCCGGTACAGCTCGTGGACGCCGCACAGGCGCGCAGCGACAAGGATGCTCTCATCGATGGCGCCATCTCTGCCGGGCGGCGTGACGGCGACGATGCGGCGCACGCCGGCGATGCGGGCCGGAATGACGTTCATCAGCAGGCTACTTGCGTACGGCGCCGCACCACCGGGCACATAGATGCCGACCGAATCGATCGGGACGATCCGCTGTCCAAGAACCGCTCCGTCGGGGGATACGCTCCACCAGTCGTCGCGTTGCTCGTTGCGATGAAACGTGTCGATCCGCTCGATGGCACGTCGCATCGCGGCATCCGTCCGAGGATCGACGGTTGCCGCAGCGATCTCGTCCGGAGACACACGCAGGCGAGAGGCATCGAGATCGACATGATCAAAACGAGTTGTGAAGTCGAGCAGCGCGGCGTCTCCCGTGGTTCGGACTGACTCGATGATGTCGGACACAGACACAGCCGTGTCGTCGGCCCGACGACGTGAGAGGATCGCATCGAGCCGTTCGGATGCGGATGGATCGGACGCTCGTAGGATCTCTAGCATGATAGCTCCCTACCCAATCGGTCGATCAAATCTTCGATCTCGGCCCGTCGGGTCTTCTGGCTCGCGCGGTTCACGATCAGCTGCGCGCGGGCTGATGCAATCTCTGCAATTGGCTCGAGGTTGTTGGCGTGAAGCGTGCGTCCCGTCTCGACCAGATCGACGATCCAATCGGCCAGCCCCGTGCTTGGAGCGAGCTCGACCGATCCGCCCAGGACAATCGTTTCCACCGGAATCCGCTGCGTCTTGAAGAACTGCTCGGCGATGCGGGGGTACTTCGTCGCGACGCGGTGGAGTTGCCCATCGGAGTTCGCACTCTCGCCGATGGGCGCGGCGACGACCAGGCGGCAGGCACCGAAGGCGAGATCAAGCGGGCGAAGGACATCGCGTTCCGTCTCAAGCAAGACATCGCCCCCGACCACGCCGGCGTCCGCAGCGCCTTGCTCGACGTACGTTGGGACATCGACTGGCTTCACGAGAAGGAAGCGATACTTCCCGTCCGTGGACTCGAACACGAGCCGGCGATCCGGATCGAACGCAGGTGCGATGCCGATCGTCGCGAACAACGCCAGCGTTGGATCGAGCAGTCTTCCTTTCGAGAGGGCAATACGCAGAACCGCCATCAGCATCCTCCTTCTGCACGTTGTGCTTTGCCTGATGGAAGGACAACGACCCGGTTGACCCGATGCGCAGCTTGATAGGCTGCCAGGTCCTCTGGAGCAAAGGACAGAACATCGAATGCCACACGATGGTTCTGTGCGCGAAGAGCTCGAGCCTTCGCGACGGCCTCCGGCCATTGAGCCGGTGGGAAGCGAACGAGGAGCACTTCGCTTTCATCGCGCTTGGGAGCGCACGATGCGGCGATTCGATCGACCTCAAACGCGCATCCGACCGCAGGCTCTCCTGCGCCGTACTGTCCGAGAAGATCGTCGTACCGTCCGCCACGCAACACGGGGAATCCCGATGCCGGGTCGAACCCCTCGAATCGGATTCCTGTGTAGTAGGACCGATCGCGAACTTCGGTGAGGTCGAGAATGATCGGCGTCGGCAAGTCGGTGCGTTCGAGGAGATCGAAGACCGCATCCAGTTCGGCGAGTGCACGGAGCGCGTCCGGCTCATCGGTCAAACGGCGAGCTTGATCGAGCACATCCTCGTTGCCGATCAGATCGAGGATGCGCACCAGTGCGTTCGCCGTATTGGAGGAGATGGCTTGAGCCTTCAGAAGCGCCGAAAGCGCGGGCCGGTCGTGTCGTGCGAGCAGATCGCAGACGACCCGTTCGACGTCATCGGTGAGGTCCGATGAGCGCAGCAAGGCGCGGATGAAACCGACGTGACCCAAGTGAATCTGCGCGGTTTCGAGTCCGATGGCTGCCAATCCCTCCGACGCGAGGCTCAGGATCTCCGCATCGGCGAGCGGGCCGCAGGCTCCGATTAGCTCGACGCCGGCCTGACGGATTTCGTAGCGGCGTTCGTCGACACGCTGAGGACGGCGAAACGCACTGCCGGCATAGCAACGGCGCAACGGGCGCACGACCGCCTGCCCGATGGTGGCCGCCTCGCGGGCAACAAGCGACGTGAAATCGGGCCGAAGTGCCGCGGCGCCGCTGGCCGTATCGGATACGGTATACGTCCGGTCGAGCTCATCCGGTGTGTAGTTGCCGGTGGGCTGCAGCACATCGAATCGGGTCTCGATGTATGCCCAGGCTCGAAACAGCTGGCGAAGGCGATCTTCCACGACCAGCGTGGCCGGGAAGATGGGCGCATTTCGCGAACTGGCAAGCCGATTCAATTCGTTCATCGGTCGTTCCTTTCAGCTCGACGCGAGGGAGTGGCACAAAGAGAAGACCCCAGCAAATGCCGGGATCTGTCTGCGCCTAGAGGAATGCCACGCCGAGCGGCATGCGTTCTCTAGGCGACGTGATGATGATGGACGCTGCAGGCTTCGGATGGAAGCAGGCAACGGATGTCAACGGAAGCTGGAGGTGGCGTGAACGCGCTTGTGCTGTTCATGATCCTCCCCGCTTCTGATAATCCAAGCACAGCAACCCAGTGCCTGTACCGCACAGATTAGGGTAGACGGGGCGTCTGGTCAAGGGAGACGCGACGGAGATATCCCGATCCAGTTGCCTGAAGCGGATCCTACGGTTCGACGGCATCGCTCAGTTGCGCCGCCGCACGGCGAACGGGGACAGACGGGCGAGGAGAACCGGTCCTACGAACAAGTCACCGAGAAGTGCAATCAACACGGCCGTTCCTGAAAGGATCCCATAGCTTGCCATGATCCACGAATCGGAGAAGAGGAAGACGCCGAATCCCGCCACAAGAATCAGCGTGGTGAAGCAAAGCGCCTTGCCGACCCGTGTGAGTGCCGCCGACATCGCGAGCTTGGAATCGCCTGTCTTGTGCAACTCATCCCGGAAGTGAGAGAAGAAGTGGATTGTGTCGTCGACAACGATCCCGATTGCGATGGAGGCAATGATTGCCGTTGCCATGTTGAGTCCGAAGCCGGCGTACCCCATGAGCCCGAGGACGAAGACGATTGGCAGCACGTTGGGGATGAGGCTGAGCAAGCCGGCACGAAGGCCGAAGACGAGAATCATCATCACGGTGATCATGCCGATGGCCAGGCCGAAGCTTTGGATTTGCGTCAAGATCACGTTCTTGTTCAGCGTGTTCACCATGTGATCCATCCCTGTGATCTCGGCACGGAACGCGGGCATCTGCTCGGTGACGTAGTTCTGCACGTCGGCAAGCAACGCTTCTTGGGCGGCATCGCGCATCTGGCGTGTCCGAATCGAGACGCGGGCGACCGAATAGTCGCCAGAGACGTACTCACGCAGCCCGGCGCCCCCGGACATCTCGTAGAGCAAGAGCGATTGCGAGACCGCCGTGCGGGAGTCGGGCACGATGTACTGCGAAGGATTGTCCCCATGCAACGCGCGCGAGATCAGTTTGACGGTGTCCACAATCGAGTGGACGGCGGCGACGCCCTCGTGTCGCTGCGCGAGGGCTTGTAGCCCCGCTATTGCTTGTAACGCATCGGGCGCCTTGAATGCGTCTCGCTCTCCGTACAGAACAACCTCGGTGCTCGATGCACCCGCGAGGCGACTGTCGAAAAAGTCGACCGACATCCTGTAGTCGGAACCCGGTTTGAAGTACTCGACCATCGAGCCGGCCGGTTCGATCAAGAAGATACCGATGGCCATCGAGAACGCGACCACGATCGATCCGACGATCACCCAGCGGGAGTGCCGGAGATTGAACCGTCCGATTCTCTCCAGGACGTGCTCGAGCCACCGATTCCTCGCGGTGCGACGGCTCCGATGACTGATCCAGTCGATTCCCAGGGGAACGATGACCATGGAGAGGAAGAACGCACTTAGGATACCGAATGCGGCGAAGATACCCAGCTGACGGATGGCCGGAACGCGGCTGACAATGAGCGATGCGAACCCCACTGCGGTGGTCAGCGAGGTCATTAGACAGGGCGTTCCTGCATGTCGGTAAGTTGCCAACAGGATCTCACGCCGAGACAGGGATGCTCTCTTCTCCAGCATGTAGTGAGAGATCATGTGGACCGAATTGGCAACACCGATCACCGTGATCAGTGCGAACAGCGTTGTCGAGACCGGTGTTATTTGTGAACCGACCAGCACCTTCAGACCCAGCGTCCAGCCGAGGCTGAGGAAGACCGTTGTCAAGGGGAGAATGACGCTTGGGATGCTTCGAAAGAACAGCAGGAGCAGCACGGCGGTGAAGAGCATGGTGATCGGGAAGAACCGGCTCATGTCCGTCTCAAGCATGCGCTCTGTTTCGATCTCTGTGACCTGTGCCCCCGCGATGTGGAACCGGATCCCGGTTGCTGCGCTCTCCGCAGCGAGGACGGCGCGTACGGCTGCCACAAGCTCCGCTGCCGCCTCCTCGTATGTGATGTCGTCGCCCACCTCGATTTCGAGCACGAGTGCGACGGCCGTTCCATCCTCGGAAACAAGGTTGTCGCGGAGGAACGGATTTATCGCGATTCGATGGCGAAGCGTCTCCTCGTCGACCATCGGAAGTGCCGCGGAGTCGATCAGTGGACGGACCTCGATTGCCGTCTCGGATCCGACGATGTCATCGACCGCGGTGAGGCTTGTGACCTCGGAGATGTACGGGATATCGTCATCGAGGCGACTCGTGAGATAGGCGAGATAAGTCAATGACTCTAGGCTGTATGGGGCATCCCACTCGTAGCCAATGAAAAGGAGGTCATCCCCTTCGAACCGGTCCTCAAATGCCTGGAAGATCTCCAGCGTGGGGTCGCCCGGTCTGTACCAGGTGGTCTCGTCGTCCTCGACATCCATCTTTGGGACATGTAACAGGAAGAGCACCGAGAGCCCCACGATGACTGCGAACCAGATCCAACGGTACCTCAGGATTAACCCACCGAAACGCTCCACAGCCTACCTCCTTGTTGCGCCGCCTGACGCGTTTCCTGCTGCTTCGTCGATATGCGCCGTAATTCGTAAATGACGACAGTCGTCACATCGATGCAAAAAAAACTACCCCAACCTGTCCACCACGTGCTGTAGCACCTCGATGAAGCGAAGCCGATCGCGATCAGAACCCAGTATGCGGAGCACGCGAATCGCCAAGTCATTGTCGGCCCGATCGTGGCGCTCTTGGAATGCCCGGCCGTCTCTCGTCAGTTCAAGACCATATGAACGGCGATCCTTGTCGGTGATCGTCCGACGGAGCAGACTGCGCGCCTCGAGCCGGTCAATCGCGCTCGTCAAAGTACTGTGTGGCATTCCGAGCGCTTCCCGAACATTCCGCAAGATAATCTCCGGATTGTCTGCAACCAATTGGAGGATCAAGACATCGCCAATCGGCATGTGGATGCAATCTCCGGAGATTTTCTCGTGTTCCTCCTGAAGTCGGAACCAAGCGCGGTGCATCACCTCGCGCACGGCCGCAATCTCCTCCGGGGTGAACTCCGAGTGATCTGTCACGTCGTCTCCGTGTCTCTCATATTTGTGACGCTCGCCGCATACTACGAGTATCGTAGTAGCATGATAGATGGAACGCGCTTTGTCAAACCGGTGCTTGATCGTTGCGACGTGTCGCGTTTTTCGCTTTTCGAAGGGCACGAGCCCTTGTGGGATGCGGGGAGTGGCCGAACTCAGGCAGGGGGGAGGCCTTCGTCGGAGCGGTTCCTTCCGAAAGATTCCGCGGCGTCCTCTCGCCAGTGGGTGCCGCGAGATGCGCGATTGGCTCGGGCTGCTTGGGTCACGATCCACGCACAACGGACGCGGTTTCTCAGCCCGACGAGACTGTCGTCCAGGCGACAGGAGCGGTAGAACCCTTCGGTCTCCTTCCAGAGGCAGTCGAGGTCGTGCACGGCGCGATCCAGTCGCTGTTCGTTCCGTGATAGTCCGACATAGTGCCACATGATGTTCTGCACGGATTCGACATCGCGTTGCACAAGCACTGGATCGGCTTCTCCCCGTCCGGTGTCGCGCCATTCGTGGAAACGCTCCTTGGACGAGCTTGCCAGGTCAGACCGAGCGGCGATGTCCTCGGCGGCCTGCGTCCCCCAGACCAGACCTTCGAGAAGAGATGTGCTTGCTAAGCGGTTTGCCCCGTGAATGCCGGTGCAGCTGACCTCCCCGACTGCGTACAGCCCGTGAATGCTGCTTCGCCCGGCAGCGTTCACGAGGATGCCGCCACACGCGAAGTGAGCAGCAGGGATCACAGGGATCGGTTCGCGCGTAATGTCGAGCCCGGCCTCGGCACAGGTCCGGCAAATCGTTGGGAAGGAGCGTTCGATTTCCTCCGATTCCAGTGCGGGGCGAAGGTCGAGCAGCATGTGTGGATAGCCGTGCGTGAGAATCTCCTGGTGCATCGCGCGCGCGACGACGTCGCGAGGAGCCAAGTCGCCCCATTGCGGGGCATACCTTCTCATGAACGGCTTCCCATCCGGTGTGAGCAGTTTCGCGCCGGCGCCGCGAACGGCCTCCGAGATCAGGAAGTTGCCCGCGTCGCGAAGGGCAAGCGTGGTCGGATGGTATTGCACGTACTCGGCGTTCTCGATGCGTGCACCGGCCCGTGAAGCCATCGCCAGGCCATCCCCGCGAGCGCCGCGGGGATTCGACGTATGACGAAAGATCCGCCCAAGACCGCCGGTGGCGAGAATCGTTGCAGAGGCCAGGGTGCGACGAATCTCAAGCGTTGTCCGATCAAGCAGATAGGTGCCGTGGCATGAGATCGGTCCGTATGCAGCGAGCGGATCGACGCTGTGATGTGGGGCCGTGATCAGATCGACGGCGGTCCAGTGAGTCAGCCACTCGATATTCGGGCGCTCACGCAGCGCGGCGATCAGCCTTTCCTGAATCGCGCGGCCGGTCGCATCCTTCACATGAACGATCCGCGGTACCGTGTGCCCTCCTTCGAGGACACGCTCAAGTTGCCCCGACTTGTCGTTGGAGAACGGCACGCGCAGCTCCTCGATGAGCAGATCATTGACAAGACCGGGACCGCGCTTGGCGAGCAGTGCTACGGCAGATGGATTCGACAAGCCGGCTCCGGCCTGATCGATATCTTGCACCAGAAGCTGGGCACTGTCGTTCTCCCCTCGGGAGACGATCCCTCCCTGAGCGTACCATGTAGATGATTCATGGGGATCCCTCTCGCGCGTGACGATCGTGATCCGGAGGTTCGGGTCTTCGGACAACCGGAGTGCCGCCGTTGCGCCGGCGATGCCGCAGCCGATGATCAGAACGTCGGTTTCAATGCTCATCGTTCTCCCTTGTTGCGAAGTGTACTCGGGCACTTGCTGTGACGCGACCAGCATGTATGACAAACTGCGCAAGTACCCGTGGCAAGCCGCGGAGATCGATTTCGCGAGCCGATCTTCTCTCTGCGTGGGTGGAGGCGCGCGGATCGATTGGCTACTCTTCGCCACGACGAAAGGTTTTGGGGGCTGTGATGTGTGGTTTGGATTCGGGCAAGACAGGGCGTGACCAACTGCTGCTGGCGGCATCTTCCCTGATCGATTTGGCCCTTGCCGAGGATCTGAGGCTCGAAGGCGAGACTGGTCAAGCAGCACTCTCGGACCCATCGAGCAGCTCGACCATCGACGCTGAAGCATGCACGTCGGCCCGCATTGTGGCCAAGGAACGTGGGGTAATTGCCGGGCTTCCTGTAGCGGAGGAAGTGTTCCGCCGTGTGGATCTCCGGCTGGAGTGGACCGCGAATGTTGAAGAGGGGCAAGCGGTCGTTCCCGGAGAGCGAATCGCCGTCGTTCGGGGTCCAACTGTTTCCATGCTTGCGGCGGAGCGGGTCGCGCTTAACTTCCTGCAGCGCCTCTCAGGGATTGCTACGCAGACCCGGGCATTCGTTGACGCCGTTGTGGAGACCGATGCGCGAATCCTCGATACGCGCAAGACGGTTCCCGGGTTTCGGATTCTCGACAAGTACGCAGTACGAATGGGCGGGGGGGAGAATCATCGGATGTCCTTGGCGGACATGCTATTGATCAAGGACAACCACATCGATGCCGTCGGGAGCCTGACCGATGCTGTATCGCGTGCGCGGACCGCGCACCCGGAGCTTCTTCTTGAAGTGGAGATCGACTCGATAGCCAGGCTCGATGAGGCGCTGGCCATCGATCCCCCGGTCGATCGGATCCTCCTGGACAACACGTCGCTCGAGCAGACGAGCGAGGCTGTGCAGCGGGCGTCGGGGCGCGTACCACTCGAGGCATCGGGAAACGTCTCGCTCGAGACAGTTGCCACGATCTCCGCGACCGGTGTCGATTACATCTCAGTTGGCGCACTCACCCACTCGGTCACCGCGCTCGATCTCTCGATGCGTGTCGATGATCCAGCGGATTCGGAGATCAATGCGACGATCGCGCGAATCGATGCAGCGCGGCGTCATCTGGGAGACCGCCTTGTCATTCTCGGGCATCACTACGTCCGTGATGACGTGCTCAAGCACGCCGATCTCCGCGGAGACTCCCTCGAGCTGGCACGGCGTGCTGCGGAAACCGATACCGAGTTCGTCGTGTTCTGCGGCGTTCGGTTCATGGCCGAGACGGGGGCGACGCTGGCCAAGGACGATCAGCGGATGTTCAGCGCAAGTCCCCACGCAGGATGCGCACTGGCCGACACCGCGCGGATCGATGCCGTGCGCGATGCGTGGGACAGGATCGTGCGTGTCCTGGGAGAAGACGAGGTTATCCCTATTGCGTATGTCAATTCCGCTTCCGAGCTGAAGGCGTTTTGCGGCGTGAGAGATGGCGTCGTATGCACCTCGGCGAATGCAGCGCAAATCGTGCGTCAAGCGGTCCTCGCTGGAAAGCGCGTTCTGTTTCTTCCGGATCGTCATCTCGGCGGCAACACGGCACGGGCGCTGGGGCTGTCGGACGAAGCGATGCTCATCTGGCATTTGGACCACTCACCTCACGACGATGCGATCCGGCGTGCACAAGTGATCCTCTGGCCTGGAGCCTGCAATGTCCATCAGAGGTTTCACTCTGAGCAGATCGCGCAGTGCCGAGCCGACGATCCCGCCGTACGGATTGCCGTTCACCCGGAGTGCAATCGCGAAGTGGTGTCGCTTGCGGATGAGGTTGGATCGACATCGCGGATCATTCGCCTCGTAGAGGATTCCCCTGCCGGAACGCACTGGTCGATCGGGACCGAGGCTCGTTTGGTCCGTCGCCTGGCAAGGATGTATCCAGAGCAGACGATCGACCTGCTGGCCGATGTGCCGCCCTACTGTGCCGGGATGAGCGAGATCACGCTGACCGACCTAGCGCGAACCTTGGAATCGATCGAGACAGCGCAACCCGCGCAGGAGGTCCTGCTGGATGAGGCGGTTGCCCAAGCGGCCCGGGTGACGATCGAGCGAATGCTCGCGTGGAGTGCTTGAGGAGACGATCATCACTGCTTGTAGCATGCCACGTCGTACGCATGGGCTACCGCTCTTCTGACATCGGAGGTGGAGCGCTTGGCACTTGCGAGACGACCGTCCTCTCCGCGGCCGCGAGCATCTCCGATGTGATTCCCTCCTCACTCGCTGCCATGCCCGTGATCGCTCCTAGCAGGACTGTGACTGCAATGTGCAGCGCAATGACCCATCCAACGCTTCATGTACGCATGAATCCGCTCCTTTGGCTGTGCTCTGGAACGAGATGACAGATCGAATTGGCTCTGCAGCGGAGGCTGTTCAAATCACCATCAACCGAGGGGCAACCGCGTCTCGTCGACGAGATGGAGTGTGCCGCGTCAGAGCGATGAACGTAGGCTGGTAGACATCGCGGCGTGCGTGGCAGAAGGCTGCTTGCGTGGGGTGGGGTGTTCGTGAATGTCTTCCTAATGGCTATCGAAGGAACTTGACCACCGGCTATCCAGAGAGCATCGACACTTCCTTGGAGCGGATCGATGAGCGGTCGCGGATGGTCTCTGAGCTGGGTTCGGAGCTGCTGGCCGCTCTTGGTGAAGGTGAGCGTGATCGTAGTGGGCGTTGGTGGCCGAGTGACTAGGCTTTGAGAGGGTGCCGGGCATGTCATCATCAAGACGGACTCACTTGGCGCCACAGACTCCTGGAAGGCGTCGCACCAACCGTGAATCATTGCCGAATGCCCGAGCGGTGGTCTGTGCCCTGGACTCGGCGGGCGGAAAGGGAGAAGAGCGCAACGCGACCCGAAACTCACACTGTCGAGTATCATGCGGTGAGTCGCAATACTCGGAGGCCGGACGGGCACCGCTTTGATCACGTCGAGATGCGGCGGTCAGACGGTATCCGGATCGGTTCGTGACAGGAGGTTCGGCATGCGTGCGAGAGGTGTGTGTGTGGCAGTGATTGTGCTGTTGACAGCGGTTTCTCAAGGGTGCAGCTGGCTTTCTCCGCCGGGGCTGAGCGCTGGCTACCTGATCACGCCGGAGATTGCCTTTGGCCCCGTCCAGGTAATGGGGGAGGTGTTCTTCAGCAAGACGGTCACGATTATGTACTCAGGTGGATCGGCACGCTTGAGCCTCCACGGCACAGGAGATGGAGAAATCATGGTCGATGATGTGATCGATCTCGACATTGTCCGTCCGGGAAGAAGCACAGTGAATGCAGAGATCGACTTCTCCGACAACTGCTCGCATTTGGTTGCGCCGCTTGAGCCGCAAGAGATCAGTCAGTGGCTGGGAATCGGAGAGAACATCATCACATTCACATTCCGCGACAAGTGTGGCGGAGGAAGCGGGAATACGGAAATATGGCTTGTAATGGATGGGACACCCTAGCTGCCTGGTGAGAACTTCGAGTCGAGTATTTCCCTCCTTCGTGATGGGGAAAGGTCAAGATGGGCGTGTGGACGGACGCGTGATAGCAGAGCTTCACTGATTTTGGCTTTCCTCGAGGTAGCACCAACGGCTATGCACCCGACGTCGATCTCTCGCGGGCTTTGCTTTTCGAGCAGTACGGAGTGACGCGGGACGACTCCCACAGGCTACTAGCGTCCATGGAGTCACACCGAGGAAGTTCTCGTACTTGTATCGTGGCGTCGACCCCCAAGAACGCGGTGCGGTAGTACGCTGCGAAGCTCTCTGATCGTGGCGAATTCGTGGAGATCGGCACCATGCTCGCGCAGAGCGTGACTTGAAATGACTCTCCGATCATCCGTGAAGCTCCTAGTGGCAGCAGGCCGAGCATGCACTACCCATCGAGTCCACGACGGAGGCGCTGTTCTCAATCGGTTTTTGGGATGGTCTGCCGCTATGAAACGAAATAGCTGGCGGACAGCGCGATGAGGAACTGACCAACGTAGTAGGGGGCCAAGTTTGTGCGCCAATAGCGCCATGGCCTCCAGAACCGGTTTGCCGCCAGCATCGCATCCGAGAGGTAGAACAGAAACGCACCCACAACAATCATGAGCGCCTGTCTGTGACTGACGTTCGGACTCCACAGGGTCCCAGTAGCCCGGCTAACCGTTGCGGAAATCACCAGCATGTATACGATCACCGGCACTCGCATTGTCCCCAGATTGGCCCGAATCAGTTTGTAGAACACCACGCCCGTTGCCAGCAGTACTGCGATAGAGAGACTATCCCATAGCGAGATCTGCCCCAGCAATGTGAACACCGTGGCATAAGCAATGTGGGCCAGCAGGAACAGCCCCAGGCCCAGGGCAAAGGCGTTGCGACGATCTTCGAGCATCAGCGCGATGTCCCCGCCTAGGGATAGAACGAGTCCCACGATCACGCCAAGGCTGTACGTCAGGTTCCGTGCTGGCTCCAGAAGCGAGAGCAATGCCGCAGCAATAACCAGCAACGTACACATGGGCTTGAAGAGATAGATCTGCCGCTGTCTCTTCAGAATGCCGGCTTGGATCAAGAGGGAAAGCGCGACAGCCAATACTGGAGCCACGTAGAATGCGGGTCTCATCGAGTCACCTCTCTGAAACGAAGCACACTAGTCTGTCGACGGTTGATGGAGCAAGTCTGCCCCCCGCGTACGCCGGATGAACGAGAAACACTGACGACGATTGGGGGCTTGTTTGGATCTACAGCTCGCGACGCCTGTCATGTTTGGGAGAGCTTCCCCGGCGAACCTCACGTTTCCTTTTCCTGCTCGATCATGCAGCCCGGATCGATTTCCCAATTCCCCTCGACGTTCTCTTGTAGCGTGTTGGTCTTGGCCGAGGCGCTGGAAACGCCGGCATCGCTCTCTGGAAGAGGAAACACGGGGCGACCGAGCGAAGCTTCGTTGTAGCTTCGCAAGGCAATCCCGAGGGCGCATTCGGCCACATGATTGAACGCCAACACGATATCGCGTGCATTGACAAGCTCAATCCCCGTTCCCTCACAGTCCGTGATCATGTTGCCATAGACCGTGACTCCGGAGCAGTCCTCCAGGAGAATGCCGTGCTTCCAGCCCTCGGTGTACGGCTCCAGCTGATCGGGATGTCGTGGGAACGCATCGAGAGCGGTTCCCGATCCCGCGATGTAGTTGCTGGCGATCATGAGGTTGGCCTGCCAGCTGAGATACTCCACATTGATCCCGGCCCATCCGGTGTTCAGGATAGTATTGTCACGAACAAGACTTGGCTCGGAGGATGAGAAGTTCTCGAAGTTGATCGCGTCCTCGACGGTGTGCTCGATCCAGTTGCTCTCAATGAGGATTCGTCCGTGCGGCATTCCACTTCCGACAAGAATGGCGTGCGGGAAGCTGTTCGCGAAGAAGCAGTCCCGAATCCTTCCGGTCGAGCCGAGGTCGATCGTGATCGCATTGTGGCCGTCGTTCCCTCGAAACGTGCACTGTTCGATGAGCACGTCCCCGGATTCGTGCGCCCCCACGCCGATGAAATTGCGCTCGATCAGACAACCACGGACCACGGGGCGAATTGCCTGATACAGGTTGATTGCCGCCTCCTCGATGCGGTAGCGATCACGGAAGATGCAGTTCTCGATCACCAGATCAACGGCTCCCTCGACAAGCAGACGCGAGTCGACGAACTCGCACGCCGTGATCTGAATTCCTGGAGCCCGAGCAATCAGGTCACAGCCAATCACTCGCATGTTCACGAGATCGTTCTCTAGCAGCGGGATCTCGCCTTCGCGGCAACGCAGCTCATCCAGTGGAGCGATCGACGGTACCTCGGGAGCCGTCCACATCGGCGGCTCCGTTGTGTCAACAAGCGCCATCACTGGAAGACATCCGCTCAGGATGATGGCTGTGCTAGTCAAAATCGTGGTCAGCAGGTTGCGGTGGATCCTATGAAGGATCCTGAGGAGGTTCACATCCATTTCCCACCGCATGAACCGACCTCCTTGCTGCCTCCAGCTGCACGGCGCGTTACCTAACCAGTATAGCGCTGCCACTCTCTAGCAGGCGGATCGCTACGCTGGGAGCTGTAATCTTCGCTTGGTGCAGAGATTTGACCTTCCAGGGGCACTTAGGAAAGAAGCATCCGAAAGCGAAGCAGGCATCTGTGAGATTTGGGTCGCGATGGTTCGCTTGTGGATGGACTGGCGCAGGAGCAACCACAAGGCCACTGCTAGGTTGGCAACCGTATCGCTGCCATGCGGCGGTTGCATTCTCTTCCAGGTTGCGAAGTTGCCATCCGAGGCTTGCTATGCCTACGGATGATACGTGTCTTCGGAGGAGGAGGACAGCATGACGAGTGGTGGCAATGTGCTACTACGAGATCGACCCTCCCGCGGGCGGATATTCGCAGTCTCTTGACAAGCCAGATAGCCAGGGTCACGTAAACAACGAGAGCTAACCCATAAGAAGTGGTAAGGCTTGTAGAACCGTTATAAAGACGCTATGATGAGTAGTGTGCATCTACTGGAGGAGGTGGTATGCGTGGAGAAAGACGTAAAACATGAGCACGAAGGGAACTCACGGAAATCTCAGACGGAGCAGTTTGCTGCCGGTGGCGCCTCATGTTGGACGACGCCACTGATTAGCGTTCTGGAGGGGCAGAAGGATCTGCTCAGAGCCACGTCGACGTTTCCTACGCTGGGCAAGCTTCCACCGCTTGAGGAGCTTCCTGAGTTGAAGAATATCCGCATGAGGTATCCAGAAGGAGAAGTCTACGCTGTAGGCTGTGCGACCGCGATAGTCGTTGTGGTCGTTGTTGTTGCTGTTGCCGCACGCCCGGGCGCTGTGACCAGCGATGACCTACTGCGAGCGAAACTCCTGGACGTCTACGGGCCGGACGAGCGAGCTGCACTTCTGGAAGCCATCAAGGCTGTTCAGGCAAATCCCCAACTTGCCAGTAGCGCCTTGGGGCTTGATGAGGGAGCCTTCGGCCTTGAGTTCACCGAGCGTCTTGATCGAGTCAGCCAGGTCCTCATCTAGCTCAGCTCGATGGTTCTAGTGGAGACATATTCTGCGTATCTCGACTGCGCACCACGTCGTACGAACGAGTGCTGGTTGGGACATGCTGCTGCGGATGACGAACGTGGAGTGTATGTGTGTGGGTACCGATTCCTCGCTTACTTGGAAGGACCTGCACTACGGATCTGGTTCCTTCTTGACGGCACGCGAAGTGTAGAGGAGGTTGCCGATGAACTCGTATTGCGATACCACGGTAGCGATCGCGAAACCGTTCTAGAGGATACGATCCGCTGCATTGTAGATCTTGAGCAACTTGGACTTGCTGCATGGCGATCTCGGCCTCTATTCGAGGATGTTCAGCTTGACGACTGAACCTGGGAACATACTGCTCTTGCAAGCGCCCGTGCCTGGAGTGCACAATCGAATGGTTGCCAAGGCGTCTGCCATCGCTCCGCTCGGGCTTGGGTATATCGCTGCAGTCTTGCTTCGTGATGGATTCGATGTGCGCATCTGCGACATGGACGTAGAGGATGTTGGGACTTCAGCTCTTCAGGATACACTGGACGCTTTCCGCCCCGCAGTTGTCGGCATATCTTGCACCACGCTCACTTTGAAGAATGCGCTTCGTGTGGCAAAGGTAACCAAGCAAGCACTTCCGGATGCAGTAGTGTGTGTTGGAGGACCCCACACAACGGTTAGACCTGGCGACGCTCTCAAGTACCCGTTTGTGGATGTTGTAGTGAGAGGGGAAGGGGAGCTGACATTCCTTGAGCTGTGTCGAGCGGTTGCGGACGGTCAGCAAGGGCCGTTGGAGATTGTGGGGACCGCCTGGGAGGTAGAAGGGAAGCTACTCGAAATGCCTGCAAGGGAGAGGATTGCGGATCTTGACTCACTCCCCTATCCGGCGAGACATCTGATGCCTCTCCACCTCTACAAGATCCCAGGAACGGTCGTCACAAGCCGAGGATGTCCCTTTGCATGCGGGTTCTGCGCTGGCCCCACGGTGCTTGGTAGGATCTACAAACAGCGCGCTCCCAGCGAGGTTGTGAACGAGATGCAGAAGTGCATCGACCTTTTCGGGTTGACCTCATTCTACTTCGTGGATGACACGATGACCTATGACACGAATAGGGTCCTGGAGCTCTGCTGTGACATGAAGGCCTTGCGCGTGCCTCCTGAGCTGGGGCGACGATTGAAGTGGACCTGCGAGTCAAGGGCCAACGCGGTGACACCTCAGCTGTTGAAGACAATGCGTGAAGCGGGGTGCACGACGATTCAGTTTGGGATGGAATCCGGATCTCAGAAACTCTTAGATGCTCTTGGGAAGGGCGTAACAGTGAGCGAGATTGAGCAGGCAGTAGCAGCGGCCTGTGCTGTAGGGATCAGCCCAGTGCTCAGCATGGTGTTTCCGCATCCCGATGAGACTGAAGCCACAATGAAAGAGACCTTCGACTTCGTCCGCCACTTGTATGATCTGGGAGCGGAGCAAGTCATTCCAGCACTGCTGACGCTCTTCCCCGGGACGCGCTTCATGGAGGAGCGCGAGGAATTGGGATTGAGCTTGCTGGTCGAGGATACGGATGAATACAACCTAGGCACTCCGCTTCTCACAACCAAGCATCTCGATGCGGAGGCAATCTCTAATGGGTACTCCCAGCTTCTGCTACTCACGCAGATGATGGGCGGTACGGAGGCAGGGGGCACTCAGATTGAGAGTAGGCTAGAGGGATACATACCCTAGCTCTCGCATCTTCAGAGAACCATGTCTGCCCAGCGCGGTATCGAAGCATCCGTGACAGCAAGGGAATGCCTGGGAGCTTCGCGGTTTGCATGGCCATCTCCAGCAGTACCGCTTCGAGGAGACGGCGACATCAAGGTGTCTACAGCCAATCCACACCCTCGCCCATGTACCGTGGATCGTGCGCGAACGTGGCGGTGAGCATCGATTTCGGATCCCCCTTGGCGGACGGACTACGGACCGAGAGGGGCGTGCTCGTCGAAATAGGCCATTCGGTGCGGGATTGTCTCCTCGATCGTCAACAGCATCTCGGGCGAGATGCGATCGGGTCGATAGCGAACCGCGTAGTACGGAAGGAAGCTCTCAGCCACGTCCTCGCGCTCTGGATGATCTCGGGCGTAGATGGAAATAAATGTGGCGTCGGCCTTCTGAGCGGCGATCCACTGGCTCGCTCGCGCGTGGAATGGGTCCAGCGAGACATGGCAGGCCTCGTGTACGAGCGTCTCCTCGAGGATCCCGTCGTTCTCGTACTGCCGCGCCTGACCGGTGTGGATCAGGATCTCGCCACTGTGCGCATCTCCGCCAAATGGCTGGACGCCCATGAGGACAGCCACCGATCGGATCTGTCGACGAAGGATATGGGGGAGCTGGCCGAGCACGTGAGCGTATCGGGCAGCGGCCGCCTCTGCGGAGGATTGGCTCTCGAACTCCGGGTGCACGCGGAACTCGATGTCGTCTCCGTCGCTGAACGTCGCGATGAGGATGTGCACGTTCTCGACGCGGTCCGACATGCCGGTTCGCCGATCGAAGAGCGTTCTCGTATCCCGTCGGAGATACGAGATCTCGTTGTAACTTGATGGGTCGGACGGGAGGATAATGTCTGGCTCGATGCTGATCGTGCCATAGAACGGCGGGGTGGCCAGCACGACGAAGCCGGTGAAGAGCAGCAAGGCGGCAAGCCCCATTCCTCGCCGAGTCATGGACACAGGATACACGCATTGGGTCTGAGTTGCCCGATCGCACATGCCCCAGAAGATGTCCTCTCACGATCCCCTTCTGTCTTGGTCAGGGCTTCGCAACGGCTAGCAGTGTACACGCTTGACGGCGATCAGCATGGGAACAGGATGATAGAGGAGACTCCTTGACATAGGCGGCAGTGCCTGATATGATCGTGTCATCATATGACACGATGTTGACCGAAAGGGGAGACTCGATGACTTCGGGGACCCGAAGACCGATTCGACGCGAGACCCTCGCCGACCAAGTGGCGATCGACCTCACCGAGCGAATCCTTGCCGGGGAATTCCCAGGTGGTACCGCGTTGCCCACGGAACCGCAGCTGTCCGATGAGTATGAGGTCAGCCGCTCCGTGATCCGCGACGCCGCGCGGCTGCTTGTAGCGCGGGGCCTCGTCGACGTGAGGCATGGCAAGGGTGTCTTTGTCACCTCATCGCAGAAGGGGCCGTTTGCCGACGCGTTGATGCTTGCGCTTCGGCGAGACGGTGCAACGGCCTGGGACGTCGACCAGTTCATGGAGTGGCTCGTCATCGTCGCGGTCTCACTGGCGACGGTGAATGCGACCGACGCCGAGATTGAGGAGATCGGTCGGCTGGGCGAGACGTTTCTCGAAGCCCTTGTAGCATCGGGCGAAGTTCAGGACGAAGAGGGATTCCTCGCCGCTGCCCAGCAGGCCGAGCAGACCTATGACCACTTCTACGGAGCGATCATCGATGCGACGCACAACAAGGTCCTGCAGCACATCGTTCACCCGCTCCTTGCGCTGAGGCGGCTCCGGGAGTGGGATCTCAGTCATGTGGCGGACGAGCCCGGTCTTCCCGACCCACAAGATGTTGATCGCCGTTTTCATGAGGCGATTGTCGATTGCTTGCGAAGCCGAGATCCATCCCGTGTGGCGGCCGCGCTCTACGAGTTCTTCGAGCTGCCGAGCGAGGCGATCGAGACATTGAAGCAGACACCTGTCGGTGAGGTTGCGCGGATTGTGATCACATCCGTTCCACCGGCGTCGAAGGAGGAGGCCAGTGATTAGGGTCAGTGTTAGGCTAGGTGCTGTGGGGTCTATGCACGTGGTGCTTGTCATTTGTGACGACTTGGCTCGTCCGCTTGCGATTGAGATGCGTCCGAGGTAGCTCGGACAGTAGGAAAAGGGTGGCCGGTCCCCACACCGTCAAGCAGAGGGACCGGCCGACGGCCGGCGCCCGAGGGCGCCAACGCATCAGTATTATACGGAGGCAGCATGAAGGAGAAACTGCGTGCGGCCCTCGAAGGGCTCGATGTCGACTACGCCGACATCCGGTTTGACGAGGAGCGCAAGACACAGATCACGTTGAGCACAGGACGCGTCGAAAACATCGCATCGTTCTCACCGCGAGGAGGACATGTACGCGCTTACGTAGACGGCGCGAAGGCGATCGCTTCGTTCAGCCGCATCGAGGACGCGGAGCGCATCGCCGAGGAGACGGCGGACGCGGCGCGTGTCGCGTCCGCCTATACAACGAAGGTCACGAAGCTAGCTGAGGCACCGATCCTCAAGGCGTCGTTTCCCGTCTCGACACTGTCCGACCCGAGGGCGATCTCGTTGCGTGAGAAGACGGAGCTGCTCGAGCACTACGGCGGCATGGCGGACACCGCCACTGACGTCCTGATGACGCAGTTCATGTACGGGGACTCGTATGCGCACCGTGTCTTCGTCAACACTGAGGGAACCGCCGTGAGCTACGAGTATCTGATCTCACACATCCTAGGTATCATCGTTGGTCGGCGCGGCGATGCCGTGCGAAAAGCATACTTCGCCATCGGAGGCTGCGCTGACTACGCGCGCCTTCTCGATCGCGAGGAGCTGCTCCAGGAGTCATTGTCGGAACTCGACGAGCTCCTCTCGGCCCAACCGGCAGTCGCAGGGATCCATCCTGTGGTCGTCGATCCGTTTGGGGCAGGGATCTTCATCCATGAGGCGTTCGGGCATACGTCGGAGGCCGACATGACGCTTCACGAGCCGGTGTTGCGCGAGCGGCTCAGTCTCGGTGCGGAGATCGCCTCTCCGATCCTCAATGTGGTCGACGATCCGACGATCCCCGATCGCGGTGGGAGCTATCCGATTGACGACGAAGGCGTGGCTGGTCGGCGGGTCCAGCTGATCGCCGAAGGTCTCGTTGCCGGTCGCTTGCATTCTCGTGAGACGGCAGCGGCGCTCGGCGAGCCAGTTACGGGAAATTGCCGTGCTTCAGATGCCGGGTACGAACCGGTGATTCGGATGTCGAATACGGTCATCGAGCCCGGCTCAAGCACGCTCGAAGAGATGATTGCCTCAATCGACGATGGGTACTACATCACCGGGGGAGCAGGTGGGCAGGGCGGTGTCGATTTCACATTCGGTGTCCGCTGGGCTCGCCGGATTCGCAACGGGAAGCTCGGGGAGATGGTCTCCGACGCGAATCTATCGGGGAACCTGTTCAGCACCCTCAGAGGGATCTCGATGG
>Ga0180432_10003032_pt1 | contig 24450 bp, 24 predicted proteins | sample SS_ome_10_FD_132414 | JGI IMG/M metagenome (GOLD analysis project Ga0180432, IMG submission 132414) | Hypersaline lake sediment archaeal communities from the Salton Sea, California, USA - SS_1_MS_2 metaG | ecosystem: Environmental > Aquatic > Non-marine Saline and Alkaline > Hypersaline >... | reverse complement strand
GGTACGGCTTGCTCATCTCCTCCAACACCGGACCGTTGTCGTTGGTCAAGATGATCAGGGTGCTTTCTCTGAACCCGTGGCTGTCGATCGCCGCGACAACACGACCGACGGCATCGTCAAAACACTTCAGCATGGCGCTGCGGACGTCATATTTGTCGGCGTAACGCGGCGGTTCGTTAAGTGGTCCGTGAACAGCATTGAAGGGGACGTATAGGAAAAAAGGTTTTCCTTGGGTTTGCCTGGCAATGACGCGCTCGGTCTCTGCGGCAAACAGGTCGGTGGTATAGCCCTCTTCTCTTAATGGTTTCTGGTTACGGTGCCAGTCGTATACCGCGAAGCGTGCCGGGGCATTGTGCACGATGGTCTTTGTGTAGTAGTCGATCCCCCAGGCGTAGTGTCCGTATTGGTGCATGAAACCCTGTTGCATGGGCAGATGTTCATTCAACCACTCACCGCAGTGCCACTTGCCGATCAAGGCGGTAAAGTAGCCGGCCTCCTTGAGTGCTTCGGCAATGGTGCGTTCGTTGGTATCCAGTGCGTGGATGCGGCGGGTGGGTTTACCCTTCTCGTTACGCGCGAGGGTGAGTCCCAGCTTTTGCAGGTAACTAGGCTTGCCGAAGTCTTCCGAGCGCCAATCCATCCAGTTGCGAAAAGCGTAGCGGCCGGTAAGAAACGCGCCACGAGTCGGTGCACAAACGGAATGGGTGTAGAACTGCGTAAGTTTCATGCCCTCAGCGGCCAGCTTGTCGATGTTTGGCGTTAGTTCCTTGTTGCCACCGTTAAACCCAGGTTGCGCCCAACCCATATCGTCGGCCATGATCAGGACAACATTGGGTTTCTCTTCGGCAGCCGCCACGACGGGCGCAAGCAAAAGGCAACAGGCGGCAACCACTAATCGAGTCATGGATAGTCTCCCGATGGAATTGTGCCTATCGATACTTAACCAGCACTTAACCAGCCGCGCCCGCAGTAACTGGATATTGTAGGCACGCGGACCCATAACGGGCAAGCGGTGAGGCCGTCGCACGACCGGTGATGCTCGGACCATGCAGATTTTGCAGGGCCGTGTCCAATCGGGTCCTGTTTTACGTCCCTTGTCCGTTGGGCCCACGCGATCGGCCGGAGGACTTCTGCCCGCACAGAGCTTGACACGGACTCCGTCGGCGGAGTGCGTTAAAATCATCGGCTTGGCGCCGGAGATTCTCTCGAGGCATTCTTTCTGTTCCGGCGGGCAGGGTGTTGACGGGGGTCATACGCGGGGTTCTTTTCACTGGGCAGCAACGCGCGCCTGGACCGCAGCCAGGCCAGCAGATCGTCGCAGTGCAGGTACAGAGGCACGGGCAAGATGCCTGTGGCACCCTGAAATCACCGTGCAAAGACTGTTCAATCCCGCTTAGCGCGAGGTCGGCTTGGTGTCTTTGTAGTATTCGGCAATGCTCTTCATCAACACCGCGCCGGCTTCGAGGCTGTCCTGTTTTGAAGTCCAGCCGCCGGAGCCCTCGCAGAGCACGTTGCTGACGCCGAACTGAACGTGCGGGCCGCTGTTCCAGTGGTTCGGGTTGCCCGGCTTCTTGCTGGCCTTGAGCGGCTCGACGAGCTTTCTCGGGTCGTTCCCCAGGAGGATTTTCTTAAACTGTTCCCAGGGGCCGAGTGTCGACCCGCACTCGGGGCCGGGCAACAGGATCGGCTCGACCGGCCCGCCCCAGGTGTGCATGCTCCAGACGGTCGTGGCGGGAGCCTCGGAGGCCATCAACTGCTCCAGGTCCTTCTGGACGATATAGGCCTCGTGGGCCTGGTGCTTGCGATCAGCGCCCTTGACGAAGTAGGAGCGGTTCATGTCGACGCCTTGGGCGTTCACGCGATACCAGCCGTTGGATGGTCCGTCCGGACTGGTCATGGGAACGAAATGGCAGATGCTCCGTTTACGGCAATCGGCCCCTTTGTCGCTCAAGAGCCAGTCGACCATGCCCACGATCCGCCATTGTGAATTGTGTTCGCCGGGGTGCTGGTTGCCAATCCAATGGACCCAGCGGGCCCCTCGCGGGTGAGGACTTTTCGGGTCGGTGATCTCCAGCCGGTAGAGATTCCGCCCGCCAAGCGACTTGCCCAACACGTGGACCGTGACGTGCGGGTGCTTGGCCCATCGGTCGATGTGCTCGACCAGGTTCTCGTACGACATGGGCACCTGGGCCCCGAAGAAGACCACGTCCTCGGTGAACTGGGGGAACAACAGGCTGTCGCCCCGTTTCGACGGCTTGGCGGGATCACACCACTTGATCGCCCTCCAGTTCTCGGCGTCGTACGACCAGGTGCACGAATTGTGGTTGAACCGGTAGGCATCGCCCCCTTTGAACTCCACGTCCACTCGCACCTTGTTTCCCTTGGCGTTGCGGACGATCTGGAAGTAAAGCATGTTGCACCACGTTGGATGCTCGGGCGCGTGCCCCAGGCTGATTTTGAAATGGCTATCTGCGATCTTTTCGATCGTCGCCCCTTGGGAACCCAACGGCCCGTCGAACTTGAAATCATTCACCGAAAGTTCGCCGGCGACCGCTGCCGGCACGCCGATCAGAACAAGCATCATCAATACACCGAGCAGGCACGAGCAGAAGCGAAATGCGGTGTTGTCGGAGGTACTCTGGCTCACGACTGACTCCTTTTGACTTTTCTGGACACTATGGATACGAATCTCGATCAGCCTCCAGCTTGGCGTACGGACCCGAGGTTGTCAACTATTGGACAAATACGCGTGGGGGCCGAAAACTGGTGCCCGGAATGGCAAGATTGTGCCTTCCTTCCGTTTGTGCTATTCCCCTCGTCATCGCTGATCCAGGGTGTCTTGCTCTACAATCACGGCGGCAAGCCGATGCCGCCGGATGAGAACCGGGAACAGCGGACAGGACAATGACTCAGCCTCGGGGTCAAGCTGACAACGGAAACACCTCCGTGTCGGGCAATCTGGTGCTCTAATACTTGGTCACCGGCACGCCTGGCCGGTCGCCGCCTGGGTGCGCGGAACAGCGGGCTCCACGGCAGATGACCAGAGACGGGAATTCCAACGGCCTGTTCGGCTCGATCATTTCCCCCGGCTCCGTGCTAAGGATCGCGGAGACAACAACTGTCGGACTATAGCCGTGGGGCACGCTTCCAACGTGCCACGCACGATGGAATCGTGCGCCACTTGTTATTCCCGCGATCCTAAATTCGTGCTCGGGTGACACACGTCTGTCACTGCTTCGGATATAAGACAGGCTGGGGGCGACGGCCTTTTCTAATCTTGGAGATCCGTACATGTCCGAACTCAGTGAAATAGACTTCGTCTGTCTGTTGCCGGAAGGCTTCGAGCTGACGCCGGAGCGTTGGGAGCGGATCTTGGCGGCAAGGTGCGAAGTCGACCACATGCTCTCGCCCGAAGAGGTCACGGCATTGTTTGCTAACGATCCTCAAGACCGATCGAGCTGATGATTGTGTAGACCCGGTTACGCTTCATCCGCTTTCCCAATTTGGACGAGTGGAACATTGCAGGTGCCCCGGCCATCTTCGCTCATGGCAGTTTTCAGTAGGCCAAGACCTCGAAGGTGAACTTTCTCTCGGGATCTCGCCAGCTACGGTTTCACAGAAGGACGGGGCCGAATCGTTAGAGATGGTAGAACCGGTCGAAGAGAAGGCCGTGCCCAGGAGGCCCGGCGGCGGTGAATGAACTGGCGAAACAGCCACATCGGCGGATCGTCGAGAAGTCCCGGCCGGGCCCCTCGCGGACGATTTGGAAAAGGATAATATATCCTCTACCACCAAAACCCCACGCACGTGGCAGCCAAGAGGCGCCGGCCGGATTCGAACCGGCGGTGGAGGATTTGCAATCCAACGCCCTCGGGTAGTAACTCACAAGAAGACAACGACTTACAAAACGCGGCCGACGGGGTGGGCGCACTTTGGGGCGCACTCGAAAACGAAATAGGGGCAATCGAGCCCGATTTGAAAGCCGTCATTCTTGCATGGCGCGACCTGCCTGAACCGGTCAAGGCGGGCATCTTGGCAATGGTGAAAGCGGCAGAAGGGATCGGGTAGAAGGGGGCCAATAATCTGGGGGGGTATGGGCAGGAACCGCAATCAATAATCCCGTACATTTTTTGGCAGAATCGGTAAGGGGGGATACAAAACGTGAAAAGTGTAAAATAGGAGAACTTGCCCGATGGAATCCTACGAATACGAACCGCCCGGGCATCTGAGCGACCGGAGCAAAGCGTTGTGGGCGGAGGTTGTGCCGAGGCGGGTCGACCATCCGGAGACCCTGGCACTGTTGCGAGTGGCGCTGGAGGCGTTGGACCTTGCCGATAAGTGTCGGGCCACTATTCAGAAAGAGGGGTTGACCACCAAGACGGTTGGAAGTGGAAACGTGCATCGGCATCCGCTCCTTGCAACAGAGCGGGAATATCGCGCTCAGTTCTTTGCAGGTTGGAAGGCGCTGAACTTGAACTGGGTTCCGCCGAATTTTCCTCCGGCCCTGACGCAGTAAACGGGTAGCCGGCGGCGGCCGGCGAGCGGACCTGGCAGCGGGTAGCGTTACCTGCCTTTCGTTACCCCTGCCAGGTTCGGCCCGACAGAAAGGCAGGATCATGGCTTATACCTGGCAAATGTGGAAAGGGGCTCTGCTGCAACTGCGAGACAACTTCTTGTCTGCTGCCCAACAGTACAAAGCCCCGCGAGCTTGTTGGTTCTGCTTTCAGTATCGAGTGAAGCCCTCGGCAGCGGAAGCCGCAGAGGACGCAAAGCGATTCCTGAAGTATATAGCGCGCCGGGGGGCTGAAGCCGAGTATTTATTGGTCGATTTTCGTGGGAGGCCACGCCTGTTTTGGTCGGCTCTCTTGGAGGGAGAACCAGAGCAGAACTCGTCTTTTGTGACGCTTGCTGAACAGGCAATCCTCTTGGTCCCCAGTGGCCTCATACCGATGGAGCGAAAAGGCGTTCTACCACAAAAACCGTCGCAACTGTTATTAGGCGGCCGGTGCGGAGCACCTGAGTATTTCTACTGGTTGATGGCGGCTGCGGACATCCGGCGGTTTAAGCCGGACATCCGGCTCGCCGTGAACCACTTCCTGCCTGCCATTTCCGAGGCTCCCAATTCTAGTTGGTCTGAAAATTTTCATACGGCCGCAGTGGCAAACATCCCACTTGATGTTATCAACAGATATAACGACGTATTTGACGGGCCTCTGACTCTGCGGAGCGGCTATCACGGTCCGCCAGTGTGGGCGTGGTGCTTTGCACAGGACGTATGGCAAGTTTCGCTAGCGGCAATCGACTGGATTTTGGCGCTGATTCCACAAGATAATAAGGGCGGGCCCAAACTAACGCCCTCAGTCCGAAAAGCATATCTTGCTTGGCGGTATGCTGAGTCGAAAGCCGGCCGACAACTAACGGACCGAGAGGCCTTCGACTGGTTGAAAGAGAACGGCATACCGGACGATGCCGGCGACCTTGGTGAGCTTGCCGACTACAAACTTCCCGCCTTTGAGACCTTCACAAGTTACTGCACCAAAGCCCGCGGGATACTTGGGGAGCAAAAGTATTCCCCGACGGCTGGCCGGCCCACGGGTAAGAGCGTGGTGAAGCAGAGCGACATCTAACCCATTTTCGATTCTCTTCTTTGCTCAAATCGGATGCGAATCGGACGGAATCGGATTTTTCAAGAAATCCGATTCGCGATACTCCCTCAACATAACCCGCCCCGCACACTCAGCTTAGGCCATTCCTGGCCCCACCCTGCCTCCCGTCTTTCGCGTCCGATTTATGGTCTGTAAACGAGCCGAGGCCAACGGTGGCCGGGGCGACAAACTACAGACCTTTGTTTTGAGAGGCGAGAAGATGAGTGTGGTAAACGAAGTGAAGGTGGAGTTGCTGACCACGAACGAAGTAGCGCGGCTGCTCGGTTGTGGTGCGCGTTCGGTCTGGCGCTGGAGCCGATCGGGTCGGATGCCGGCCCCGGTTCGGATTGGAAACACTGTTCGATACCGTCGGCGAGAAATCGAGGATTGGATTGCCAACGGCTGCCCGCGAGTTGATGGGAGGGTAAATTGATGGCCTCCACCAAAAACTGGCAACGGGTGAGCAAGAGCCGGCCCTGCCCGGTCTGCCACAAGCCCGACTGGTGCCTTGTGGCCGGTCCCGAGGGCGACCCGACGGCGGCAATCTGCGCCCGGGTTGAGAGCCGCAAGCGGTGCGGGGAAGCCGGCTGGCTCCACAAGCTGCGAGATTCCGACGATTGGCGCCGGACGCGGCGGCGCACGGTTTGCATGGGGACCAAGCCGAGCGCGCGGCCGATCGTGGACCTTGGCGCCTACGCCCGGCAATGTCATTTGGCAACCGTCCCTGATGCCTTACGGCGATTCGGTCAGAGCCTCGGCTTATCACTTGAAAGCCTACGCCGGTTGTGTGTGGGCTGGTCGGCCCGACATCGGGCCTGGACTTTTCCTATGAGCGACGCTGCCGGCCATATCGTCGGCATCCGGTTGCGGCTTCCGAATGGTCGGAAGCTGAGCATCAAGGGCGGTCGGGAAGGGCTGTTCGTGCCCGAGGGCATCGACCAAGACGGCCGGCTGTTCGTTTGTGAAGGCCCAACCGACTGCGCGGCGCTATTGGGCCTTGGGTTTGGTGCCGTCGGCCGGCCGAGTTGTGCGGGCGGGGTCCGGCATCTTGTGGAGTTGATCAAGCGGTTGCGGTCCGAGGAAGTCGTGATAGTCGGCGACAACGACCAGCCCGACCGACGCGGCCGGCGGCCCGGTCAAGACGGAGCGGACCGACTGGCGGCGACCCTTGCGGCCTACGTACCGGCGGTTCGCGTGATTGCACCCCCGGCCGGCATAAAGGACGCGCGGGCCTGGGAGCAAGCGGGGGCAAGGGCGGCCGACGTGCAGTTCGCAATCGACGCGGCCCCCGTCCGGCGATTGACAGTGACCACGCGACGGAAAGGCAGGTTGCAGAATGCAAGAACCAAACAGGCAGACTAAGAAGCCCGACACGCTGAGGCTCGAATTGAGCCCCACGAGTCGCAATGGTCAAGCGACCGTCACCGCTTGGCTGGCCGGCGAGCAGTTGGCCCGGGAAATTTTTGACTTGTCCGAGCCGGCGGCCCGGGTGCGGTTCGCGGCGACGTTGGCCAAGGGACACCCCGGCATTGACCCAAAGGCCGTTGTGGCTGAGCTAGAGAAAGCGGCGGCCGAACTGCCCCCGCCCTATGTGCCCTTTCCGGTTGAGGTGCTGCCCGAACCGGTACGGTCCTTTGTGAACGTGGCGGCCAAAGCCCTCGGGTGTGCCCTTGCTTACATCGCGCTGCCTTTGTTGGCGGCCTTGGCTTCTGCGGTGGGGAACACGCGGCGAATCCGGCTGAAACGAAGTTGGTGTGAACCGTGCGTCATTTGGACGGTGTGCGTTGGGGAATCCGGCACGTTGAAAAGCCCGGCTTTCGAGTTGGCGTTAAGGCCGGTCCGTGCCCTGCAATCGACTGCACTCCGAGAGTGGCAACAGGCGATGGAAGTGTACCAAACCGATAAGGCGACTTTCGAGGCTGATCTTGCCGAGTGGAAGAAACGCGGCCGGAAAGCCGGCGAACCCCCACCCGACGAACCCGAAGAGCCCCGGGCGGTCCGGTATGTCTGCCAAGATACGACCGTCGAAGCCCTGGCGGTTCTACTGGAAGACCAGCCACGCGGATTGTTGATGGCGCGAGATGAGTTGTCCGGGTGGGTAAACAGTTTTGACGCATACAAGTCTTGCCGGGGTGCCGACGTAGCACACTGGTTGTCAATATATCGGGCGGGACAGGTTGTGTGGGACAGAAAGACCGGCGTCCGGAAGGTGATCCACGTACCCCGGGCCGCGGTGTGTGTGGCTGGTGGGGTGCAACCCAGGGCTCTCGAAGCTGCCCTGGTCGGCCGGTATCACTCAAGTCGAATAGATGAGGCGATGGACAAGCCGGCCCGGGAGCATTTTGACAACGGCCTGGCGGCCCGGCTGCTGTTTGCGATGCCCCCACGGTTGCCGAAGCGGTGGACGGAAGATGACTTGCCACAAGCAACCGAGGCAGCCTTGCAAGACCTCTTCGGCCGGCTGTTGGCCCTCGACTTCGACCCGAACGAAGAAGAGCCGACGCCTATTGACCTACCATTGACCCCGGGGGCAAAGGCGGCTTGGGTGCGATTCTGCAACGAGCACGCCCGGGAAACCTCGGCCATGCCCGGCGACTTGGCGGCGGCCTGGTCGAAGCTGGAGGGCTACGCGGCCCGATTTGCTTTGCTGGTCCACCTGATACGAGTGGTGTCAGGTGAAGCAGTAGACCACGCGGCAGTGGACGCGCAAAGCATCAGGGCCGGTGTGGCGTTGTCGCGGTGGTTCGGAAATGAAGCCGGACGGGTCTACGAAATCTTGGGGGCCGACGTGGAAACGGCCGAGGCTCGCCAGCAACGGGAACTCTGCCGGCTGATTCGAGAGCGTGGCGGCCGAATTACGGCCCGGGAGCTTATGCAGGCGAGCCGGCGGTATCGGGCGGATACACAGAAGGCCGAAGCGGCCTTGGCCGGCTTGGTCGAAGCCGGCATGGGCAGTTGGACCTACGATGACCACGGCGGGGGTCCTGGTCGGCCGGTTACGGTTTTCGTTCTCTCTGAGGGTGGTAACGGTAACACAAAGGCTCAAACCCCGGAGGAAAACGCAATTCCGTTACCGTTACCACCTGAGAATAGTCGGGAAAGTGAGGTGGTCGAATGGACGGGCTGACCCTCTTATCCGACGCGGCGGCGGCCGGCTTGACGGTTTGGGCAGACGGTGACCGTCTGGTAATACGTGGCCCTCGGGCGGCCGAGGCGGTGGCCCGGCGGCTACTGGAACACAAGCCGGAAGTGGTGGCGGCCCTCGAAGCCGAGCCCGAGCGGCCAACCATCCGCGCGGTGGTTCGGTCCACGGAAGCCCCACCCCTTGGGGCCGACGGTTGGCCGGCCGATACAATCGAGCCCGGCGAACCTTGCCCCCGGTGTGGGAGCCTCGAAAAGTGGTGGGACTTTTGGGGTGGTGAACATTGCCAGCAATGTGAAGCCGACCAGTTGGAACGGGCCCGAGGGCTGGTCGAGCGGGCGGCCGAATTGCGACGGCGGACCCCGCCCCGCCAGAATCGAGCCCCAGACGTGGTCCCTGTTGCGTCGGAACCGGCCGGCCCGACTCAGAACTCCTTGGAGGCAAGCGGCGATTCTCGGGGCAGCTACAGGGCTTTTCACGGGTGTCAAAGTGGGTAGTATGGAATGGCGAGCGGTGGCAAGTGACGGCAAGCGTACCCTCTCGGGAAAATAAACTAATTGACTTTAAGCATAATTGACTGTTAACCCAATATCCGATAGAATAGCGGTATGAGCATCACACAACAGCTACGCGACGCGATGGACGAAAGCGGCCGGAGCCGATATGCCCTGGCGAAGGAAACGGGCATCGACATGAGCACGTTGCACCGTTTCTACTGGGGCTTGGGCAACCTGTCCGCCCACGGCATCGACAAACTGGCCGACGCCCTCGGGCTAGAGTTGCAGCCGAAGCGACCAGCCCGGAAACGAGAGGCAACGAAGAAAGGCGGGTGAGAAAGTGGCGAGCGTCTACAAGCGAGCCCGGCGGAAACCGATTCCCGATGGGGCGACGTTGCGGACTTTTCGCGGTAGGCAAGTGGCCGAGTGGACCGATGGGCGGGGTGAAAAGCAAAGGGCCCCTTTGTCCGAAGATGGGCAGGCGATGATGGTGCAAGCCAAGTTCTACACAATTGCATACTTCGACCACGAAGGCAAACGGCGACGGAAGGGAACCCGGATTGCCGATAAAGATGCTGCCCGGCAGTACGGCAACGAATTGGAGAAGGGGGCCGACCAGCGACGGAAGGGGCTCATCGACCCACGGCAGGAACGGCTTGCAACCGAAGGCCGGCGGTCCCTGGCTGAACACTTGACCGACTTCCGGGCGCACTTGGAAGACAAACAGAATACGCCAAGGCATGTTCGGGTAACTTGCCGACATATCGAATGGATAGCCGACAACTGCGGAGCCGAGCACGTTGCCGACTTAACTCCCCTGGCAGTGCTTTCGGCTGTTGGCGACTTGCGGACCTCGGGGGCGTCCCTTCGGACGTGCAATGCCTACTTGACCTCGGTCAAAGCATTCTCTCGTTGGCTATGGAAACACAAGAGGGTTCCGGATGACTTCTTGTGCACCTTAGAGAAGTACAACGAGGCGACCGACCCTCGGCACGTCCGGCGGGAGCTATTGCCCGAGGAGGCGGTCCGGCTGATTGCGGCGGCCGAGGGGCGGAAACTGCCCGACCATTGTATCCGGGGGACCGACCGGGCAATGGTTTACCGACTTGCCCTCAGCACGGGGTTTCGGGTGAAGGAACTGCGAAGTCTGACCCCGGCGTCCTTCAATCTGGCCACCGACCCACCGACGGTTACGGCAAAAGCCGGCCATACGAAGCGCGGGCGGAACGATTGCCAACCCATCCGGCCAGACTTGGCTGAGCTTCTGCGGCCGTGGCTGGCGGACCGGCCGGCTGGAGAACGGCTATTTGCAAAGCTGCCTATAAACACGGGTCGGATGATTCGGTCGGATATGGCAATGGCTCGGGAAGCGTGGATTGCCGAGGCCCCCACGGAAGCCGAGCAATCAGCCCGGGAAAAAACCGACTTTCTGCGGTACGCGAACGCGGCCGGAGAAGTGGCCGACTTCCACAGCACGAGACACACCTACATATCGGGCATTGTGGCCGGTGGGGCATCGGTCAAGACAGCCCAAGAGCTTGCCCGACACTCCACACCCACGTTGACCATCGGCCGCTATTCCCATGCCCGGCTGCATGACCTACAAGGGGCCCTGTACGGCCTGCCCAGTTTGGACTTGAAAACGTCGGCCCCGGAACCACAAGCGGCCGAACTGCGGGCGACGGGAACGGAAGACTTGCAGCCCGGGGCAAAAACAGGGGCCGAAAAGTGGGCGCAGAATGGGGCGCAGTTGGCCGGCAAAACGCGGCCTGGTGTGGCCAACGTAGGCAAACCGGAACGAAAATTGCAGGCGCAAGAGCCGTTGTCGCAAGCCGTTTCTTCGGCACAAGTTGGCGAAACCGGGCAGCCCCCGGCTGAGGGAGAAAAGAAGAGGCGCCGGCCGGATTCGAACCGGCGATGGAGGATTTGCAATCCCCTGCCTTAGCCACTTGGCTACGGCGCCGTTCAGGCCACACCGTAGGACATTATTTGTGGGAAGTCAATAGGTCTGAAACGAGGACTTAAACACCTTAAAGACCGAGCAGCCTGAGGGCCCGGCCGCGGCGATATGGGAAACCGTTTACCCGGGATGCACGACGGAGCTGTCGGCCCCGCAATTCCCCCCGCTTTAAGGGCTTCAGATACTTGGAGGTGACATGCGCTCACGATAAACTGAAAATGGATTGTTCAGCAAGGGCAACTGTTTTTGGGCAGTACCTTGAGGGCGCGCGCATATGGAAGGGAAATGGAGATGGCTGGAATAGTCGTTGGGCTGAGACGGCGTGGGGTAGTCCTTTGGCCGGCACTATGCCTGGTCGGGTTGGCTGCCACACCGGCCGTACCGGGGGCTGATGATCCATCCTGCAAGCAGTCGTTATGGCAGAAGGCAACCCAAGTCCACCAGCGGATTTGGCAAGAGTTCGTTTGTCCCGAGACGTTCCAGATATACACCTACCTGGCTCCCAAGGCATTTCGCCCCTTGCTACCCAGCTACGCTGATATCGCGGCCAACAAGCCGAATGCGGCCGGATGGGGGACGGCGATCGAAAACTGCGCGCTCGACGGCGGTGTGTACCTTGGCGCGCTGGTCGATCGCTACGCCATGACTGCCAGGCCGGAGCACGCCCGGGAGGCACGAAAGATCTACTCGGGCCTGAGGCTGATTCACTCCGTGGCGGAGCGACGCGGTTGTATCATGCGAGGCGTGATGCCGGACCGAAAAACGCACTATGGAGAATCCTCGGTCGACCAGTACACGATGTACGTCTATGGTCTCTGGCGGTTCTTTCACAGCCCGGTGGCTACGGAAAAAGAGAAGGCGGAAATCCGGATGATCTTCAAGACGTTGCTCGAACGTCTCGAAGCCGACAAGTTCGTGATTCTTACCGACACCGGGGGGCGGACGACGTTCGGCGCGCTGGACCGCCTGGCACCCAGTAGAGCGGAGCGTTTGCTGGCGATCGTGCTGGCCGGGGCCGATGTGACCGGCAACCCGCATTGGCACGAGATCTACCAGCACCTCCGCCCACCTCGGATGCGGCACTGCCGCGGCAAGGGCGGGGATCCTTGGGTCCTGGTGCAAAACCAGCTTGCATTCTTTCTGCTACGGCGTCTGGAAAAGGATCCGGCGGTCAGGAAGGTCTACGTGGCCGGCAGTCTCGAAGCGGCCCGGGCGTGCGTGCCCTACCTCGATCCACCTGCGAAGAGCAACCGACTGGCGGTTATTAACTCTCTGGCGGGGGCTCTCACAATAGCGCTTACCGAAGACCGCGAGTTCATCACCCAGCACTTGGACGCGATACGACACGCGGTCCAGGCCTACGACTACCGGGGTTCACGGAGCGTCAACGGCTTGCGATCGGTCGAGTGCACCGTGTGGTCGCTGGCCCGCCAGGGTCTGATTAGATCGAAATGAGTATGCGGTTTTCGAGGGCAGGCCACCCGACAGCAGGTTTTGACAGTCAGGGCACATTGCACAGATTGAATCTCAACGATGTCCGGTCCTGTTCTGTCGCAGAACGGGGTTTTCGGTTGGGCTTTGCGTATCGAGTGTTGCGTAGTTGAGGCTTTTCCGACCATCGCGATACCAGGCGTAGTCGATGCCGCGGATCTTTTCGACGATCTCGGCGCTCTCGGGGAAATCGGCACGCACGTAGTAGTGGTGGGTATCGAAGGGGGAAGTGCCCAGTGCGGCGGCCAGGATGTATCCGTTCCGCTCGGCGTAGCTCTTCAGTGTTCCGACCATGCCGGACCAGGGATCGCTCGGCTCCGGGGCCGGCACCAGCGGAGAGAAGTAGGCGTGGAACATGATGACCTCGGGCCGGAAACGATCCAAATACACCTCCGTGATACGGCCGTGACGGGCGATCCACGGATCGTTTAAGCCCCAGGCGTCGAGCGTTCGCCAGGTGGAATACAAGGGCAAGAGGCCGGCTTCGGTCGTTGCCAGGCAGTAGTCGTGAGGACTATATGCCTTAAGAGCCAGGGCCAGGTCGTGCCTTCCATCCGGGTAGCATCGCACCCGGCGATACTGCCGCACGTGGTAGAGAATGACGCCCAGCGACAGCGCGAGAAGAAACATAACGGCCGCGGTCCGGCTCGTTTTAGGGAGGTCTTGAATCGCCGGCAGCTTGAAATCGCGCCGCAGATTCTCAAGCATCGCCGGCCAGGAGATCAGCAGGATGGGGAGCACGGCGTATTGGTACCGGGCAGCGTAGTTCATGCGATCCGACAACAGGACCCAAATGGCCGTGAAACCCACTATCGGCAACAAGGCAAACACGGCCTGCCGAAAAGTGTCTCGGGATCGGATCAGAAGAAAGAAGAGGAGGAAAGGCCCTCCCATGTATATCACGTTGCGAATCGAGCCGAGCAGCGACGACCAGTAGAGAAGTCCCCCGCCCTTCTTGTAAAAGGGATTTGGCAGAGGGTCGCCGAAGTAGCTCCATTTCCACGAGAGATAGAGGCCCCCGAAAACGCCAAAGACAAGAACAAAAAAGAGCAAACAGCGCCGCGACCGTCGCACCCCCGCCATGTAGAAGATTGCTATCAACATAAAGACGGCCAGAAACACGCCCTCCGGACGGACTAATCCCATAATGAACGCGGCGGCCGGAAACGCGACCGACCACGCTGGCGATTTCGGATCTCGCGCCACCTTGTTGGCACAGTACCAGGCTACGCAGGCAGCCAAAGCGAACACGGGGGTGCCAAGATACGCGGCGACATACGTGCTGCCGGGACCGGTGGCCAAGAAAAGGGCCGAATAGCCGGCAATCCAGCGGTTCGCGCGATGCAACCCGCGGATGAAGCAATAGACCAGCAACACCGTCACGAGATGGGCGCCCATGCTCACCAGGCGCGTGGCCTGCTCGATCGACAGACCAGCCTTGACCAGACCCGCAAGCAACGCCATGAACAAGAAGTCGGTGGCCCCGTCGACGGGCGGCTCGCCCACGTTCCAAACGATGCCCTGCCCTTGCCCCAGATGGTGGGCGTATCGCATCAAGATTGCGGCGTCTTCGTGGGGGACGGCCGCGTTGCGGGTGATCGCCAGAGTATAGATTCCGGCCAGGAGGACCAACGCGGAAGCTACGAAAATGTCGGCCCGACCAGACTTCATCCCCGGAGTCTCCGTGGGCTATTTCTTTTCTAACCGTTCACCGGCTGCCAGCGGAATACCCGACATTTTGCGACCCGTGAACGGTTACCTTCTTTTCTTGTTTGGGTGCCTGCCCGGCGGCACCGTCGTTGACTTCCGAGGCGTCGTCTGTGCTCTGCTGCGGCTTGGCCTTTTCCGGCTCGGGCGATTCGGGCTTCTGCGGCTTGGCCTTTTCCGGCTTGGACGGTTCGGGCTGTTGGGGCTTGGCCTTCTTGGGCTTGGGCGTTTCGGGCTTCTTGGGTTTGAGCCATCGGGCCCGCAACAAGTTGCCGTAGTGGGCGGGCGAGGTGGTGTCGGACTCGTACAACTCGATGGCCTTTTCGGGCTGCCCGGTCTTTTCGTAGGTTCGGGCCAGGTTGTACTTTGCTCCGTGGGTCCACGGACCGTTTGGCGAGGCCTCCAGGGTACGCTTGGAGAAATAGTCGATTGCCGAGCGGTAGTTTTCCCGGTGAAAGGCCACCAGACCCAGCCAATAGCTGGCATCTTGCTTGGCCCGGCGAAGTGCCTCAAAAACCGGTTCCATTCTTTCTGCGACTGTATTTTCGGCATCCTTTGCGGCCTTTTGCTTGGCGGCTTGGATGGTTGCCCAGTCGGCCCCTTTGGTGGACGCCTCCTCCACGGCCTTTTCGATTGCCTTTTGCACCGACATACGGGCCAACTGGACTTTGGCCTCCGCCATCTCGGTGTTTGAAGGGCGGGCCATTTGGTAGTAGCGAGTCGCCCCCTGCTCACCCACAAACCGGCCCTTTAGGTGAAGCACCCTGGCCTTCCACAGTGCCGGTGTGTTGCCAAGCTGGAACGGCAGCAAGGCCGCGCCCAACTGCCCGACGGCCTCCGGAGATAGCTGAACTCGTTGGAACTTCGCTTCATAGGGCCAAAGCCAGATCCGAACGTCGGCCAATTTCGGACAGGCTTTCAGACGCCGTGCTTGCTCGGTCGGATTGGCGGTCAACACCATTTTTTGCTTTCCGGCCATCCTTGATTCGAGCAGCTTCATCCGTGCAGACAAGTACGACGGGGAGGCTTCGAGCATCGCCACCGTCTTGACGAGCTGGGAAGACGTCACCGGATACCTACGCAACGGATCGAGGTCCAACTGCCGCAGAAGCTCCTTGTCGGCAACAACCTGGGACAGCGTGGCCGGCTGGATTTCTAATCTTCCGGTAGGATGAAACTTGACGCCGTCGGGCGCGGGGATGGGCAGTCCCAGGGCCGGATCAAACAAGTAGAGCTTTCCTTCAACGAGGACTGCCACGACCCAGTTGCGAAACCGTTTCTTTTTCGGGTCATCGGGATCGGCAACGGCAAGCATCGCGGCGTCGATTTCTTGTTGTCGGGCCAGGAGGATGAACACCCAGGCCCGTTCCATGGCCGTGCCGCGCCCGAGCAAAAGGGTTTCCCAGGGCATCAGCCGCAGTCCGGCCAAGGATTTGCCGAACTGGCCCGATGCATCTTTTTCAAGCTGGATGTTGCGGACCGTCCAATCGAAGAGGCTTTTGGCCCGCTCGAGGTCGTCGAGCTTCTCGCCCCGGGCCCATTTCGAGACGTCGCGGAGCCAGACGGCTTCCTGCAGGAACACCGCGTCGTAGTTGAAGAATTCGCGGTTGTTGAGGGTTGCCACCTGGGGGAGTTTGGGGAACGGCTCCGGCAGCGTGGCCACGAGGGGGTCGATCTGCCAGTCGGCCGGCGCCGGTTGCGACCGGACCCACTGGTCGAGCCGCTCGACGATCTGCTGAAGCATTTCGGCACTATTGAACTCTTCGAGTCGGTCCAAGTTGTCGACGGCATACTGGAACAACTCCTCGCCCCAGACATCTCCACCGTCGGGCGTGGCCTGACCGCCGGGACCCCGCGGCGGCGAGGAATCGCTGCATCCGGCCAGTAAGAACAACACCCCAAACAACAGCGTTGAAAAGGCCCTGCGGCGGTCGGTTTCAGCATGATCGTTCACAGGAGTCTCTCCACTGTGTGACGAATGGCCAGTAGTCGTCCCAACATGGCACCCAACTGATCCAGGGGGACCATGTTCGGGCCGTCGCTCAACGCGTGGTCGGGGGCCGGATGAGTTTCGAAGAATAGGCCGTCGGCGCCGATGGCCGTGGCCGCCCGGGCCAGGGGCTCAACCATCGCCCGGTTTCCACCGGTGGTTGTTCCGAGGCCGCCGGGACGCTGGACACTGTGCGTGGCGTCGAAAACCACGGGTGTTCCCAGGGCCTGCATCTGCGGAATAGACGACATGTCGTTTACCAGGCGTCCGTAGCCGAAAAACGTTCCCCGCTCACAGAGCAGGATGTGTCGGCAGCCACCCGCCTCGAGTTTGCCGATCACGTGCCGCATGTCGGCCGGCGCCAGGAACTGCCCCTTCTTGACGTGCACCGCCCGGCCTGTCTGCGCAGCGGCCGTCAGCAAATCGGTTTGCCTGGCGAGAAAGGCAGGAATCTGCAACAAGTGGCACACTTCGGCGACGGCGGCGGCCTGGTGAGGCTCGTGGATATCGGTGGTCACCGGCAGACCGGTCGACTCGTTGACCCGCCGCAAGATCTCCAGACCGCGGTCCAGCCCCGGCCGCGATACGACTCCACGCTCGTGCGGTTCGCCTTGTCGAACGACGCCTTGAAAACCAACCCGATCGCCAACTCCTCGGCTATCTCACGCAGCCGCCCCGCAATCATAAGCGTCTGGCCCTCATCCTCGATTACGCAAGGTCCGGCGATGAGTAACAGTGGTTGGCCCCGACCACACGCGTACGGACCAATCATGGCAGGGTTTTCAGGCACGAAAGCAAATTCCTTTTCGGGTACAGGGCTGGTGCTGCTAATCCCTCATTCTTATGGCGGAACGACCATGGTGAGGCGACCGGGCAACACCCCGATGTCCACCGGCAGCAAACCGGCGGGATCGCCATCCAGTTGGTAAGGCACCTCGCGCTCCGACGTGATCCGCACTCGTCGCACGCGGCGGATCATGCAGTCAGCCAATCGTTGGTGTCGACCGAGCTTCACCGCCGTCAGATAACGCAAACCATGCCACAAGGACCCACGGCGGAACGTACAAACGTCGAGCAATCCGTCGGCACCGTCCGCCCGGGGCGTAAAACGCAGCCCGGCACCATAGCAAGGCAAATTGAACGCAAACAGCCAGCGAACAACGACCGGCAACGATTGGGTTTCGACGGGACCACCATCTTCCTCGTCCCAGTATACCCGGATTCCCGGAAACTCGTAACGGTGGATCGACTCGATGATGGGTTTGATCCAGGCAAGATAGCTGTTGTGCCGCCCGGCCACGCTGTGCACCCGGCACACCACGTCGGCATCGAATCCGCAGCCCATCATCAGCAGGAAGATCCGGCCGTTGGCCTCGGCGGCGTCGAGGCGAAGTCGTTTGCCGAGGGTGATTGTCTTGAGAAGCGAGTTAGGGTTTCCGTCCAGGCCCAGGTATCGGGCCAGCAGGTTCTCTGTTCCGGTTGGAAGCATGGTCAGCGGTACGCCCGGGTCGGTCCGATTTGTCAATTCCGCGGCCGTGCCATCGCCTCCCACCCCAACCAGACAACGGAGTCTGCCCTCTCTGTGCCATCGGTTCGCCTCTGACGCCACCTCCGATAGCTCATCAAGCACCTGCACACCGAATCCATGGTCGTCGAGCAACCGGGCCAGGCGGACAGCTCGATCATCGGCCGAACCGGCCCCCGCAACCGGGTTTACCGCAATCACAACCCGGTCGGCATCCTGTGCCAGGCCATCGTCGTCTTGGCACAAATTCCCGCCCTCTCACACAGGGATCTTACGGGCCGATTTCCTTCGCAGCCATGCAGGCTGCATTGGCGGCTGCCGAGAGCCCCTCATCTTGTGGGCTTATGCACGGTGGTTGCCCCTCACATTATCAGATAATACCAGCAAATTATCGAATGGCGTACCGTGCAGTGGTTGACCATCCTTCTGTTCGGCCAACCCGAATGTGGTTGAAGCAAGCGATTCGATCATCATCCCCGTATGATGGGGGTAGAAGCTGGTATGGGTGACCGTGCCGGCGGAAAGCCATGGCAGCGGCGTCGGCCTGACTCGGACCGGCTTGCACAGCCGGAGCTGCGGCTTCCGGCATCCCGGCTTAACCTTCTCCAGATGGGCATGAAGCATACTCTCACTGCTGCCGGAGTTCACCCCAAAATAACAGGTCATTTCCGTACGCCGGGGGGATAGCTTCCCGATTGCAGCGCCAGACTGCGGCATCTGCAGCAAAATGATACATCATCGCCACCCTTCCCAACGGTTTGTTGATCAGCCATCTGTTTTGTGTTCCGAGCTGCAAGTGCCTTAATAATAAATACTTATGTTGGTAAGTCATTGTTCACACAAGAATTCGTTCGTAATGGCACACCCAATGCTCACTGGGAGAACTGTTGGCCCTGGTGGGGCCAACGTTAAGAGAAGCTGGCCCGTGGGGTCTCTGACGAATGTGAACCGGGTGGTCACCTTGCCCTTGCCTCCCGGGTTGCCACTGTGGAATGTGGCTCGTTAGAGGCCCCCATTTTTTGCGCAGTTGGGTGTCATGAGTAAGCTAGACTTGCCACGGGCGGGCTTTCGCCCCAGGGGCGAAACCTGTGCGCCATAACCGTGAGAAGCTGGTGAATTCATGGCCGAAGAAGCAAGTGAGCAGTTGCAGGCGGAGGAGACAGAACAAAAGGATAAGAGTCCTCCGAAACCCCGGTCTTGGAGACGTTTCCTAACCAAGAAATGGCTGGGAATCCTGCTGTTCGTCACAATCCTGGTCCACGGAATCGGGTTCAGTTACGCCAGACTCGGTGCGGGGCCATCGGAAGGCGATCTCAGTCCCGAGGTCGACCTGGGTACCTACCGTTTTGTGGCCAACCAAACGGAAAAAGGCCGCATCACCGGGGCGGAATTCTGCCTGCACATCGCGTTGTTGGAACAGCTTGAGCCCGCAGCCCGACAGAGGCTGAAAGACCATCGCCACCGGGTTCAGCAAGGCGTTGAGGAGTTGCTCCGACATGCACACGGCGGGGACTTTGATGACCCCGCTCTGGGGGAGCTAAAACGGCGATTGCAGGAACGTATCAACGAGACGCTGGGTATGAGGGCAATCGACGACGTAATCATCACGCAACTGAAGCTCACGCGTAACCCGGCGGGCTACGAGCAGGTCGCAAAAACAGCCGACTCCGTTCCGTGGAAGGAAGATACGTCCAAGTAAGCTGCTCTGGTGTGGGCGGTGTGCCGAGAAGGGGGCCGTTGCAATTTGCCGGTACGGCCGGGCGGATGCTTCGCGCAAATGGAGCCGGGCCCCCCGTTTCGGCGCTTGACGTGGCGGGCGCTTTTCTTTACGCTTTCTTAGTTTGGGGCGCATGACGCCGTCTGCCAGCGTAGCTTCAATTGGCAGAGCACCGCATTCGTAATGCGGAAGTTGTGGGTTCGAGTCCCACCGCTGGCTCTGAGGGATGGCTCAAGAATGACTTCGCCATTTGGGTGGCTGGGGACGAGTGGCGAGCCCCCAGATGCGGGCTGCCTGGGGGTTCGTGGCTCGTAAACCTCGCCACTCGACTCCAGCCACCCCAACTGAGGACGGTAGTTGTTTTTGAACGATCCCTAAGCGAGATTCTCGACGTGCATTGAATGCCAGGGTTGGTTATCCGGGTCAGTTCGCCCTGGTATCCGATCAGTTCCCTCACCGCAATTCTACCGGGCGGCGTTGCTTGCGGTTGACCACGTATTCTTAGGAGATGTCGGTAATGGCGCAAGGCCTTGAGTTTGATCTGAGACAATTGGTCCTGTTCGACGGCTCTTTTGGTCCGGCAAAGATCCGGCAATTGGTGGATGCCATCGCTGATGAGCCCTCCAACTACCGCGTGCTTTCCGAAGCGGCTGCGGACCTGACGGCCAAGCAGGAACAGAGCCCGGCCAGCATGGTCCGCCTGGGTGTCTGCCTTTACCTGGTAGGTCAATACGAGAAAGCGGTAGAAGCATTGAAGAGCGGTGACGGGGGTGCGCTGGCTCACTTCTATCTCGCCAAGTCGTATTTCGCTCAGGAGGACTACGAAGCGGCCTTGAGAAGCTACGACGCCGCACATCAGGCCGGGTACAATGCTGATGACTGTGCACTGGGGAAAGCCGAAACGCAACGTTACGCAGGCGACGCCGTTGCCGCCTTGGCTACCCTCGACCAACTTTCGGGTGCCGTGGAACAAACGGCCGAGTATCTCTACCAACGAGGCGTCACCGTGGCGGCCCTGGGCGGCAACCCCGACGAAGTAGTAGCGCTGTACGAGAGAGCGGTGGAAGCAGACCACAACCACCCGGGGGCCCTATTCGGGCTGGCCCTGGAAAACGATCGCCGCGGCAACGACGCGGCTGCCTTGGATTTGTACAAGCGATCCGCTTTGCGATTCCCGCCCCACACCGGTGTACTTCTGAACCTCGGGCTGCTATACGAAGATCAAGACGAGTACGATCGGGCCGTGCAGTGCTATCGTCGTATCCTCAATGCCTGGCCCGACCATCCGCGTGCCTTGCTGTTTGTCAAGGATGCGCAAGCTTCCAGCGACATGTACTACGATGAGGACGCCCAGAGAAAACGCGACCGAATGAGCCAAGTGCTCAGTATCCCCGTGACGGATTTCGAACTGTCGGTCCGCAGCCGCAATTGCTTGCAGAAGATGGGCATCATGACGCTGGGTGACCTTTGCCGATCGACGGAGCAAGAACTTCTCGGCAGCAAGAACTTCGGCGAGACCAGCCTCGTCGAAATCAAGGACATGCTGACCTCAAAGGGCCTGAAACTTGGTCAGTTGGCAGCGGAAAAACCCGCGCTGGACGCTTTCGAGCCGGATATCCTTTCCGCCGACGAGCAGGCCATGTTGGCCCGGCCCGTTTCAGACCTCAACCTCTCGGTCCGCGCCCGCAAGTGCATGATCCGCCTGGGCATCAGCACCATCGGCGAGTTGCTCCGCCGCACCGGCGACGACTTGCTGGAGTGCAAAAACTTCGGGGTCACCAGCCTCAACGAAGTCCGCGAGAAGCTGGTCGCCCACGGACTGACGCTCCGCGGCGACTGACGCATACCAGCGGGCCGAACCCAGCACTCCCGGAAGGTCACTTCAAACAGTCGCTCGCAAGGCCGTGCCGTGAGTCCCGCCCACTTCGCCTTCGAACTGCATCATGTTGACGCCGGGTGCGCTGCACGACGGAGCACCTTCCACACGCCACACGGACCGGTCCAGATGCCCGCCTTCATGCCGGTCGGCACGACGGGAACTGTCAAAGGCCTGGAAGCCGAGTTGCTCCGGCAGACAGGTACGGAGATGGTCCTCGGCAACGCCTACCACCTGACACTTCGGCCCGGGGAACAAGTTGTTCAAGAACTGGGCGGGTTGCACAGTTTCATGGGCTGGGACGGACCGATCCTGACCGATAGCGGTGGGTTTCAACTGTTCAGCCTGGCCAGGATGACCAAGGTTACGGATGAGGCCGCCGTGTTTCGCTCCCATATTGATGGTCGGCTCTTGGCACTTTCTCCGGAGCGGGTGGTCCAGATTCAAGAGGCCCTTGGCAGTGATGTGGCCATGGTGCTCGACCACGTGCTTCCTCTGCCCAACGACCGGGATGCGATCCGCGACGCGAGCGAGCGGACCATCCGCTGGGCAGCGCGCTGCCAACGCGCCGCCACTCGCACCAATCAGACACTGTTTGCCATCATCCAGGGAGGGCTGGATCCGGTGTTGCGTCGTCGGTGTGCCGAAGGCTTGGTTGAACTGGATTTTTCGGGCTACGCGTTGGGCGGATTGAGTGTTGGTGAGGAACCGGAGGAGATGATCCGTGTGCTGGAAGCGACCGTACCGGTGATGCCGGCCGACCGGCCCCGGTATCTGATGGGCGTTGGTCGGCCGGCCGACCTGTTGGAGGCGATCCGCCGCGGTATCGACCTGTTTGATTGTGTGATGCCCACTCGAAACGGCCGCAACGCACTGGCCTTCACCGACGCAGGACCGGTTCGGCTGCGGAATCTGCGTTACGAGCGGGACTCACGCCCGCTTGAGGAGGGGTGTCCATGTCCGGCTTGCCGCCACAGCAAGGGATACATCCGTCATCTGTTCATGGCTGGCGAGATGTTGGGGCCGATTCTTCTCTCGGCACACAATATCACCTACTACCAACGCTTGCTGTCCGGTGCCCGTTCGGCCATCGCCGCCGACCGTTTTGAGGAATACCGCCGCGATAAGCTGCGTGCTTGGGGGGATTCGTAGGTGTGGAGAAGAGTCCCCCTTGTCGGTTGAGGCGCAGAAGCTTATGATATTCGTTTACAATTGCGCGGCGGTGGCCCGGCATGTATCAGTAGTCGGGCCGTTTCTGTTGTGGGCTGCGTCGGTTTCCTTTCCAGTCGGTTCGCCATCGGGCAGGCCGGCTCCCGAACGTAAATGAGAATCAGGGGATCACCGTGGTAGACGTCTTCTGTGCGAGTCTCTCGCTTCTGGCCCAAGAAGGGGGTGGAGGTGGGCCCGGAGGCCTGGGTTCGTTCCCCCTGTTCGCGTTCGTGGCAATCGGATTCCTCTTCTACTTCCTGTTGATCCGCCCGCAGAGGCGCGAACAGGCAGCCAGGGCAGCGATGTTGGCCAGTGTGAAGAAGAACGATCGGATCATCACTGCCGGCGGTATTTACGGTGTGGTGACCAACGTGCATCGCGAGGCCGACGAAGTAACAATCAAGGTCGATGAAGCAACCAACACCAAACTTCGCATGACACTCAGTTCGATCTCCCGTATTCTGGGAGACCAGTCGTCAAGCGACCCATCGTCGAAATAATACGCAGGAATCATTGCACATGCACTGGTCTGTTTTCCTACTGATCTTCCTTGCCATCTTAACAGTGCCGTTTATCCTGGGCAGCTACTTGGCGCGTAGACTGCGTATGCCCGACCACGGCTGGAAAATCGGTCTGGTCTTGTTCACGATCGTCGCCGGCATAGTGGTCACTTGGACTGGTTGGCCACCAAAGCTGGGGATCGACCTCAGCGGCGGCGTAATTCTTGTCTACGAGGTCGACCAGCAGAAAAAACAGCCCGGTGAAAAGGTCGATATGGACAAACTGATCGCTGCGGTCAGTCGCCGTGTGAATCCGGGCGGCGTGAAGGAAGTCACGATCCGTCCATACGGTGTCGAGCAGATCGAGATCATCGTCCCCGAAGCGGATGAAAACGAACTCCGACGGCTCAAAGACATACTCCGTCGCGTGGGGACCCTCGAATTCCGTATTCTGGCCAACAACCGCGACCACACGGCGCTGATCGAGCGGGCCAAGCAGGAAAAAGACAGCAGGGTCCTGCGTGATTCAGCAGGCAACGAACTGGGCCGGTGGGTCCCGGTGAAATTGGAGGAGGAAGACAGCTTCCGCGGCTACACTGAAATCGCCACCCGACATAGACAACGCCGCGGTCGTCAATTCCTGGAGATCCTGGTCGTCAAAGACAGTTTCAACGTCAACGGCGGCTACCTGCGGCGGACCGTCCCCGGCGTGGATCGAGTAGGCCGGCCGTGTGTCAACTTCACGTTCAACTCGACCGGGGCCCGACTGTTCGGCGGACTGACCGGCAAGAACCTGCCCGACAAGGTCCAGAACTTCACGCGAAAACTGGGTATCATCCTTGACGGATACCTCTATTCCGCACCCGCCATCCAAAGCACCATCACCGACCAGGGCGAGATCACCGGCGACTTCACACGGGAGCAGGTGGAAGACCTGGTCAGCGTGCTCAATGCCGGTAGCCTGCCCGCCGCTTTGACCGAGGAGCCGATCAGCGAGCTGTTGACCGGCCCCACACTGGGAGCCGACACCATCCAGCGCGGCAAATATGCCATGACGGTCTCGATGATCCTGGTGCTCTTGTTCATGCTCTTCTACTACCGGTTTGCCGGAATCGTCGCTTGCCTCGCATTAATGATGAACCTGATCCTGATCCTGGGTATCATGATCACGATCAAGGCGGCCTTCACGTT